>Ga0335085_10001486_pt1 | contig 49142 bp, 47 predicted proteins | sample Lox_Sample_45_FD_206712 | JGI IMG/M metagenome (GOLD analysis project Ga0335085, IMG submission 206712) | Soil microbial communities from Loxahatchee National Wildlife Refuge, Florida, United States - Lox_Sample_4.5 | ecosystem: Environmental > Terrestrial > Soil > Wetlands | place: USA...
GAGCGAAAGCATCGGTAAAATCAACAGTGAAGTGATGGAAGAATCGGAGAATGGTGATAGGAAGTGAAATCTTTCAATCTTCTGAATTTCATCTTAAATTTTGGCTCTCTATTTTTGTAACTGATCACGCGTACTTTTCACATCTTCCAGCCTCAGAAAATGGATGAACGCCGCAGTCTTACTCTTTTCAAAAAAGCATCCGCGTTAGTGATGGATGTTGACGGCGTGCTCACCGACGGTTCTTTGCTCGTGATGGAAAACGGAGATCAGCTTCGTACCATGAATATCCGCGACGGTTATGCTTTGCAGCTTGCAGTGAAGAAAGGATTGACGGTGATTGTGATTACGGGTGGGAATTCACAGGGCGTGGTGAAGCGTATGAACAATCTCGGCATTCATCATTTCATTTCGGGAACAAACGAAAAAGCAAGTGCCCTGAAAAAAATGGCTGAAGAATTGAAACTCGATCTCGCTACCACGATTTACATAGGCGATGACATGCCTGATTTTGAAGCAATGAAACTCTGCGGCATTCCCTGTTGCCCCGCCGATGCCTGCAGTGAGATCATTTCAGTCTCAAGATATGTTTCTCCGTTCAAAGGCGGAGCGGGCTGTGTCCGCGATATTCTTGAAAAAGTTTTGAAATTGCAGAACAAGTGGAGTTGAAATCTGCGTAATGAAATCGGTCATCGCTTTCCTCCGTCTCATCCGTGCTGTCAACCTTCTATTTGTTGCGCTCACGCAATATCTGGTGCAGTACGCTGTGATTCGCCCGATTCTTGCGCAGGCGGGTTTGCAGCCTACGCTCGATGATCTGCATTTTTCTCTTCTCGTGATTGCTACAATTCTGGTCGCTGCAGCCGGCTACGTAATCAATGATTATTTTGATGTGCAGATGGACGAGATCAATAAGCCGCGGAGAATTTTTATTGACAGAACTATTCACCGCCGCAGCGCCATGTTGCTGCATCAGATTCTTACGGGCTCAGGTGTTTTGCTCGCATTGTACGTTGCATGGCACGTTGGAAACTTAAAACTCGGGTTTGTTCACGCCATCGTCGCTGCGTTTCTCTGGTTTTACTCTACGGGTTATAAAAGAAAATTTCTCGTGGGAACTATTCTTGTTTCATTTCTTACCGGCCTCGTAATTCTTATCGTCGGCCTCTATGAGAAAAATATTTTTCAACCGGCTGATGCTGCATCGCAGCGCGCGGCTTATGCCATAATCATCATTCTGTTTTTCTATTTCGTCTTTTCATTCCTGATTTCGCTGGCGCGCGAACTCGTGAAAGACTTGCAGGACATGAAAGGCGATCGTCTTTACCAGTCCAGAACGGTGCCCATCATATACGGAATTCAAAAAACGAAATGGATGGTGTACGGGATTCTCACAGTGATGCTGGCGATGCTCATCTACATTCAGTCGATTGAAGTTCGGGGAAGGGATTTCATATCTGCCCTCACCATATTCACCACAATCGAATTCCCTGCATGCATGTCAATATATTTACTCAGTTCTGCAATCACACCGCGACAATTTTCAGCAGTAAGCGGAGTGATAAAAATTGTGATGTTTATGGGGATTCTATCGATGCTCTATTTCTTTTTGCTGATGAGAAAGTGAATTTGCTCACTGATCTTTCTTCGGGCTGAGTAACTGATCGATAATTTTCACAGCAGTTTCATTCAGCTTTTCAATTGCGAGATGAATATTCCATTTGCTCTTGTCGCGCTTCTCGACAAAATTTGAGATGCTTCTGATTTCAATAAATGGAATGCTCGACATCTTGCAGCAGAAGAAAAATGCAGCACCTTCCATGCTTTCGACATCCGGCTGATATTTAGAAATGATATTCTGAATGCTCATTTCATTGCCGTGAACTTTGTTCACTGAAATCCCATTTACCTGCGGAAGATCAAAGATCAACGGTGAACCGGTCAAAGTCTTGTTCAGCAATTTTCCATACTCAAATGGAAATCTGTTTTCATTGAGCAATTCAATTTCAAAGGCATCAAGAAACCGCTCACCGTCTTCAGCGCCAAGATCAGCGAAACGTTCTTCTTTGACATTTACCACTGATCCAATCCCGATTTCTTTCTTAAAACTTCCCGCAATGCCCAGCTGCATTACGAGGTCCCAATTCGACGTCGGCAAAATCTTTCCGAGATGAAATGCAGTTGCAACACCGCCGATTCCTGTGATGGAAATTTCAAAGGCATGTGTTTTCAGTCTGCCTTCCTTTTCCCAGTGAGCAAGAACTTTTTCGAGCGGACTCACTTCATTCCATGTGGCGGCTGTGATCAGCAGTTTCATCTCATAGATTTCCGCACGGAAAAATAAAGATGAATAGGATGCGCTGCTCCGCTATTTCGAATATGCCACAATCAAATTGTCGTCGCCGTCTTTGCGGCTCACGGTGTTGGTGTAGGAACCTTCCACAGAAATTCTTCCGCTTCCGGTTGTCATGGTTTGAATGAGAGCAGCATCCGATTTCAGTTTCACAGCACTGATTCCTGCATGTAGCACCGAGATCACAGTGCCGTGAAGGATTGTTTGACATTCAACCGTTGCATTGCCTGATACCTCGATTGAATTCAATTCGCTCGCAGGAACAAATGCCGTCACCATGTCTTTGCCAGAAGAATTATTGATCCCGATTTTCAGTGTTCCGTTGTTTTCTTCCACGTTCACTGAAGCAACGGTCGTAGGCGAACCGGCGAGAGTAATAGCGGAATGGTGATCGTTGATGATTATTACGTGAATGTTATCACCAACCACGAGCTTTTGAAAAACGCCAACTGTAATTTCCTTCTGAATTAATTTGCTTTTTGCAAGGAGTGTAAATGGCAGCACAAACATCACGGCAGTGAGCATCGTTTTAATTTTTGTTTTCATGGATTGCAGAATTTATTGGCTGTTGTGACAACATCAATCGGAATAATGTTACAGCGTGTTGATTTCTTAACACAATTATTCAACAATAGCGGATGAGGTCAGTTTGAAATTTTATCTTCGCGCGGAATTTTTCTTATGGCATATATCGAAAACGATTTTCTGAAGATTGAAGTGAAGAGCAAAGGTGCTGAGCTCGACAGTCTTTTCAGCAAGAAGCATCAGCTTGAATACCTGTGGAGTGCCGATCCGAATTTCTGGGCAAGAAAATCGCCGCTGCTGTTTCCGGTTGTCGGCGCGCTGAAGGAGAACAAATATATTTATGAGGGGAAGGAATATCCTATGAAGAAGCACGGTTTCGCGAGGGAAAGCGAATTCACGTTGGAAAATCAGTCCGGAAATGAAATTTCTTTTTTGCTGAAGAGCGATGATGCGACTCGTGAAATTTATCCTTTCGATTTTGAATTGCGGGTAACCTATTCACTGCAACGGAACGCCGTACATGTAACATACGAACTGCGGAACACGGGCGGGCATGAAATGTTTTTCTCCATCGGTGCACATCCTGCTTTTAAAGTGCCGCTGGCGGAAGGGACTTCTTACCATGACTACTACATCGAATTTGAAGAAGAAGAAACAGCGAAACGGCATTTGCTGAATGCCGATGGATTGATCGAAAGCGCCGAAGATTTTCTCCGCAACTCCAGCCGTTTCAATCTTTCGAAGGAATTATTCTACCGTGATGCAATCGTGTTCAAGCAAATTCACAGCGGAATGGTTTCACTGCGCTCCGACAAAACCGAACGCGGGCTTAATCTTTATTTCGATGGATTTCCCTATCTCGGCATCTGGGCTGCAAAGGATGCAGACTTCGTTTGCATTGAACCGTGGTGCGGCATCGCTGATTCAGTGAGTCACAATCTGCAGCTCGAGAAGAAAGAAGGAATCAATTCGCTGAAGCCGGGAAAAAATTTCACCGTAGTGTGGTCCGTGGAGTGCTTTTGAAAAAACAGAAGAGCGCGAGAATTTCTCTCTATGATCCGATGGGCAATCATTCTCGGTTGTGCGTTCGTTTTCAGTTCGACAGTTTTATTCGGACAAGCCACACAAAAATTTCAGGGAACATTATTGAGCGCAGTTTGCAGCTAACGGAAATAGTTAATGCTGCCAATTAAGATGAGGATTTGATGCAATTAAATTTATGGAGAAAGCAAAATTTTTAGCTAAGGCAGTTTTAAGCACGCTGACTTTTTCTATAATCTTATTCATCTCTGCAGGGAGAATAAATTATTTCCAGGGCTGGATTTTTCTTGCTACCAATCTTCTCGCGGCTGTTATGAATTTTCTCGCCATTAGAGATGATTCAGAACTTATTAATGAGCGCTCAAAGGTTGGAGAAGGCACTAAATCCTGGGACAAATTAATTTTAGCATTATCAGCTTTGACATACTTAATAACGATTGTCGTTGCGGGTTTGGATTCCGGCCGCTATCGATGGTCACCTGATTTTCACTGGAGCATTTATGTTTCAGGAATTGCATTGACATTGTTTGGACAAGTAATTTTTCTTAAAGCAAGAAGGGAGAATAAATTTTTTTCAAGCACAGTGAGAATACAAAAAGACAGAGGACATCAGGTTTGTGATACCGGCATTTACAAAACAGTGCGGCATCCCGGATATTCAGGAATGATGATTTCACTGATTGGATTACCACTACTTGTGGGCTCACTTTTTTCCGGCCTTCCCACCTTAATTGCAATCATCTTATTATTAATAAGGACATACCTTGAAGACGAAACACTGAAAAAAGAATTACCCGGATATAATGAGTACGCCCGCAGAACACAGCAACGATTAATTCCCCGGATATGGTAATTCATGAACTCTTTGCTTCTGCGAGAAATCTTTTCCTGATTGCTCAATCATTTGATATTTTTAATCGCTCATGCAGACCGAAACAATCAACGATTTAAAAAAGGTAATCGTACTCAGTGATCTGCCCGATGAGCACCTGCAATGGATTGCCGAGCGAAGCATCTATGTCGAATACGATGATGGAGCCGTAGTAGTGAAAACAGGTGAACCGGCCGAATACATGTTGTTTTTGGTGGAGGGCATTCTTGCATTCTACATGGATAAAAACGGAACGCTGGTCCACTATTTTGATTTTGCAAATGATAATGCCACCGGCGGCGCTTCGGGGCTGCTTCCGTATTCACGAATGAAAACATCGCCGGGCACTTCATTCGCTGTTGGAAAACTGCGTGGCTACCGTTTTCATAAGGAGCATTTCAGCGCCCTTGAGCAACTCAATCCGGCACTCATTCAGCGCCTCATTGGTTACATGACTGAGCGGGCACGAGCGTTTGCTACGAGGCAACTACAGCAGGAAAAAGTGAGTGCGCTCGGCCAACTTGCAGCAGGCATTGCGCACGAACTGAATAATCCTGCTTCGGCTATTAACCGCATCTCTGCAGAATTATCACGGCGACTCAAGGAGAATTATATGCTCACTGAAAAACTTTTAACGCAAAAAATCAGCGCTGAACATCTTCAACGCATACGCAATACGGTGGAAGAAAAAGAATCGGCGAATAAGAAAAAGCTCAGCCCCATTCAGCGGGTGGAAAGAGAGGATGAAATTAATGACTGGCTCGATCAGAAAGGAATTCAAAGCGGGATGATTGCGGGAGAAACATTTGTTGAAGCCGGATTTTCAGGAGAAGACCTGGAAAACATAAGCGGTGATGCAGGCAGTGAAGCTTTCGTTCCAACACTGCAATGGATTGAAAATTTATTGAGCTCGCAGCGGGTGATCAAAGATTTGGATGAAGCATCAAGGCGGATATCCAATCTGGTCGGCGCCATTAAGAGCCACGTGCACATGGATCAGACAACTGAATTGCAGCCGACGGACATTCACCGCGATATCGAAAATACTCTGACGCTGCTCGGCTATAAGCTGCGAGAAAAAAATATTACGGTCACAAAAACCTTCGCTGAAAGTCTTCCTGAAGTTCCGGCATATGTCAGCGAACTGAACCAGGTGTGGACCAATATTATTGACAATGCCATTTACGCAATGCCGAAGAATGGTGTGCTCACGATAGAAACCTGTGTAGACACGAGGAATGCTATCGTGAAAATTATTGACAATGGTTGTGGTATTCCGCCCGAAATAATTTCCAGAATTTTTGATCCGTTCTTTACCACAAAAAAAATGGGAGAAGGAACCGGTATTGGTCTCGACCTCGTGAATACGGCGATCAAGCATCACAATGGAGAAATCAAAGTGAACTCAAAAGCCGGAAGAACGGAATTTACAATATGTCTTCCTCTAAAACAATCAAAGCCGGATAAGGAATGAAACTTCCATTCATCATAATCATTGATGATGACGAGCAGGTGCTGCATGCCATCTTGCGCGATGTGAGAAATGAGTATCGCGACTCATACCGCATCAGCGCTACTGATTCCGCCAACGAGGCGCTCGAACTGGTGAAAGAATTGAAACTTAAGAATGAAACGGTGGCTCTGTTTATTTCTGATCAACGTATGCCGGAAATGGAAGGCATCGTTTTTCTTTCAAAAGCAAAAGAGATTTATCCCGATGCGAAGCTGGTTTTGCTCACTGCGTACTCTGACATTGAAGCGGCCATTAAAGCCATCAACGACATAAGGCTTGATCACTACCTGCTCAAACCATGGAGTCCACCGGAAGAAAAATTATATCCGATCTTAAATGATTTGCTCGACGAGTGGCAGGCGTTTTATAAACCTGATCACGAAGGAATCCGCATCATCGGATTTCAATGGTCGCCGAAGTCGCACCGGCTGAAGGAATTTCTCTCTGGAAATTTGGTTCCGTTTATCTGGATGGATGCAGAAAACAATGCAGACGCAGAGCAATATCTCAAGAGCGCCGGCATAACACATGATGAGTTGCCTCTGGTTGTTTTCAAAGACGGATCATTTGTGAAAGACCCTGCGCTAATTGATCTCGCCTCGCGTGTCGGACTTCAACAAACGGCGACGAAAGAAATTTATGACGTGCTGATCATCGGAGGAGGGCCTGCGGGATTGGCAGCATCCGTGTATGGTTCATGCGAGGGACTCAAAACAGTTTTGATTGAACGCAGCAACCCGGGCGGACAAGCAAGCAGCAGTGCTCGAATTGAAAACTATCTCGGTTTTCCGAAAGGACTTTCCGGTGCTGAACTTGCGCAGCGGGCGATTGCACAAACGCTTCGTTTCGGAACTGAAATTCTCACACCGAAGTCAGTGAAGAACATTTGCGTGCAGGACGGTTACAAGATTGTTCAAATGGCGGATGGTTCAGAAGTTCATACCAAAACCATTGTGATTGCTACAGGTGTGGAATACAGAAAACTCGATGTGCCGGGTCTCGATGAATTCGCCGGCGCCGGTGTTTATTACGGAGCTGCTTCGGTTGAAGCGCGCGCGTGCAAGGATCAGGTTGTTTACATCGTGGGCGGCGCCAACTCAGCGTGCCAGGCCGCATTGCACATCAGCAAGTTTGCGAAGGAAGTGAACATGCTCATCCGTCGTGACACCATAGAGAATACGGCTGCGCATTACCTCGCTGTGAACATCAGCAAGACACCCAACATTCACGTGCTTGCGCATACTGAAGTGATCAAAGCAGAAGGAGACAAAGAGCTGGAATCGATCACCCTGAAAAAAACACTGACGGACGAAGAAGTTACTGTGCCTGCGAAAGCACTGTTCATTTACATCGGTGCAAGGCCGGGCACTGAATGGCTGAACAATACCGTTCTCATCAATGAAAAAGGATTTATCATCACGGGAGGTGATTTGCTGAAAGAAAAATCATTCGCAGCAATGTGGAAGCCGCAGCGTGAACCATACATGCCTGAAACAAGCGTGCCGGGAATATTTGCTTCCGGCGATGTTCGCTATGGTGCGTTGACGGGAATCTCTTCGGCGGTGGGAGAAGGAGCGATGGCAATCCGGTTTGTAAGGAAATATTTGAGTGAGATGTGAGAAGTTATTCCTCACCCCAACCCCTTTCCTTTAGGAGAGGGGAGCTCTGCGCGTAAGCTAGCCCTTCTCCTCCAGGGAGAAGGATTTAGGATGAGGATTTAGAGCATAAAAAGATTTTCAGAAAACAACTTTTCAATAATTTTAGAATTCATTTCTCACTTTAAAACAAGAAAAATGACCACCTTAAAAATTAACTACCGCCTGAAGGATGCAGCGCAAAGAGAAGCGCTGAAGCAAAGCGTGATGTCTTACGATCATGAAGGCCTCATCAAAAAATATTGTTACGAAAACGAGGTAACAGAAACAGAAGCCATGAATGCTTTTACTGAGTTGAAAAAATTTCTCTTCATTTGTGGCGTCACCAGCGAAAGACTTTCTCCATCCGTGGAACTTGATGGCATCTGGCATCAGTTCATTCTTTTTACGAAAGATTATATGGATTTCTGCACCGGGTATTTCAACCGTATCATTCATCACTTCCCCGACACAGAATTCACCGCCGAAACAAAAAAAGCGAACAACGTTTCCTACACACGCGCTTATGAAATTGCGGAAGAAGAGTTCGGGTCATTGAATCCTGATTACTGGATCAATCCCAATTTCCTCAATGCAGCAAACTGTAAGGATGACGGAGGAAATTGCAATTCGAGTTGTTCGCAGAAATAAGATGTGATACCGGGGCCGAGTTGCGTTTGGCACAATGAGGATTTGAATCAGATGTAGATGAGACATTCATTTCACTATCGTATATTCAATAACTCCAGTGCGTCGCTTACATTTTCTACCGGCAGCTTGCACGCTTTATTCTCGCATATATAAATCAAATTTTTCCCTCTCACAAAACGGTTTTCCAGCAGATTAAGCCTGCTAGAGTCATTCACTGATCCTGCGAATAAAACATTAGGAAGAAAGTGCTTTGCCATCTGATTGCGGAATTTCAAGGCGCTGTCGCCGGTAATTACAGCTTCATTGAAAGTAGAAGTGTAAGCAAGCATCAGCATCATCCAGTTCGAATAGCCGGATGGATATTTTGAGAAATTATCTTTCACATTGTTCAGCATTTGCGTAGCAAGCTTTGAATAATTCTCATTATCAAAATAAATGCTCAGGACAAACAATGCTTTCGCCATGCTCGAGTTAGAAGCCGGAATCACGTTATCACTCACTTCCATCTTACGTGCAATCAACGATGGCGAAAGATCAGACGTGAAGAAGAACATTCTGGATTTGTCATCATAAAAATGTTCGATGGCGTAGTCAGTGATTTCTTTTGCACGTTGCAACCATGCTTCGTCAAATGAGCATTGATATAATGCGATGAATGCTTCTGCAGAGAAAGAATAATCTTCGAGGAAACCAGTTACACTGGCCTTTCCGCTTTTATAGCTGTGGTAATAGCCACTGTCACTCCGCCAAAGTTTCGACCAATTCAGGTTTGCATTCTTCAGTGCTGCATCGAGAAATTGTTTATCGCCGAATGCATTGTACGCATCGCAATAGGCTTTTGTCATCAATGCATTCCACGAAGTGAGCTGCTTGTCATCGAGACCGGGATGAACTCTTTTGTTTCTTGCTGTAAGAAGAATTTTCTTGTCTTCCGTAATTTCTTGTTTCAATTCATCCGCAGAAATTCCAGATTGCTTTGCAATTTCTTCATCACTCTTCTTTCGAAGCAGAATGTAATTGCCGTCTTCCCAATAACCGTTTTCATTTACATTGAAGTATTCAGCGAAAAGCTTGAAATGAGCGCCGAGCAATTTTTCCAATTCATTTTTTTGCCACACATAAAATTTTCCTTCCTGGCCTTCGCTGTCTGCATCGAGCGCGGAATAGAATCCGCCTTCCGGTGATGTCATTTCGCGATTGATGAAGTCAAGAGTTTCATAAACAATCTGCTTGTACAAATCATTTTTCGATTGCTGAAAAGCCATCGAGTAGAGCGAAACAAGTTGTGCATTGTCGTACAACATTTTTTCAAAGTGCGGCACTTTCCAGAGAGAATCTGTTGCGTAGCGCGCAAATCCTCCACCGAGCTGATCATAAATTCCGCCGTAAGCCATTTTGTTCAGCGTGAGCAAAACGGTATTCAGCACCGTTTCATCTTTTGTGGCCGCATAGTAGCGAAGAAGAAATTCATAATTGTTCGGCATGGGAAATTTCGGTGCGCGTTTGATTCCGCCTTCCTGATTGTCGAATGAATCTGTCCAACCCGCTACAGCGCTTTTCACATCATCTAAGTGAAATGAAGCTTCCTCATCATTGAAATGAACCAACTCCACCTGCTTAATTCCATCAGAAACTTTTGCTGCATAATCTTCTGCTTCTTTTTCATTGCTTTTGTAATACACTGCAAGCTGCTGAAGCAAGCTTATCCATCTGCTCTTCGGAAAATAAGTGCCGGCATAAATCGGTCTTCCATCGGGAAGAGTGATGCAGTTGAGCGGCCATCCGCCACCACCGGTCATCAATTGAGCAGCCGTCATATAAATCTGATCAATGTCCGGTCGCTCTTCACGATCCACTTTTATGCATACAAAGTTTTTATTCATCACATCCGCCACTGCCGTGTCTTCAAAACTTTCATGTTCCATCACATGGCACCAGTGGCATGAGGAGTAGCCGACGGAAACGATCACAAGTTTATTCTCATCTTTTGCTTTCTTCCACGCTTCATCACACCACGGATACCAGTCAACAGGATTGTGCGCATGCTGGAGCAGGTAAGGGCTTGTTTCATTAATCAGGTGATTCGTGTATAGTGGTTGCTCATTCATATTTTGTGAGGTTGAAGTGCAGGCAATGACTGAGAAAATCGAGAGCAGAAAAATAATTCTGAGTGCTGATAAAATTTTTCCAGCAATGTTTTTCATGATGGAAATGAAATGTAAAATTCCACCTTTAACTTCAGAAAGTGAACAAAAAAGAAAAGCGCCGTGATGGCGCTTCTTATTTTTTCCGGCGAAGTGAATTCATTACATCTGTCTCACGCTTCCTGATCCGCTGATGTTGCGCGAAATATTTTGAGGACTTCCTTTGTAAACCACGCTTCCGCTTCCTGCAATCGATGCATCGAGGCTGTCGAGCACGCCAACTGAAATGCTCCCCGATCCTGCAACAGCGGCGGAAACATTTTTCCCGACCAATTCAGAAGCGCTAATGCTCCCCGATCCGTCTGTAGCAAGCGAAAGATCATTCACAACTCCTTTTGTGATCTTAATATCTCCTGAACCTTCGCTGTTTACCTGGAGCTTTTGCGATGAAACATTTTCGAACTTAATATTTCCTGATCCCGCCAGTGAAATTGAAATCATAGTGCCCAGCAATGAGCCCGCGCTGATATCGCCTGAACCTTCTAATTCCTGCTCAATATTTTCAGCAACAGCTTTGTCAATGTCAATAGACCCGCTTCCGTAAACGCCGATCTCGCACTTGCCCGCTTTTAATTCACCCAGATTAATTTCACCGGAGCCATGTATATCGAGTGAAAGCTCATCCGTGAGAATATTGTTCTGAACTTTGATTATTCCCGACCCGTTCACATGAAGCCCGTTGATCTTCGGCATTGTGATGTTGATGATAACATCTCCTTTGTCTTTCCAGAAATTTTTCGACCAGTCCTTGGAGTCAATCCAGATTTTCAGATTGTCATCATCTACTTCGGTTGAAATGTGATCAAGCAGATCCTGCGACGCAGAAACCTGAACGCTGAAATGATTATCCTGCGTGATGTAAACAGTGCCGGCCATTTTCAATTCGACAGAATTAAATCCCGTAACGTCTCTAGTCTGGTTGACTTTACTTTGAGCATTTGTCACGGACGCAGTTGCGGAAAGAATAATGATTGCAATCAAAATGTTTTTCATGATTGGTTGATTTATTGGCAATGCTGATTTTGTCTTCATTTTGTTTTACTTCAAAGAGTTCACTTTTAGTTGTCAATTCATTGCGCTGATGGTTCCGGAACCGATCACAGAAACATCTTTCTTATTCGGCGAACCAGCATAATGAATGTCGCCGCTGCCGGTGACTTTTGCATCGAGTGATTCGCCGGCGCCCACGCTGATGTGCCCGGAACCCGTGACAGCGCACTCAACATTTTTTCCGAGGAAATTTATTGTGCTGATTTCGCCCGAACCATTCACCTGCATTTTCACCTCGTTGGCAGTTCCGTTCAGATCAGCAATTCTTCCTGATCCGTTAATCTCTGCAGCAAGTTTCTTGGTTGTGAGGCTGCTCAGACTTATTTTTCCTGAGCCATTAATTTCAAGATTCAGATTATCGCTGTTGAAACTACCGGATGATATGAATTCTCCTGAGCCGTTTACTTCGAGTGCTGTGATTGACGGCAGCGTAATTTCAATCCTGATCGGTTCCTTAGTTTCCATATGAGAAGAATTTTCAAACTTGATCACAAGCTCATTATTCTTCACTTCCGTTTTTAATTTTTCAAGAACATCGGCCGATGCGCTGACTGAAAAAGCATAATCACCCTGCTTCAATGTTACCTCTGCGGGAATGTTCAGTGAAATAGCAGCGAAATTCCTTAGATCACGCTGTTCGGATATGGCGGAATTATTCTGCGCAAAAAGAGATGATGAAAAAGCGAGAACACTGATGACGAGGATGGAGTACTTCTTCATGTTTTATTGTTTATGGTTTATGCTTGTGAGTCGGGATAGAGAGCTTAAAAGTTACAACGTGGAGTCAGATTTGTTTGATTCGGAAGCCACGCGGGTAACGAATCCCTTCTCTATCCCCGGCATCCCCAACTAAAATTGACATCTTACTTCAATTGAAGAGAAAGAATTGTGTTAAAAATATATTTGAACCGGAAGCAACCGTAATTTATATGTTTCGTAAGATTGCAGTCTCCTCTCTTTACTACCATTATTCGTTCACTAAAAGTTCAACAAGTATGAAACCTACAGTACTTATTACCTTTATGCTGCTATTGCTGGCGCAGATCAGCATGGCTCAGGAAATCATTAATCGCTGCGGAACTATGGAAGTTGATCAGCGATTGCGACTAGAAGATCCTACTTACTCTCAAAACCGTGAAGCGGTTGAGCAATTTACTCAGCAATGGAAAATCAATCACCCGGAAGGGTTGCGTACTGTTGTAACCATTCCGGTAGTCGTGCACGTTGTTTATCATACCACGGCGCAAAATATTTCTGATGCACAGGTGCAGGCGCAGATCGATGAGCTGAATGAAGACTATGCCCGTCTTAATTCTGATTCGGCAAGCACGAGATCATTCTTTAAATCCGTTGCGGCTAATTGCGGAATTCAGTTCTGTCTGGCGCAACAGGATCCTAGTGGAAATGCTACGAATGGCATTGTTCACGTTTCGACTACAAAGACATCTTTTTCTTCGAATGACAATGTGAAGCATACCAGTAAAGGAGGTGACGATGCTTGGAACAGTTCAAACTATCTCAACCTTTGGGTGTGCAACCTGGGAAGCGGCTTGCTTGGCTATGCTCAATTTCCGGGCGGCCCGGCAGCAACAGATGGAGTAGTTGTTTTGTATTCATCAGTTGGAAGTATTGCTCAACCGGGAACAGAGGCCCATTACGATCTCGGAAGGACTGCTACTCATGAAATTGGTCATTGGCTTAATTGCTATCACATTTGGGGCGACGACGGAACAGCCTGCACAGGCTCTGACTTATGCGATGATACTCCTAATCAAGGGGGCAATACCTTCGGGTGTCCGTTACCTGCCATTCACATCAGTTGCAGCAATGGACCGAACGGTGATCAATATGAAAACTACATGGATTATACTGACGATGCCTGTATGAACATGTTCACCGTTGATCAGTCATTGCGTATGCAGGCGCTGTTTGCCGTCGGTGGCACTCGCGTTTCAATTTTGAGTTCACCAGGTTGCACACCTCCCAATGGAACGTGTGCTGTTCCCGGCGGGCTCAACGCCACATCAATCACTTCTACATCAGCAACGATCAATTGGAACACAGCCACCGGTGCGTTGAGCTACAACATACAGTACAAGCCCTCAAGCAGCAGCACTTGGAGCTCGACTACTTCAACCACTACTTCAAAAACATTGACAGGACTCACTTCGAGTACTCCTTATGATTATGAAGTCCAGTCAGCTTGCTCCGGCGGTTCCACCTCAGCCTATTCGTCAGTTGCGAATTTCACTACATCAGCTGCATCGTGCACTGATATTCTGGAGCCGAATAATACCAAGGCAACGGCGAAAGGAATTTCGGTTGGAACGGACGTGCTGGCAGAAATTGCGACTTCAACCGATGTCGATTATTATTCTTTTGCAAACACAAGTGCACAGCCCAACATTAAAGTTTCACTTACAAATCTTCCGGCTAACTACAATATTGCACTTCTAAATCCGAGCGGAACCAAGGTTGCCTCTTCAAATAATACGGGTACCACTGCCGAAACCATTAAATGGAATGGTGGTGTGGTAGGCACGTACAAAGTGAAAGTCAACGGTGTGTCGGGTTCGTTTAGCAGTACAGCATGCTATGATTTGCGTGTCGACCTTAATAGTGTTCCATGGAGATCAGCAGATCGCGTGGGTGATGTGAAGAGCTTTTCTCTATTCCCGAATCCTGCTCAAACAACTATCACAGTGGTTTTCGACAATCCGCAGCCGTCAATCGTACGGTTCAATGTTTACAATATGACAGGCCAAATGCTGAAGACCGTGACGGAGCAATTATCGGATGGTGCAATTTCTTATGATTTGGATCTTTCATCACTTAATAATGGATTTTATCTCCTTGAAATGGTCAACGGAGATTCTGTGGTACGACAGAAATTTGAAGTAGCCCGCTGAGGATTCAATTCTTAAAAATAGGTTGCGGCATCGGCCTCTGCTGATGCCGCAATTTTTTTATTTCATACTCTTCTTGTAGAACGCCTGCATCTTTTTATCGAGCGAAATCACTTTCGACTTCCAGTTTGATGACGTGAATGTTTGAGGAAACGGTTCCTGAGCATAGTAGGGGAATGGGTCTTTCAGAAGATTGAGTTCCTGATCATACACTACAATTGATCCGTTCGTGTAACTCGGTTCACTCAGCTCTCTCTGGGGTTGTGTGGCATCGAACTTGATTTGGCGATGAGGATTTCCTTCTTCGGCAATCATGAAGAAGTCTTCCTTTAGTGTAATCGATGGATTGATGTTTAAACTGTCATCAAGAAAAAATCCGGATCGTTCTCCGCTTAACAGGGCATCAGTTGAATCAGCATAGAAGAAATAGACTTTGCAAAAGGTGAACGATGAATGAAATGACTGAACGATTTCAAGATTTTTTTCACGCTGCTGCGATTTGACATCATTGGCCCAACTGTTATTTCCTTGTTGAATCAGTTTTGCAACAGCTATCGAGCTGCTTTGCAATCTCACGACAAGTGCACCATCCTTCAAATTACGGATCATGATGCGTGCTGAATCATTCCATGTCATGTTTTGGGTCAGTTCCTCCTGCGCCTGAGCGTGTACAATCAACGCAAGCAAAAGTGAGCACAAACTAAATTTCAGGTTCCTCATTCTGTGGCAAAATTATGACGGCGTAATGAAGAAACATGATACGGAAATATCTGCGCGTCAGGAATGATGCAATCTCATTCATCGCTTAACTTTGCGCACTCTTCAAATAATTCCTGAGAAAAATTTTCCGTCATGTCGCTTTTTGAAAAACACAAGGAACTCCTCCACCGCGCTGTAAAAGCAAATCATGAAAGAACTTTCTACGCGGCGTACCCTGAAATCCCAAAAGCATATCCCGAAGATGCTACGGCAAAAGGATTAGAGGTATTCAAAAATTATCAGAACAAAAATTTCTCGCTGCTCATTCAAAAGAATTCCTCGAAGTGGGAAGGAGAGGAAGTTTCACCGTACACGCAGGAAACACTTGGTGTGAAGTATCCGGTTTATTCAACAGGTGAATTAATAGATGCAGCAAACAAAGCATTTATATCATGGCGGAAAACTTCAGTGAATGACCGCGCAGGATTATTGATTGAATCACTCGAAAAAGTGAAATCACATTTCTTCGACATTGCATTTGCAACACAGCACACAACGGGTCAATCGTGGATCATGTCGTTCCAGGCATCAGGTCCTCACGCGGCTGATCGCGCGCTTGAAGCGATTGCAATGGGTTATGACGAGCTTACCCAATTTCCTGTTGATGTGATTTGGGAGAAACCGATGGGCAAATTTTCTGTGAAGCTTGACAAAACTTTTTCCCCCATTCCGAAAGGTATCGGATTGGTGATTGGCTGCTCCACTTTCCCGGTTTGGAATTCGTTGCCGGGATTGTATGCTGATTTGATCACGGGAAATGTTGCCATAGTAAAACCACATCCGAAAGCGGTTCTTCCAATGGCGATTTGTGTAGCGGCGATTCAACACACGCTGAAGGAAAATGGTTATGATCCGAATGTCGTTCAGCTTGCTGCTGATTCAAGCTTAGCGCCCATCACGATTAATCTTGCTTCAGACAATGCAATTAAGTTAATCGACTATACAGGCAGCACAGCTTTTGGTGATTGGATTGAATCGATTCCTCATAAAACCACTTTCACAGAAAAAGCAGGAGTGAATTCTGTGATTATCGATTCTGTGAAAGACATTGATGCAGCGTTGCAGAATCTTGCATTCTCCGTTTCGCTCTACAGCGGGCAGATGTGTACAGCGCCGCAAAATTTTTTCATTCCTGAAAAAGTGAAGGCGGGCGAAGCAGAATTGAGTTTCGATGAAGTTGTTTCGAAGATGAAAGAAGCACTTTCAGCACTCGTGAACAATCCAAAGATGGGAGCCGGCGTTCTTGGTGCCATTCAAAATGAAAAAACACTGGAGCGCACGAATGCTGCATCTGCGCATGCGACACAGGTGCTTGGTTCTTCTGCAGTGAAGAATGAAGAGTTTCCGGGATCGCGAACCGTTTCGCCTGTGTTGATTGAAACAAACGGCAGCGACATAAAAACTTTTGAAACAGAATTATTCGGGCCGATTGCTATCGCCATCAAAACAAAAAACACAGGTGAGTCAATCCAACTCGCGAAAGAGCTTGCACAACAACACGGCGCCATCACTTGTGCGGCGTATTCTACTGATGAAAATGTGATCAAGAAAATTACTGATGAGATGAATGAAGTTTTTGTTCCGGTCACTTTCAATCTCACGGGACCCATTTGGGTGAATCAGCATGCGGCGTTTTCTGATTTGCATGTCACCGGAGGAAATCCCGCGGGCAATGCATCACTCACAGATCCATCTTTTATTGTGAAAAGGTTTGTGTGGGTGGGAAACAGGAGGATGATTTGATTCCCGAATTGCCGATTAATGGCTACTTCTTTTTCTCTGGAACAATCACATACAAATCCTCGTTGTCTTTCTTCATCATGTATTGCTCTCGGGCGAAACGTTCGAGTGAATCTTTGTTGGTGAGCAATTCATTTTTCTCACGGTTCACATCTTTGATCTGCTGCTCGTAGTAAGCTTGTTTACTTCGGTAGTCGGAAAGTTTCATTCGCAATTCAACCTGAGATACGATATCATTCTGATCAAAGAAAAGCATCCAAATGAAAAAGGCGAGAAGCGTGAGGAGATATTTATTCCTCATCCAGGAAGGAATTTTTTTCTTCCGGATGCGCGTGAAGAAGTTTTTCTTTTTCGATTTAGCCATGAGGATTTAACAAAACAAAGTTGCTGTAATAACGAATGAGAGAATTAATTTCTTGTAACGCTTTTCCACAGGAGAAAACAAAGTTGTAGCAACCGGGGATTAAGTTCTACTTCTCATTCTTAATCGCTGATGAATCTACTATGATCTTTTCAGGCGCCGAAGATTGAATGGAGAAATCGGCTGCAGTTACTTTGAACGTCGTGCGTCGATTCGCCTGATATTCCTCTTCCGTGCATTTCACTCCATTCACGCATTTGTTTACGGGTTGAGTTTCGCCGTAACCTTTTGCCGAGAGGAGCGTGGAATCAATTCCATGTTGTGACAGGTATTCAACCACGCTTTGTGCCCGCGCCTGCGAGAGCCGCATGTTGTATGCATCATTCCCGCGCGAGTCGGTGTGTGAGCCAATCTCTACTTTCACGTTGGGATTTTCTTTGAGCAACTGTACCAGCGTGTCAAGCACTTTCGCAGCATCAGGCCGGATGTTTGCTTTGTTGTAATCGTAGTAGATGTTGCTGATGTTCACCTGTACATTCTTGAAAATCTTGTCGAGCACCAGATGAACATCAGCAACAATCGTATCCTTATCCACGAGCGCAAATCCGTTGGTGTTCGTGGTTTGTGATTCCGTGAAATAATCTTGTTTGCCTGCCGTGAATTTGTAAGTCATGTCTGCTTCGGCGAGGAATTGAAATTTTCCGCTCTGCCCGGCTTTGATTATTGTTTGTGATTTCGGAACAGGATTTCCGTTTGCATCAAGCGTAACAATCTGCACATCGAGAGCAGGCATGGGAGTAAACCCAATCACACCGCTGTTCGGATCACCCTCTTTCGCAAATTTCTTTTCCACCACATCACCTCTAACCAAAAAAACTTTCGGTCGTGCTTCCACAAATGAATAGATGTCATCCTTTCCTTTGCCACCCGGTCGATTCGAAACAAAATAGCCCTGTGATTTTATTTTGTATTGCTGGTCTTTGCTCACTTTTTCGAAGATGATCCCGAAATCATCAGCACCGGAGTTAATCGGCGAGCGAAGATTTTGCGGAAGGCCCCATTGCTTGTTCACTCGCTGCGAAACAAAAATATCAAGACCACCCATTCCTTCCTGTCCATTGGAAGAGAAATACAATTTGCCGTCATCAGTCACCACGGGAAAAACCTCATCGTCCGGCGTGTTGATGTTAGGCCCGAGATTTTGCGGATTGCTCCAGTTACCGTCAGAATTTTTTGTGAGCACATACAGATCTTTTCCGCCATAACCGCCATCGGCATCAGATGAAACGTAAAGCTCTTTTCCATCAGGGGATAAAAATGGTTGCTCCACATTGGTGCTGTCATTGAAAATCGGAACAACAACCGGGTCACTCCATTCATCTCCATTCCTCACTGAATAATAAATATGGCAGTAGTCGTTTGTCGTTTGCGGTGAACCGCATCGGGTGAAATAGCATTCGGTAAAATCTTTGTTGAAGCACGCTGCGCCATCATTGTATTCTGAATTCAGATTGGGAGAGAGCGGCTCCGGGGAGCTAAACTTCCCTGCAGCGATTTTGTAAGCCACATAAAGATCACAGAATTTTTCTCCAGTCCAGCCATACACTTCCGATCCTGTCGCATTGTCTCGGTCACTCGTGAACACCAAACCATTCTTGCCATAAAACATCGGTCCATAATCAGACGCGGGTGAATTCAGTTCAGCAACATTTGCTACGGCAAAGTTTGACTGTGCATTTTTCCATTGCTCTGCCATCTGGCATTCTTCCACTTCACTCTTTGCTTCATCGTCGAACGGATATTGCTTCAGGTAATCGGTGAATGCTTTTGTCGCCTCTTCATATTTTTCATTCGACTTAAGCATGCTTGCATATTGAAATCGTGCTTTCTGGTCATCGTTGTCAATGCTGATTGCCGTCTTGTACCATTCTTCTGCTTTTCCGGTTTGCCCGCTCATGCGATAGCATTCGCCGATCGTGAATGCTTTTTTCTCGCGAATGGCAGGATCGGATTCTTTGTCGAATTCTGTTTTCAGCAAGTCAGCGGCCTCAGTGTACTTCTTTTCCTGAAAAAGCATGTCACCGGTTTTCGCCTGCTGCGTGATTAAGCAGGAAATGAAAAGAAGTGACAAAAGAGAAAATGAAGCTGTGACAGACTTCAGTGTTTTCGAATTCATTGTTTAAAAAAACGCTTCAGCTCAATCTTAATTTTCAGAATGGGATTCAAAATTACGGTACAAAGTCCAAAGCGCACTCCTACGTAGAAAGAGTGAGGCTACATTTGTAAAATGAAATCAAAAAAGGAAACAGTGCGCTATGTCGCATTACTACGAGCCATTAACGTGGGAGGAAGATTCGTGAAGATGGAAGCGCTGGCGAAAATGTTTTCTTCATTTGGCTTTCAGAATGTGAAAACTTTTATTCAGAGCGGCAATGTGTTTTTTGATTCCGATGAAACGGACGTGAAGAAGCTCGAACAAAAAATTGAATCCGGTCTTCAAAAGAAACTTGGCTACGAAGTGGCGACTACGGTACGAACATTGAGTGAACTTGGGGCGATGGTTAAAAGCAATCCGTTCAAGAAAATTTCTCCTGATGCAAAAATCTCTGTGGCATTTATGACTGAAGAGCCAAAAGAGAAAATCAAGTTCCCGATATTTTCTTCAAAAAAAGACGTGGAGATTTTTGCGATTCAACAGAGAGACGCCTTCTGCATTCATCATCTTGTGGATGGACAATGGGGTTATCCGAATCAGTTTATCGAGAAAGCTTTCAAAGTAAAAACGACTGTGCGCTTCTGGTCAGCCGTTATCAAGCTCATGGAATTTGCAGAGTCGGTTTCTGAAAAGTCGACTTCAGAAAAATCAAAATAGCCGATCTGCGCTCAAGGTGCCACTGCCATTTGCAGCAATAATGAGTGCGCCCCCAATGAGTCCGAAGTTCTTCAGGAAATTGATGTATTGCCCTCTTCGCTTCAAAGGATCTTCTATCGCCCAGAATTTATGCTGGATAAACGTTACCGGAACCAAAAAAATTATCAGCAACCATGCTCCGTATTCTGCATAAATGCTGAGCAGCACGCTCAGAGCTCCTGCAAATGCGATCAACGACGAAAGCGGAACAATTAAACCGGCAACAGGCAGTCCATTTGCAGAAACGCCTTTTGCTTTTTCTTTGTCGAAATTGCCGGGTAAGGTTGCAAAGAAAACAAGCGAGAAAAGAATCCGGCCGATGAGAATTACGAATTGCATGGAGCGCTGAAGGATTTCCCTGCTAAAGTTAATCCAATTAAAACTTAATTTTTCCTGCGTTGCGAAGAGCTAACAAACTCACTCAACATACTTTACAGATCCGGTTAAAACAAATTTTCCCGATTGAATTACTTTTCATTTTCTTCCACATTGAAATAATACTTGACGGCAGGCAGAAACGATATATTGATCTTAAGTGTGTTTGTCTCCGGCAATTGATATTGCCCTGAATTTGATTTTGGAAGGAGATGTTGCTGCGACTGATTGTGTCCACGAAGCGGTGGTTGTGCTTGCGCAGCTCGCATTCTTAGGAGATTTATTTGAACCCTGATTCACCCGGGTAGTTCCTCCGTCAGTGCTGTAAGCAAAACGAACCGACGATGGACCGTTTGAAGAGCACCTCAATCCCACGCTAAAGCTTGTAGTAGTAAGGGAATAGCCTGCATTCGGCGTCACAGTCACTTCAACAGCCGGTAATGAAGTTGAGAATGTTGTCGTGTTCGTAAAACCTGTCTAAGAAAATCCGGTTGAGCTCGGAGAACCTGGAGTGGATGCACCATTAACTCTTGACAAAGAGGACCCGGTCACATTAGTAGCAACCGACTGTAATGATCCGCTTGAGGAATTTGCGTAGTTGATAAGAAGAGCAAAATCCGGCTGACAGAGAGTTGTAGCTAGCACGAGAGTCTATCTCAAAATGTTTGAATAAAAAATCAAATTTCGCATTTCGCATCGCGAAATGCGCAGAGGAGATTTTATGCACGGAAAATTATTTAGTACCCGTCTCAAAGATAAAATTCATATAAACACATCAGCCCGATATAGTATCAACCTTATAAGGTAAAACAGTTGCATTTCTGAATAAAAAATTAGTCTCATTCATTTTCATTGTGCAATTCCTGTCAGGCGCTGGCATTGGACGCATCCATTATACTTCCAACCTAAAATGTTAAAGGAGCTTGATGGGAAAAATTATTCTTAAATAAATAATTATTGCAGATGGTTTCTTAAAAGAATCTAATCAGAAAATTGAAAAGGATGACAAAAAATTCTGAGTGAATTATTCTTTAGTGACACTCACATTCGTCTTCTTTGATGCAACTTCACGCCTCACAACCGGAGCGACTTTAGTTCCGAGAAGTTCGATTGCATGCATGATCTTATCATGCGGCATAGTACCGACTCCCAATTGCGCAAGAAAACGATCGTGGTGAAAGAGTTCATGCTCATAAAGGATTTTGTCAATCACTTCCTGCGGGCTTCCGACGAGCAAAGAGCCTTCAGGTGACCGCAACATTTCAAATTGTTCGCGATCCATGGGTGACCATCCGCGTTCGCGACCGATGCGCGACATCACGGCCGCATAACTCGGGTAAAAATCATTCGCTGCCTGTTGCGAATCTTCAGAGATATAGGTTTGGGAGTTGATGCTGAGCCGGAGTTTCGCTTCATCGTGTTTCATCTCTTTGTAAACATGACGGTACAAATCGAAGAGCGGAGCAAATCTGTCCGGCACTCCTCCTATAATTGCGAGTGCCATCGGAAGACCGAGTCGCGCAGCGCGAATCACAGAACTTGTTGTTCCTCCTACGGCAATCCAAACCGGCAGTGGATTCTGTACAGGTCGCGGATAAACCGGAAGATTGTCCAAAGCCGCACGGAATTTTCCTTTCCATGTTACAAATTCATTGTCACGAATCTTCAACAGCAGATTAAGTTTCTCAATGAACAATTCATCATAATCTTCCAGATCATAGCCGAAGAGCGGAAATGATTCAATGAATGATCCGCGACCGGCCATAAGCTCAGCTCTTCCGTTTGAAATCAAATCGAGCGTCGCAAAATCTTCGAACACCCGCACCGGATCGTCAGAACTTAAAACGGTGACTGCACTCGTCAATCGGATTCGTTTTGTTCGCGCTGCCATTGCCGCGAGTACAACGACCGGAGATGACACCGGCAAATCAGCTCGATGATGCTCGCCAACGCCAAACACATCGAGACCGACCTGGTCAGCTAATTCTGCTTCTTCCATCAATTCCTTCATCCGCTGCTGCACGCTGATGCGCGAGCCACTTGCGGGATCAGTTGTTGTATCGCCGAAAGTATAGATGCCAATTTCCATTTCTGAATTCGTTTGAATTTTCAATAAACTCATCTGCGAAGTAAAAAGTTTATTTTTCGCCACCGTGAATTTTCGCGAAGCAACATTGAGTGACATTCCTGAAATGCTGGACCTCCGTTTTTCAGTGAAGGAAAATATTTTGAATAACCGCTCATTGGTGACGGAAGAAATTACGATTGGCTATCTCACGCGCCGCGGTAAAGGCTGGGTTTGCGAAATGGAAAATCAAATTCTCGGTTTTGCGATCATCGATTGCATTGACAAAAATATTTGGGCGTTATTTGTTCGTCCGGGTTTTGAAGGAAGAGGCATTGGCAAAAAGCTTCAGCGTATCATGGTCGGTTGGTTTTTCAATCAAAGCGATGAAACACTTTGGCTCGTAACTGCTCCAAACACAAGAGCGGAAAAGTTTTATCGTGCATCAGGATGGATACAAACGGGAATCACCAAACAGGGTGAGATTAAATTTGAAATGAGTTATGATGCCTGGAAATCGAGAACAAAATGAAATCCCCTAAAGAGTCCTGGTTCAGACTGATTTTATTTCAACATGATTTTCTTTCAAAGATTGGTGAATGATTTTGGCAAATGCAACCGAATGTTTCCCATCACCATGAATGCAGATCGTTTCTGCGACAATAGGAATTATTATGTTGTTTCACAAGTTACGGAATTTGATTTCACCATTTGCAAAACTTGCTGAACGCATTTTGTTTCATCTTCAATAAGTGCATTCGTCCGCGATCGTGGCGTTAAGCTTCCGTCATTCTGATAAGTTCTGTCAGCAAAAACTTCGCCGGCCGTTTTCAATCCGATTGATTTTGCTTCACTGATTGAATGACTGCCGCTTAATCCATAGAGAATGAAATTCGCGTCAAGATCTTTCACAGCCCCGGCAATTGTGTGAGCCAGGGATTTTTCTCTTGCAGCCATGTTGTACAAAGCACCATGAGGCTTCACGTGATGAATGCTGGTTTGAAATGAATCCGTGATTTTTTTCAGAGCGAAAATCTGTTCACTGATCAGATTGCGAACTTCATCTTCACTCAGCTTCATTTCTCTGCGTCCGAAATTTTCTTTGTCGGCAAAACCGGGATGTGCTCCGATAGCAACATCATGATGCAGTGCAAGCTCAACGGTTCTCTTCATCGTGTCTTCATCGCCTGCATGAAATCCGCAGGCAATATTTGCGCTGCTAATAAATTGCATCAACGCTGCATCATTGCTCATACCCTCACCCATGTCGCAATTGAGATCAATTGTGAGCATGAGGAAGAAATTTTAGTTGTGTGGCAATTTCATTTTTCAAGTGGTGGAGTTTCTCTGTTTGTTTGATCAATAATTCTTCTGTTTCTTCAAGCGATATCATTTGAAAATTGATCAATACTCCCGGAAGCATCTGAGCAAGTTTGGGAATATCTGCAGAAATCACATTCGCAATTCTCGGATAGCCGCCCGTAGTTTGATGGTCAGCCATGAGGATGATGAATTGACCATCGGGAAAAAGTTGAATCGTTCCTCTTGTAACTGCTGAAGAAACGAGTTCAATCTGAATTTGTAATTGCAAAGATTGTCCGCTCATGCGAAATCCCATTCTATCGCTTTGCGAAGTGATGGAGAATGATGATGAAGTGAAAAGATTTTTTGAAGAATCACTGAGATGAAAATAATCCGGTCCTTCACAAATGCGAATCAGGTTTGGAAAAGGATGGATTGAAGAAACATCATCTCTTTGCAACAGCACATAGAAAGCTTTCTTTCTAAGCAGAGAGGAAAAATCAGTTTTCTTTTTAAACAGCAACTCATCATTCTGCTTTAAACATCTTCCTTCAAAACCACCAACTTTCGCTTTAAGGTTTGTGCTGTAGCTACCAAGCCATTCCGGGATTTCAAATCCGCCATTCACCGCGAGATAGCATCGCGCTCCGTTTTTAATTTTGTTGAATTGAAGAGCAGAATTTTTGCCCACCGCAACCGATGAGTTGATGGGAATTTCCACATCGTTCAGCTTCGCTGTAAAATCTGCGCCGCTCAATCCGATCACTGCATCTTCATTGAAGGAAAATGACGATGCAGGAAAATGCAATTCAATAACTGCTTCATCGAAAATATTTCCTGCAAATGAATTTGCAATTTCAGCGGCAACAGGATCCATGGCTCCGCTGGGATTGATGCCGAGATGCTGATAGCCGTATCTGCCCGAATCCTGAACGGAATCAAAAATTCCCTGCCTGATTATTCGCAGACTCATTGCATCGATTTGAGTTCGTTGAATTTTTCAAGAGAAATCGGTGTGAATTCCACTTCATCGCCCGCACGAAGCAAGACGGGATCATCATCGTGAGCATCGAAAAGTTTTGCAGGAGTTTGCCCGATAATATTCCATCCTCCCGGAGAATCGAGAGGATAAATTCCGGTTTGAATTCCGGCGATGCCGACACTTCCCGCAGGAACAAACAAGCGCGGATTTATTTTTCTCGGAGCGGAAATCCGTTCATCCACTTTTCCCATGTAAGCAAAGCCGGGAAGAAAGCCAATCATGTACACTCGATATTTCCTGCTGTGATGCAGGTAAACAATTTCTTCGGGGGAATTTTTTTTTAACTCGGCTATCGCAATTAAATCAGGCGCAAGCGAGAGATCGTAGCAAACGGGCATTCTGACAATTCGTGATGGTCCTGATTTTTTTGTGCTGATATTTTCAATTGAGTGCTCAACTTTTTCCCTCATGAATTTGAACGCAGATGAAACGTGATGATCTTTTCTGATCATCGCAGCGTCATAAATTATCGTGAGGGAACTGTATGCAGGAATCACATCTTTCACATAGCTGAAATGTTCTTCCTTCTCTTCGAAACTTTGTGTTTGCCACCAGTTGAATAGCTCAATCACACGCTTGTTGATCGCTTCATCGATCGCATTTCCAAAATCGATGATAATGGCGTGATCGCCTAGCGCCCGCAATTGAAAATCTTTTCCCATGCGCTGAAATAATGAACGAAGGTAAACAAGAGAAGGTCGATGAAATGAAATCGAAAATCATTTCTTTCATTAAAAAAATTTGGTACGAAGAAATTCTCGAAATTTGTGGAATCACAAAACCCAGAAGATGATTTACCGGCAATTCTATTCTGAAGTTGGAAAACTGCTCTACGCAGTGGCTGCCGTTGACGGCAATGTGCAAAAACAGGAGTACGACAAGCTTCGTGAAATTGTAGAGAAGAAATTGGTTCCGGAAGAACATTCCACTGATCAGTTTGGAACTGATAATGCCTACTACGCCGAAATTGAATTTGATATTTTACTCGATCGCGGCACCGGATACAAAACCTGCTTTGAGTCATTCTGCAATTTTGTTGAAGAGCATAAGACGGCGTTCGACAAACATCTGAAAACGATGATTACGAATCTTGCAAAGGAGTTGGCTCATGTTTATCGCGGCACAAACAGCAGGGAGTCAGAGCTGATCAAGCAACTGAAGCACCGCCTCGACGGAATTTTTGCAGAGGAGAAACAACACTAAAACCGTCGCACCAAAAATCAGAAAAGCCGTCCGAAGAAATTGGGACGGCATTTCATTTACCCCTCAAACATTCTACCTCATAAACAAAAGCTCTCTGTACTTAGGTAGCGGCCACAATCTGTCATCAACGATCAGTTCGAGTTTATCGGCGTGGTAGCGGATGTCATCGAATGTCGGTTTCACTTTTTCGCGATAAGCAATGGCGCGCTCGCGTGCATGATCAATGTTGTTGGCAAATTTTCTCTGCTCAGTCATCTCATAAATTTTCTGAACGATTGCATTGATATGCTCACTGATTTCTTTGGCGAGTTCAGTCTGGGCTTTTGTATCTGCTCCGCCAATCTTCTGCAACGATTCAATATTTCTCAGCAATTCATTCTGATAAGAAATTGCAGCAGGAATAATTTGATTCAATCCCAATTCGCCGATCACGCGTCCTTCGATCTGCACCGTTTTCATGTACTTCTCCAGTTCAATTTCATGGCGCGCATGCATTTCTTCTTTCATGAAAATTCCGTTACGGACGAAGAGATCGATATTTTCTTTCTTCACTAAGGCATCGAGTGCGTGCGGTGTGTCTTTCACATTCGGCAATCCGCGTTTCTCAGCTTCTTTCTCCCATTCTTTCGAATAATTATTTCCTTCAAACAAAATATCCTTCGAAGCGATGATGTATTTCTTCAGCACTTCCATGATAGCTACTTCGCGGTTCTTCCCGCCATCCATCAGCTTGTCCACTTCGGTTTTGAATTGATTGAGTGTGTCAGCAACGATGGTGTTGAGAACCGTCATGGTTGCAGAAGTATTCTGCGAAGAACCCACGGCGCGCACTTCAAATTTATTTCCCGTGAAAGCAAACGGCGACGTACGATTGCGATCGGTGTTGTCTTTCATCAGCGCAGGAATCTTGTTGTGGATGTCGATGCGCAGGGCTGATTCACTTTCCTCCGTGAATTTTCCAAATTCCACTTTCGATTCGATTTCGTTAAGCACTTCCGTCATGTAGCTTCCAATGAAAACGGAAATGATTGCCGGCGGGGCTTCATTCGCACCAAGGCGATGATCATTGTTCGCAGTGGCAATCGAAGCGCGAATGAGATCGGAATGATCGTGCACCGCTTTGATCACATTAATGAAGAAAGTGAGGAATTGCAGATTCGTTTTCGGGGTTCTTCCCGGTGAAAGCAAATTCTTTCCCGTATCAGTCGCCATGCTCCAGTTGCAATGCTTGCCGCTTCCGTTGATTCCCGCAAATGGTTTTTCATGGAGCAGCACACGAAGCTTGTGCCTTCGTGCGACACGCTGCATCACATCCATCAGCAACTGATTGTGATCAACGCCGATGTTCACTTCTTCGAAGTAGGGAGCGACTTCAAATTGCGCAGGTGCTACTTCATTATGGCGTGTCTTGAGAGGAATGCCGAGCTTGAAACATTCCGTTTCATAATCCAGCATGAAAGCATACACACGTTCAGGAATGCTTCCGAAGTAATGATCTTCCAGCTGCTGACCTTTTGCCGGCGCGTGACCGAACAATGTTCTTCCACTCATCACCAAATCAGGGCGCGCTTCATACAATGCTTCATCAATCACAAAATATTCCTGCTCCCAGCCGAGCGTGGGAACCACCTTCGTAATGTTCTTATCGAAATAATGACAAACCGAAACAGCCGCTTCTTCGAGTGCGTGAAGTGATTTCAACAAAGGCGCTTTGTAATCGAGCGCTTCGCCGTTGTAAGAAATAAAAACCGTGGGAATGCACAGCGTTTTTCCCGTTCCGCTTTCCATAATGAAAGCAGGAGAGGAAGGATCCCATGCCGTGTAACCGCGCGCTTCGAATGTGTTGCGCAGTCCGCCGGAAGGGAAACTCGATGCATCGGGTTCCTGCTGAACGAGCGCATTGCTGTCGAATGCTTCCATGCCTTTGCCCGTGCCCGTGAGCTGGAAGAACGCATCGTGCTTTTCGGCGGTTGCACCGGTGAGCGGCTGAAACCAGTGCGTGAAGTGCGTGGCTCCCTTGCCGAGCGCCCAGCTCTTCATGGCGCTGGAAACCTGGTCAGCCACCTTGCGGTCGATCTTCTGACCGGTTTTGATGGCGATCATTACATTGTCGAAGGCGTCATCGCTTAGGTAAGCTTTCATGGCCTGCTCGGTGAAGACATTCTCGGCGAAGATTTCTGAAACCTTCTTGCCGGAGTGTTTGTGCTCCACCGTTTTAGGCGCGGTAACCTTTTCGATGGATTGCATTCTGAGATTTGTCATTTTTTTTCAGGATTTGTGGTCAAAGATTGAGTGAGGGTGCAAAAAAACATAAAAATTTTGTAAACAGGTGTGGAAAAGAATGGAAGGGGAGAGAAAAAGTTTGGAAATTTTAACTGAAAAATGAGAAGAGAAAAATAATGAGGGATAGCGACAGCGTTTTCATTTCACCTTTCGAAAGGTAAAAACTTTTCTTTTCCTGTTGTTAGCCAAGAAGCTCATAGCTTGCACCCAGAACCACAGAACTTGCACCCAGAACCAAGGAACTTGCACCGCGGACCGCAGTGCTTGCACCACGGACCGCAGCGCTCGCACCACGGACCGCAGTGCTCGCACCACGGACCGCAGTGCTTGCACCACGCCTCTCACAACCGGTTGTAAAGAGCTGGCAACCGATTGTATGAACTTCGCAATGCATGATCTAATCACACAAACCGTAGCGAGCCACTCAGTGCGCACAATAAGGATTACGGTTTATTGTGTCTCATTCTTCCTTTTTACTTCATAAAAGCATTCCTTTACAACTGTTGTCGATGATTGACTAACAAGAATTGAAGCGGGGAGGGAGCAGAAATGGAAAGATCTATTATTTCAATCAGCACTCTTCGAAATTGCCGCGAACTGAAAAATAAATTCGCCGGGCCGATTCACTCTCTCACGCGCTCTACGTACTCACCCGTACGCGTGTCCACTTTCACTTTAATTCCCGAATCGACAAACATGGGCACTTCAATCATGGCACCTGTTTCAAGTGTAGCTTTCTTCATCGGGTTATTGGCGGTGTTGCCTTTTACGGCAGGTTCTGATTCGGTGATTTCAAGAACGACGTGTGTGGGAAGATCGCAGGAGAGGGGTTCGCCGGTTTCAGAGTGAAAGGCAATTTCAACTTCCTGTCCTTCTTTTAAAAACTCATGACCAACGACCATGTCTTCAGCAATAGCAACCTGCTCAAAAGTATTTTGATCCATGAAATTGTAACCGTTGTCATCTTTGTAAAGGAATTGATATTTTTTTCTTTCCACGCGCACCGGAAAAATTTCTTCGCCTGAATTGAATGTTTGATCAATCACTTTTCCTGATCTCACGCCTTTCAGTTTTGTGCGAATGAAAGCTCCGCCTTTCCCCGGCTTTACGTGTTGAAAGTCGACGATAGTGTAGAGATCATTTTTAAAGTCAATCGTAAGTCCTTTTTTTATTTCCGTTGTTGTTGCCATGATTTTAATTTGTCAATTAGCTAATGTGTTGATTTGTGTATGAATTTATTTGTTTATTCTAATTAGCACAGGGGCTAATTGGCTTATTGATTAATTACTATCATACGCCCATTTCATCCACACGGCTCCCCAGGTAAATCCGCCGCCGAATGCGCACAGAATTAAATTGTCGCCTTTGTGAAGTTGCTTTTCCCACTCCCATAAGCAGAGCGGAATGGTTCCATTGGTAGTATTGCCGAATTTCTGAATGTTCACCATCACTTTCTCTTCCGGCAAATTCATTTTGATTCGCGTAGCATCGATAATTCTCTTGTTCGCCTGGTGCGGAACGAGCCACTTTATATCATCGGGAGTAAGTCCGTTTTTCGTCATAATTTCATAACCGACATCAGCCATTCTTGACACGGCGAATTTGTAAACAGCCTGCCCTTCCTGATAAACATAGTGAAGCCGCCGCTCCACTGTTTCTTTAGATGCGGGCATTGCAGACCCCCCTGCTTTCTGATGAAGATGCACACGGCCTGCTCCATCAGAATACATAATGCAGTCAAGAATTCCCAAGCCATGTGAGCTTGGCTCGAGCAAGATAGCTCCGCCGCCATCTCCGAAAATCACGCACGTTGTTCGATCAGTATAATCAATGATCGAAGACATTTTATCCGCACCCACTACAATAGCGCGACGTATTGTTCCGGACTCAATCATTTTTGCAGCCGTGGTAATTGCATACAGAAATCCTGAGCAAGCAGCGGATAAATCATAGCCCCATGCTTTCTTCAAACCTACCATGTCACAGATGATATTGGCGGTGGCAGGGAAAAGCATGTCGGGAGTTGTTGTTGCGCAAATGAGTAACTCGATGCTGTCAGGATTAGTGTTCGTTTTTTTCAGCAGACCTCGGACTGCATTGGCTCCGATCTCTGATGTACCTCTGCCTTCGCCTTTCAAAATGCGACGTTCACTGATTCCGGTTCGTGATATGATCCATTCATCAGTTGTCTCGACGAGCTTTTCGAGATCGGCATTCGAAAGAATCGTATCGGGCACCCAACCATAAATACCGGTAATGGCTGCAGTAGTTTTTGACATTCAGAATAATTTTTTCGGAAGAAAATTTTGAAAGCGGAATGCAAAGATAATCGCTATCGCACTTCCTCGGCATGGTGTGTAATGAATACATCCTTGAACACTTCGACAATTCTCGTTTCGATCATTTCCTTGGTGAGAAGGATCATGTTACGGAATGCAGCATCGTTGGAAATGCCATGTGCAATTACCACGGGCGCATTCACGCCGAGAATTCCGGTGCCTCCGTAGTTTTCATAATTGAAACGATCCCAGTATGGATCATCAATCCCGCGGCTCTTGACCATGTCGTAAATGGATTCGCCGAATTTGAGAATGATGTTTCCCACGAAGCCGTCGCACACCATAACATCGGATTTGTCAGTAAAGATGTCGCGGCCTTCAATATTTCCTGTGAATCTGAGTTTGTCACTGGCACGCATAAGCTCTGAAGATTCCTTTACCAGTGCATTTCCTTTTCCCTCTTCTTCGCCGATACTGATCAACGCCACACGCGGATCGCTGATGTGGTAAATTATTTTTGCATAGAGCGATCCCATGATGCCAAACTGAAGCAACATCTCCGGCTTGCAATCCGTGTTAAGACCAACATCGAGCAGGATTCCGATCTTCCCATCATCACGCGGAACAACTGTTGATATAGCCGGTCTCAGGACTCCGTCAATGGTTTTTACCGAATACATTGCACCTACCAACATCGCGCCTGTATTGCCTGCACCGGCGAAGGCATCGATTTTACCTTCTTTCAAAAAATAAAATCCGATAGCGATACTTGATTGTTGTTTTTGCTGGAGTGCTTTTGTCGGCGACTCGGCCATGCCGATAGTTTCAGGACAATGAATGATGGTGAATTGATCCTGTGATCCGCCTTGCTGTTGAATCATGGATCTGATAGATGGCTCATCGCCAAAAAGGAAAAGGCGATCATCGCGGCTTAAATCAGCGTGCACGCTCAAGGCACCTTTCACGCATTCAAGCGGAGCAAAGTCACCACCCATGGCATCAATTCCGATTCTCATTGCTTCAGAATTTCGTTTCCTGAATGTTCAGGGTGAAAATTTTCCTTCAGTGAATAGTTATTCACTTTTACTGAGAATTTTTTTGCCTTTGTAATAAAGCTCACCTTCATAATAATGAGCACGATGGCGAATGTGCGTGACGCCGGTGGTGGAGTCAACACTGAGCGTGGGCGAATCGGCGCGATCATGCGTGCGGCGTTTTCTCTGGCGTGTTTTTGAGTGTCGTCGTTTTGGATTGGGCATGTTTAGTTGAATTTTATTTTAGACAAATCATCCCAGCGGTGATCCTGGTGAGATGTATCCTCACCCTGATGCCTGAGTTGATTGAGCACGTTTTCGTCGCAGGGTTTTTTCCCCGTGATATTATCACAAGTTACGTGATTGACGGGAATGCTGAGGTTGATGAATTCGTAAATCAATTGCGATACGCTAAAATGCGTATCGTTTCTGCTGATATAAATCACATCAGCAAATGAATCATCCTGATCGCCTTCGCGATGCTCGTCAAATTTTACCACTACAGAATCATTGGCATCGATCGGATAGTCGAGTTCGGCGCCGCAGCGATCGCAGGGTAAACAAACACTTCCTTGCAAATGAAAATTGAGCATAAAGAATGAAGGGTGCTTTTCGAATTTCAAATCAATGTCAATATCACCTTTCGTTACTATGGATTCGCCGAACAGTTGAAAAAATTGATCGTCAATGTGAAAATTGAAATGGTGAACTCCGATTTTCAAACCCACAAAAGCGATCTCATATTGCCGCAACGGATCCATATTACTCCTTCTCTAAAAGCGAGGGGCAAATGTAGTTAATTGAGTCGAAAATGAAAGGGACTCAATGATGCTCTCGCCGATACTTGGTGAGAGAATTCAAATGAAGTCAATTAACCTTTATTGCAAAATTGCTTCAGCTAAGGCGGATTCCTTGCTTCCTTTCTGTTCGATTGGGTGCTTGTCTGATGAAACTTTTACAGGCTCTTTTTCAAGTGCTGCATCGAGTACCTCTTCCATATTATTAACGTATCGGAAAGTCAATCCTTTGATGAATTCCGGGTTGATTTCGTTTATATCTTTCTCGTTCATCTTGCAGATGAGAATTTCTTTCATGCCTGCGCGTTTTGCGGCTAGAATTTTTTCTTTAATCCCGCCAACGGGAAGCACCTTTCCGCGAAGGGTAATCTCACCGGTCATAGCAAGAAATTTCTTTACTTTTCTCCTGCTGAAAACGGAAGCAATGGCTGAAAGCATTGTGACACCTGCGGAGGGGCCATCTTTTGGAATCGCGCCTTCAGGAACGTGTATGTGAATGTCGTACTTATCAAAGTCTTCGGCTTTAACGCCGATTTTTTCTGCATGTGCCTTGATAAAAGTAAGTGCAGTCGATGCTGATTCCTTCATAACGTCGCCGAGATTGCCGGTAAGTTTCAGATTTCCTTTGCCGGAACTCAGCATCGCTTCCACATAAAGAATTTCACCGCCCACTGCAGTCCATGCTAATCCGATGGCCACACCGGCGGGATTTTCTTCCTGGTACATTTCAGTGTCGTACTGTTTTACTCCAAGAATCTTCACGACATCTTCTTTAGTCAACTCAGCGAATCGTTTTGCGTCCATCGCCACGTCTTTTGCAATAGCGCGCATCACTGAAGCAAGCTTGCGATCAAGTTCGCGGACACCCGATTCACGTGTGTAATCACTTGCTATGAGCTGGATGATTTGATCAGTGAGCATGACATGCTTTGCTTTTAAGCCGTGCTCAGCGATCTGTTTCGGAATGAGATGCCTCTTGGCGATTTCAATTTTTTCTTCAACACTGTACCCGCTCATTTCGATAATTTCCATTCGGTCGCGCAATGCCGGCTGAATGGTTGACATATTGTTGGCAGTAGCAATGAAAAGTGTTCGTGACAAATCATATTCGAGTTCGAGATAGTTGTCGAAGAATGCGATATTCTGCTCCGGATCCAGCACTTCAAGCAATGCTGAAGAAGGATCGCCGCGGAAATCAGTTCCTACTTTGTCAATTTCATCGAGCATGAACACCGGATTGGATGTTTGAGCCTTCTTGATTGACTGAACAATTCTACCCGGCATGGCGCCGATGTAGGTTTTTCTGTGCCCGCGGATTTCAGCTTCGTCATGTAATCCGCCAAGTGACATGCGCACGTATTTTCTTCCAAGTGCTTTTGCAATCGATTTTCCCAATGAAGTTTTCCCGACTCCGGGAGGTCCTACGAAACACAGGATAGGAGACTTCATATCACCTTTCAATTTCAGCACAGCCAGATACTCCAGCACTCGATCTTTCACTTTTTCCAGTCCATAATGATCTTCATCCAGAATTTTCCTTGCTCGCTTAAGATCAAATTTGTCCTTGGTATACACTCCCCATGGAAGCTCGAGCAGGACTTCCATATAATTCAGTATGACGCCGTACTCTGGCGACATTGGGTTTGTCCGCTCGAGTTTGCTTAGTTCTTTATCAAAATGATCGGAAACCGGCCTTGTCCATTTCTTCTTTGATGCGCGCTCGCGTAATGCGCGAATTTCTTTCTCTGCACTGCTTGATTGACCCAGTTCTTCCTGGATAGTTTTCAGCTGTTGCTGAAGGAAGTAATCTTTCTGCTGCTTCTCAATGTCGCTTCTGACTTTGTTCTGAATTTTATTTTTCAGTTCAAGCATTTGAATTTCGGCTTCGAGATTCTGCAGCACGAGCTGCGCTCGTTCTTTCAAATCATTTTTTTCAAGAATGGTCTGCTTGTCCTTTATATCAATTGAAAGATTATTCGCAACAAAATTTATGAGAAAGCCCGCCGAATCGATATTGCGAAGCATGATGTTCGCTTCGGTAGGGATGTTGGGCGAAAGCTTAATTACATTCCCTGCCATTTCCTTTATCGACATTACAAGCGCTTCAAATTGTTTGTCTTCCTTGTGTTCGATATCTTTGAGGTATTCGACTGAAGCTTTGAAATAAGGATCGGCTGATGTGAATTGCTTGACCGTGAATCGTGCCTTGCCCTGAATAATGGCCGTGGTGCTTCCGTCGGGCATCTTAAGCATTTTCAGAATTTTTGCCAGCGTGCCGATTGAATACAAATCCTTGAACTGTGGCTCTTCCACATTTGCGTCAAGCTGAGCCAGCACACCAATAAATTTATCAGCGTTGTATGCTTCACGGACCGCTCGAATAGATTTATCCCGACCGATTGTAATCGGAATCACTACACCGGGAAACAGAACCGTGTTTTTCAACGGCAAAATTGGAATCTCTTCACTGTATTCTTCTTGCTTTGTGTTGCCGTCTTCCTCGAGCGTAATCAGCGGCATGAATTCGATATCTTCTTCCATACCCGCTAACCTGAATCTTTCCTCGTCTCTCATTATTTTATATTGTGAGTTAAAGTTACACAAAAGTATCTGTGTTAGTCATTCGTTTCAAATATCCCGCCATTGGAGATTTAGTTCGTATTCGGACAAATTCACAGTATCCTCTGCTGAAATGATCGGAAATTTTGGCGGATAGAGGTTTCGGATTTGCGCGGTTGGCAAGATGTTGATCGAACAAACAAATTCAATAACTCACATCTGATTTATTTTACCCATCATCAGTTGAAGTGTTCGTTCTGAAAATGTCTGTTCTTAATCGGCGTCTTTGTTAAGTGTGAAACAATGCGATGTTTTCATTCCTCCCAGGGTTCAACACTTCAATTTCAAACTTTAACCATTCATTATCAAAATGTAGATTTCATTAAGAAACTTTCATTAAACGAGCCGTTATGTTTGCAGGAAAAACAGTTTACATGAAAAGATTTTACCCCCTTGTTACAATGCTGTTGATTACGGCGACAGCCTTTGCGCAAACTCCGACCGATATGGAATTTGTTCCAGCCGGAAACATTTGCGTGGGTGCCAACTATGGCTACAGTGCATGGAAAAAATATTGGCAGGGAGAAAGTTTAATTGAGAACGGGAATGTTGGAACCGTAAGCACTCAATTCGTGGGAGCCGGATTCACACTGGGAATTCTAGACCGCCTTAACTTCATCGCTGCTCTTCCTTACGTTTTCACCAATGCAAATTCAGGCACATTAAACGGCCAAAGCGGATTGCAGGATATTTATCTAAACGTGAAAGGAAATTATGGTGAGATAAAACTTGGACCTGGTAAAATTCGTTTCGCTGGCGATCTCGGATTCAAAACTCCAGTCTCAAATTATCTTGTTGATTTCGCTCCGTTAGCAATCGGAACAGGAACAACGAACCTTTCCTATCGCCAACTGGTCTCCTACAAACTTGATAAAGGATTTTATTTGGATCTGAAAGCAAACTACACGTATCGCTCGAACATTCCCGACATCCATCGCGATTTCTACTATGATCAGGGTGGTGACTATTATACAAACAATGTAGAAGTACCTGATGTTTTTGATTGGGCAGTTGCCGTCGGTTTCAGCAATAAAAAATTATTGGCTGAAGCTTCATTCCTTTCTTATAATACCCTTGGCGGAAGTGACATCCGCTTATGGGATCCTGGATTTCCTACCAACAATGTCGATGCAAATTCAATCAATGGCCGGTTCGATTACTACTTCTCAAAACCGAAGGGGCTCAACGTTTCAGCGAATGTCGGCTACGTGATTTCAGGAAGAAACACAGGACAATCTACTTACGGTAGTATCGGCGTGAATTATTTTTTCCCGATTTGGAAAGCTCGCCCCGTTGAAGACAAACCTGTACAATAATTTCTGGCTTGTAAAAAAAATCAAAATGAAAATAAAAATTACCATATTGATTTCTGCAGTGATGATGTTTATCCTTTCATCCTGCAAAAAAGATGTGAACCCCGGTGTGTCGTTCGATTCATTTACTTATTCCTCGGCTGATGCAGATGCAGGAAACTGGAAAACAATTTATCTCACCTCAGCTTCGCAGTCACCTATTGATGCTCCGGTTGATCCGACTTCGCAGGAATATCTCAGTGAGCTTTCATCGCTCAAATCAATGAGTGCTAATCTCACTTCGGATGAACAGAGCAAAATAAATTACTGGTCAACCAACGGTGTGCTTCGCTGGAATGAAATTGCGCGCGCACTCGTTGCAAAATATTTTTTGTTGCCGGCACCGAATGATGATGGCACCTATTCATGGCCTGATCCGGCTCATCCCGATCAGTATCCGCTTTTCCCGTTTTCGTCTCCGCCTTATGCAAGTCGTGCTTTCGCTTACCTGAGTGCAGGAAGTTATGATGCAATGATTGCAACATGGTATTACAAGTATCAATACAATCGCATGGCACCTTCAACTTACGATCCTTCAGTGGTAACCCATTTGCCGGTTCAAAATATTCCGGCGTATCCATCAGAAGATGCAGTGATCGCGGGTTTCTCGCGGACAGTGCTGACTGCTATGTTTCCATTGGAAAGTGCTTACCTAAGCCAAATGGCACTCGATCAGGAGAACAGTCGCCTTTGGGCCGGAGTAAATGTAACGAGTGACATTTCAGAAGGTGATTCATTGGGAAAACACATTGCAAGCATTTTTCTTGCACGCGCCAAAACTGATGGCATGAAAAACACACTCGGCACGCAACATGACTGGGATTCCATTTCACAATATTGGGAAGCAACAGGACTTCCGATTTGGAAAAGTCTTGAAGTGCCGCCAAGGCAGGTGCTTGCTCCGAATTTCGGGCATGTGAAGACGTGGACATTTGATCAGAGTCTTGTCACCACAACATTCAGAGTGTCGCCGCCGCCCGCAGTAGGAAGCCCCGATTATCAAACAGCACTCGATGAAGTGCTCCATTATTCGAAAGACGCATCCACTGATGAAAAACAAATTGCTTTCAGGTGGGATGACGGCACGAGCACCTATACGCCGCCGGGTCACTGGAATTACATTGCCGAACCGTACATTCATGATGCGAATTATAGTCCGTTGCGAGCATCGCGCGTACTTGCCTACATGAACATGGCTCTTGAAGATGCCGGCATTTGTATCTGGGACAATAAGCTTTATTACTATTTTCCGCGACCAACAAACATTAACCCGGACATAAAAACAATTGTTGGTATTCCGAATTTTCCCTCTTATCCTTCAGGACATGCAGGATTTTCACAAGCAGCCGCTACTGTGCTCGCTTATTTCTTCCCTGCGGATGCTTCTTACTTCAGCGATCAGGCAAATGAGGCCGGCATGTCGAGGCTCTACGCTTGCATCCACTATCGTTTTGACATTGAAAGTGGATTTACACTTGGCGCAGATGTGGCGCAGAATGCTGTGAACATGGCCGAAGCCGATGGTGGCGGTCAGTGATGAGATTCAAAATTTAAATTGGTAGAAGAAACCGGAATCATTCCGGTTTCTTTTTTTTTCACAGATAGTGAAGCCTTCCTTGGTTTGTGAATGAATCAAATTCTTCTTTCGCTTTCAGCAAAATGATTTGCTTTGGGAAATGATTTCGTGAGTCAGTCATTTCATGCATCAAAAATTTCTTGCAATCGCAGTTTTTTTTCTTATGGCTTTTCATTTTGCAAACGGTCAGCAAAGTGAAAATGCTGATTCACTTTTTGCGCTCGCTCAATCGCAGAACAAAAATATTCTGCTGATCTTTTCCGGATCCGACTGGTGCGCACAGTGCATTCGCTTCGAGAAAAAAGTTTTAGATGATCCGGCTTTCACTCAGTTTGCTGACAGCAATTTGATTCTAATAACGGCAGATTTTCCGCAGGGGAAAAAGCAATCTTCAGAAATCAAAAAGCAGAATGAAGAACTGGCAGAGCGCTATAATCCTTCAGGGAAATTTCCGCTCATCCTGATGTTGCGCCCTGATGGAAGTGTGCTTCGTGAATTGAATTATCAAAATGAAAGCGCAAGTGAATTCATCTCGATGATAAACCGCTTTCAGCAATAATCTTCCTTCATGAATCATTCTGCAACTCTTCATGAATACAGAGTGAGAAAAAAACTCATGGGCAGCGATTTTGAATTGATCGTGGTGGACGAAAATGAATCGTTGGCGGAAAACGCCTTGCAAAAAGGAATCGAAGAAATTCAGCGCATTGAAGAATTGCTCTCGGAATTCAAAACCAGTTCACAAACATCACGCATCAATTCACTCTCTGAAAATCAGATTTTGGAAATTTATGAAGAGACCTATCAATTGATTTTGCGGTGCAAAGAAATTTCAAAACTTACACAGGGAGCTTTTGACATCACGATGGGACCCCTCAAGAAACTTTACAAATTCAGGAATGAAAATTTTTCATTTCCTCCGAAAGAAAAAATTTCTGAAGCGCTGAAGAAAATTGGTCATCGCCATTTGAAATTGCTTGATCACAATCGCATTTCATTTGGCAGAGAAGGAATGCAAATCAGTTTTGCCGCCATCGGAAAAGGATATGCAGCCGATTGTGTGAAGCGATTGTGGATTCAAATGAATATTTCATCGGGCGTGATCAACGCAAGCGGTGATCTCACGCTTTGGGGGAAACGCGCTGATGGAAATAGTTGGAAAGTGGGCATTGCTCATCCCGACAACAAAAATGAAATTGTGTTGTGGCTTCCGGTTGAAGAAGGAAGTGTGGCGACTTCCGGCGATGCCGAACAATTTTTCATTCATGATGGAGTCCGGTATTCTCACAACATCAATCCGATCACAGGTTATCCACTTACAGGAATCAAAAGCGTGACAGTTGTAAGTCCGAGTGCTGAGTTGTGTGATGCGCTTTGCACGGCCGTTTATGTGATGGGAAAAGATGCAGGTTTGTATTTCATCAATCAATTGCCGAACACCCATTGCCTCATCATCGATGAGCACAACGAATATTTCCATTCAAGAAATCTAAACGTGATTCATGCATAGCCTTCAAAAAAAAATTACTGCACTTCTTTGTGTGATTGCATTCAGCAGTTGTGCGGGCGTGAAGCCGTATCAGCGCTCGAGACTGAACGATCATGAGATGGAGATTGAACACAACAGCACAGCGCAATTTGAAGATTACTATCAATCCATTCGCGAAGGAAGTGTGCCGCCCGGAACCGGAAAGACAACAGATGGCTGCGGCTGCAAGTAAATCTCATTTCACTGAATGAAAATAAAATACATCCTCATCGGCTTGCTTGCTTCAGCGCTCTCGGTGAAAGCGCAGAAGAGTGACAGCGTTTTTCAGAAGAAAAATATTTCGAAGACGGATGTGCAACTTCTTTTTTCTTATTACGGGCAGGATGGAAATAATTCAGCAGTCACGGGAGGCATCGGCACAGAGAAACTAAATGTTTACGCCCCGAATCTTTCACTCGCCTATTCAAAAGGAAAAAGCACGATTCATTTTGACGGTGGCGTGGATGTGATTTCTTCCGCATCAACTGACAACATTGATTTCGTTGTTTCCTCTCCGTCGAAAGTTGATAACAGAGTTTATTCGCACGTCGGCTATGAGAGATCATTCCCGAAATCGAACTTAATTCTCGGGGCGAAAACGGGTTTCTCCATCGAGTCAGATTATTTGTCTTTTCCGGTTCTGCTGAATGCATCTTACACGACGCCGGATTTGTCCCGAACTTTTTATTTTTCATTCGAATCTTTCTTTGATGATTTGCGCTGGGGACGATTGAATCCGGATTACAGACGGCCGGTCAACTTAGTTTATCCTGCCGAATTGCGTTATAAGAATTGGTTTGACATTTATCGCCGTTACACCAATAATTTCAAGCTTGCCTTCTCGCAAGTGATAAATGAAAGAATGGTCCTTGGATTTCTTCCGTCGCTGAGTTATCAAAGCGGTTTGTTGTCGACTCCTTTTCAGCGTGTGTACTTCAACAATGATTCATTGAGAGTTGAAAATCTTCCTGAGCAGCGATTCAAAATTCCGGTAGGAGTGAGGTTGAATTATTTTGCAGGCTCGCGAACAATTCTGAAAGCAGAATACAATTTTTACTGTGATGATTGGGGAATTCTTGCCAATGCAATTCAACTCGAAACAGCAGTGAAAGTACGTCCGGAATTTACGCTCTCACCATTTTTCAGATTCTATCATCAATCGGCGGCGAGATACTTTGCTCCGTACAAAGTTCACGCCCTGAGTGAAGAGTTCTACACTTCCGATTATGATCTTTCGAAATTTGATTCGTATAAAGTGGGAATTGGATTTCGTTACGCGCCGTTTTCTTATTGGGGAAAGAAATTTTCTTTCAACGAAATTGATCTTCGGTACTCAGCCTATTTTCAGAGCAACGGGCTTCATGCGCAAAGCATCACCCTATTGCTGAGTACAAGTTTTCAAAAAGCAAAAAGCATTTTGGAAAATGAAAATCAGTGATGATGCCCGCCGGAACCGTGCGCGTGACCGTGTTGCAATTCCTCGAGCGTAGCTAATCGCACATCCACCACTTCACCGGTGAAGTGGAGTGTTTTATCAGCGAGCGGATGATTGAAATCCATGAGCACGGTGTCATCATTCACTTCTTTCACGGCGCCGCGGTACATGCGTCCTTCATGATCATTCATTGTTAAAACTTTTCCGATCACGAGCAACTCTGCATCGGGCTTTCCGCTTGCATCGAGAAATGCACTGATGGGAATTTGAATGATATTTTTTTCGCTGCTCACTCCGTAACCTTCTTCCGGCGTTAGCCGAAAATCAAACGGATCGCCTATTGTTTTTCCCTCCAGACTTTCTTCAAACTTTGGCAACACACTTTGGCTTCCGAATAGAAACACAAACGGGTTTGATTCATCTGTTACTTCCACCTCAGTTTCTACTCCGCCTTCATCAATGGTGAGGCGATAGTTCAGCGATACAACAGTTCTGTTTTCAATAATCATATCAGGTGTGAAATTTTTTGCAAACTAAAATAAAATTCCCAGATGCTGTTGTGCTCCTTTCAAATGCGGGACACCGGAGTATATAAGAAAACGTATTTCAATGAAGTTGTTCTTTTAGCGATTTGCCCGGCTGCTTGATATAAATCTTGCGGAGAGAAATTACATTCCCGGCAAATACCGAAAGCATTTACCTCTCTAACTTTACTATTTTTCGGAATAGAAGCTATTTCCGAATGAGGAAAATCTTCCTTCCATTGGCAATTATTTGCTGCTCACTCATCAGCGGTGCCCAAACACCGGTGCCTGAAAACTTTTCAATTCAGAAATTGGCCGACGGCGTCTATGCGGCTATTGCCATTGTTGGCGGTCACGCTGTTTCCAATTCAGGAATCGTCGATCTCGGAGATGCGACCCTTATTTTTGATTCTTTCTATTCTCCCGAAGCCGCGGAAGATCTAAAAAAGACGGCTGAACAGCTTACGGGCCATCCTGTAAAGTATGTCGTTAACAGTCACTTTCATGATGATCACATTCAGGGCAACCAGGTTTTTGAGGGTGCAGAAATCATCAGTACAACAAAAACACGTTCACTTATTGAAGAAAATGAACCGGCAACGATTGAAGATGACAAGAAGGAAGCTGCTGATGCATTGAAGAAATGGCAGAACAAAACTGTTTCTGCAAACGATGCGCATGCGATGGCTGAGAAAAAAATGTGGATCGCATATTACGAAGCTATTGTTCAGGCATTGCCAACTTTAACTATGATTTTGCCCAACGTCACATTCAGCGATAGTATGGAAATTCATGGGAGCAAGCGAGCCATCCAGTTAATTTCTTACGGCGCGGGTCACACTCCCAGTGATCTTTTCATGTACTTGCCTGCAGAGCACATTGCATTTCTCGGTGATCTTCTCTTTATTCAGAATCAGCCGTGGCTCGGTGATGGCGATGTGAAGAACTGGATGCAAACGCTCGATGAGATTTCGAAGATGAATGTGAATGTGCTTGTGCCCGGCCATGGCCCCGTTGGTGACACTTCTAGCATTCGGACGATGAGGCAATACATTCAGGTTGTCAATCAAACCGCTCAATCATACATCGATAAAAAAATTTCCCCTGAAAATGATTCACTACTCAAATCGCCGCCGCCTTATGATCGATGGATGCTATCGGCTTTCTTTGTTCCGAACGTAATCGGGATGTATGAATCAATGATGAAGCAGTAATCATTTGCAATGCGAAGATTCTTTAGCTCTTGAAAATCTTGATTCATAATTTTCGATGCGCAGTTTGTCTTGAAAAAACCAGAATAGTTTCCCATGCTGGCCAAATCAAAACCGTGTCCGCCGCCTGTTGAAAAGATTTCTCTCTATGAAAAAATCGTAGCGCAATTTCCTGACGTCGAAAAAAAGGGTGACAATGTTCCTTACACCCCGCACAATGGAAATATATTTTCTTATTTGCACAGCAGCTGAGTAGTAGCGCTCCGTCTTCCTGAAAAAAAGCGAGGGGAATTTCTTAAACAGAATAAGCCAGATTAATGGAAGGCTATGGCGTGATACAAAAAGAATATGTGGCTGTGGCTGATAAACTGCTTGCAGATGTAAAAGCGATGAAGAAATATTTTGCTATCAGCTTAGAGTATGTAAGATCACTGAAGCCCAAACCAACGGCAGGAAAAACTTCGGGGAAGAAAAAAATGATTTTCTCGCCATTAAATTTTTTTCAATCACTTATTCCGTCTTCACCAATTTAAGGATGAATTGTGATTGGTTTCGCAGAGTGATTTTCGCCAAATAAATTCCCGGCAAAAGTTTTTCTCCGAATGAAGGAATGCGTGAGGTTATTCCTTCCGTTTTTAAATCTTCAACTATTCTTCCGTTCACATCGATCACTTGCAATTGTGTCGCCTGTTGATTTCCTAAATCAATATTGAATGAAGATGAAGAAGGATTCGGAGAAACAGCGAATGAAATGCTCTGAGACGACTCATCAATTCCCGTAATCAAAGATGATCGGAATTGTAATTGATAGGATGAACAGGAACCGGATGGTTGAACGTAAATATAAAATGTGTCGGATGGCAGTGCGCTCTCCACCATTGAATCGAGAGACGGTTGCGAATTCATTCCGGCATCTAAGCTTGATTCATCAACAAACTGTTGCGCGTAATTAAACAGCTCTAAATAGATGTGTGCTTCGCTACTATCCGTGACAGCGGACTGAATATACACTTTCAAAAATCCTGTGTCGGGCTTGAAAAATTTTATATAGTCATTACTCGCATCACCATAATAATAAACATGACCGTCAATGTTGTAATTAGGGTCTACTAACTGTGCTTCCCCGAAAGAATTATTCGGCTCAATATCATTTGCAAAAACAGGAGGCACCACATCATAACGGATCTGATAAGCGTATCCGCAATCATTGACGTTGTTGGAAGAAAGTTTCAGGTAGAATGTATCAGCATTCAGGCAGGCATAGTAAAACGTGTCAGCAACCGGAGCTCCAAACGTTCCGAGAGGAGCATAATGATCACCAAAAGAATTTTCACTCTTATCGTAAAAAGTAACGGACAAAGCATTGCTGCCTGTTGATTGTGCTTCTGCACTGGTGAATAGGCGCAAGGTTCCATCAGAAGGTGAAATGAGTTTGTAATAGTCATTCTCGAGCGGAGTTCCCGGTTCATTTTTGTAATTCAGGTTTCCATCCGTATTGGTATTGTAAGGAAGGAAAGTTGCTTCATCAAATGTATTGTTCGGTTCCGTGTCATCTGCATATGATGCCGGAATTTCATCGTAGCGAATTTGATAAGAGAATCCGCAATCGTTAATGTTAGTTGTAAATAACTTCAGGTAGAATGAGTCAGCGCTGAGGCATCCCCAATACACAGTGTCCGAAGCAGGAGAACCGTATGATCCAACAGCAGGGTATTGATCGCCGAAATAACTTTGCGTTTTTGAAAAAAGACTAATGTTAATTTCATGCGAAGGATTTGATTCTGCTTCAATATTTGTATAAAGACGAAGCACGCCGTCTTCCGGCAAATTGATTTTGTAATAATCCTGATCAGAAGGTACGCCCGGTTCGCTTTCGAAGTTCATATGCCCGTTGGCATTAGCATCATACGGAAGGTTTGGAGCTGTTGCGAATGAATTATTGGGTTCAACATCGTTTGCATAAGTGGGGGAGACAACATCATAATAAAATGTGTATGAATAGCAGTAACTGATGAGGGAGCTCGAGTTAATTATGACGTAAAATGTGTCTGCAGCAAGGCATCCCTGAAAAGATGAATCTGAAACGGCAATTGAATTTGCTCCAGCAATCAAGTTGAAACTCTGAAATATACTGTGCGACTTCGATTCTATTGTGAGATTAAGCGTTGCGGGGTTTGGATCATTAGCGCTGATGGAAGAATAGATCCGGAGCAAACCGTCAGCGGGAAGAAAAATCCTGAAGTAGTCTGCTTCGGGATAACCGCAAGTAGTGCCCGACATATTGGTATTGTACGGAACGTCATTGGACTCAGCGAAATTATCGTTGGGCTCGGTTTCAGAAAGCTGCGCGGTTGAGAATTTTAGAAAAGAAATGAGGACAAGCAGGGTAGAAAAAAGATTTTTCATGTAGCAGTTTTAAGTTGTCTAACACCGAAGTTAAGTGAACTCATTTTCACGATACGGAAAAATTGCTAACGAAGATTCACATGCGCTTACAAAGATGAAAAGACCCGGATGTCACCAAAAAATTTTCACAACGCTGGATTTGATTTTTGTTATTTTCACAGACAGTATTTGTACACTTCATTAAAGAACAGAACTTAATTTGCTCAATGAAGATTCCTCCACAAAGGGCACTACAAATCACTCACCGTACGAATAGAAATTCGTTAATCCGGCTTTCAGTTTTGATTCTTATCTGCCTGCTTTCTTTAAGTGAATTTCGCTGCAGCAACAACAATCAAAGTGCAAATACAGCCGCAGGCGGTGACACGAGTAAGGAAAAAAAAGAACTGCCTGTAACCGATGTTTGGGTAGCGCCTGATTCAAATCTGATCTCTAAAGAGGCAGATGCCGATTTAATTCTCTACGGAAAATCTTTGCTGGCTCATACTTCAGAATATTTCGGGCCGAAAGGATCAATTGCTCACTCAACAAATGGAATGAATTGCCAGAATTGCCACATGATATCCGGCACCAAGCCATTTGCAAATAATTACAGTGCAGTGTATTCCACGTATCCAAAATTCCGGGCTCGTTCAGGCACTACAGAATCCATTGTCAAGCGAATCAACGATTGCTTCGAGCGAAGTCTGAACGGAAAAAAACTTGACAGCACAAGCCGCGAAATGAGTGCCATGATCGCTTACATCAAATGGCTTGGCAAAGATGTTCCCAAAGGCGTAACACCGAATGGTACCGGGGTCATCCAACTAAAATATCTTGATCGCCCGGCTGATCCGGAACTTGGTAAGGTGACGTTTGAGCAAAAATGTATTACCTGCCATGGTATCGACGGACAAGGAAAGTTTTCGCCGGACGGCAAATCATACACATATCCTCCGCTGTGGGGACCGCATAGTTACAATGTGAGCGCGGGACTGTACCGCATATCAAGTTTAGCCGGTTTTATAAAAGGCAACATGCCATACGGTTCAACTTATCTCGAGCCTCAACTCACTGATGAGCAAGCTTGGGACATTGCAGCGTATATAAGTAGCCAGGATCGTCCTGAAAAAAAATTCCAAGAGGATTGGCCGGATATCTCTAAGAAGCCGGTTGATTATCCTTTCGGGCCATATGCTGATGCATTCAATGAACAGCAACATAAGTACGGACCGTTTGAGCCGATACAGGCTTTTTACAAAAAGAAATAATTAAGTTCACGCAACTCTTCAATACAAAACATTCAAAAATCACAAATCAATTTTCTAACCACCAAATCACAATCACTATGAGCCAACTTAATTTCAAAACACATCGCAGAGGTTTTCTCGGAACTCTGGCATCGGGTGCAGCCACTCTTGGATTTATGGGACTTTCGCCGTTCACTGCTAAAGCAGGAGAAATTTTCTCGCCTCTTCCCGATTCAGGATCTGACGCAGATGCATGGTTCAACCAGTTCAAAGGCAAACACAAAATTGTATACGATGTAACTGATCCGCATGATGGATTGCCGCTGGCATGGTCATGGGTTTTTCTGAACACAAATAATACTACTGGCACTCAGGATTCCGATCTTTCTGTCTGTCTCATTCTTCGCCACGAAGGAATACCGATGGCATTAGAGAATCGGCTCTGGGATAAGTATGATCTTGGTAAACGATTCAAAGTGGATGACAAGAAGACCAATGCTCCTTCCAAAAGAAATATCTTTTACAATGCGCAGGAAGGTGACCTGATGCTGCTTGATTGGTCTATGGAAAAGTTGCAGGCACGCGGTGTAAAATTCTGCGTATGCAACATGGCTATTCACGTGTACAGCATGCTCATCGGAAAAGACATGAACCTCAATCCTGATGACGTGGAAAAAGATATACACTCAGGAATTCTGAAGGATATTCAACCGGTGCCGTCCGGTGTGTGGGCAGTGGGCCGCGCACAAGAGCACGGATTGAATTACTGCTTTGCAGGCTGATTCAGAGTGCGGCCTTGATATAGCCCCAGCCACTCCGTTGCTTATCGATGATTTCGCGAATGCCGTCGGGAACAATTTCAATTCCCGGCAAGAGTTGGCTTTTGTCGACATTGTTGTTCTTCAAAGCGATGGCGCACACCTTGAATGAAATGTTTTTGTTCGCCTGAAATTGTTTAATCTGCGATTCAAACCGTGATTTACCCTGTGTGATCATCTCAAGCGATTTCCCGTAGAAGACCACTTCGATTTTTGCATCAGGATGAGGTGTTGAAATTTCATCTACCCAGTGGATCACAGCTTTCTGAACCAGCGTGTCTTTGCTTGTGATGTCAAATACTACATTGTAGGGCAGCGTTTGCCCAAAGATGCTCACGCATGAGAACATGAGGAGGAAAAGGAAAGTCAGCTTTTTCATGATTTGGAATTTTTTTGGTGTCAGAAATAATTCTTGTCATTAAAATTACTTCGACTTCTGAAATATGTAAATAAGCCTGAAGTAAAAAAGTAATTTTGAAAATAAAATCGTTCGGAAAAAATGTCACCCATTATCAGCGCTGAAGATTTGAAGAACCAAATTTCAGAACCTGGTCTCGTCATTATTGATGCGCAAAGCGCTAAAGATTCATTTGAATTGTTCAGGTCTCAACATATCCGGGGTGCTGTTCATGTTGATCTGGATACGGATCTCTCAGAAAAATCTTCTGATCCTGCGAACGGTGGCCGGCATCCGTTACCAGGCATCAACACGTTCGCAAGTCTCGTGGGTAAATTAGGAATTGATCCCGCTTCTCACGTTGTTGTTTACGACAATAAAAACGGAGCCAATGCTGCTGCTCGCTTTTGGTGGATGCTCAAATCAGCGGGGCATGATAAAGTTCAGGTGCTCGATGGCGGAATGAATGCGGCGATTAAAGCAGGAATTCAAGTCACGAGTGAAATCTCAAATCCTAATTCTAAAGCGGCTTATCCTGTTCAGGATTGGAAATTGCCAGCTGTTTCTCTCGAGACTGTTAAAGGTGCAACTAGTGATCCCAACAAATTAATCATTGATGTGCGAGAAGGTTATCGCTATCGCGGAGAGAAAGAACCACTTGATTCCATTGCAGGGCATATTCCCGGAGCTGTTAATGTTCCTTACATCAGTAATCTAGGTGACGATGGTTTATTTCTTCCGCCTGAAGAGCTTGCTGAAATTTACAAGTCAGTGATAGGCGATAGGAAACCTGAGGAAGTAATTGTTTCTTGCGGATCAGGTATTACTGCATGCCACACACTTTTAGCAATGGAGCAGGCAGGAATTGAAGGTGCGAATCTGTATGTTGGTTCGTGGAGCGAATGGTCGCGCAATAATTTGCCGATTGCAAAAGGCGGATGACTTTCACCGCCGGAAAAAATTTTCTCAGGGTTGAAAGCTGCTCACTTCAATTTTTTTTTCTGCAATCGTCACCTGTGAGTTTTCGGGTACCGGTTGCCACTTATCCTGATATTTGCCGATGGGTTCTGAAACAATACAAGACGCAAATTCACCTAATTTATCTGCGGCTTCCGGGTTTAATTGTCTGAGCTCTTCTACGCTCGGACTTA
>Ga0335085_10001487_pt1 | contig 49125 bp, 46 predicted proteins | sample Lox_Sample_45_FD_206712 | JGI IMG/M metagenome (GOLD analysis project Ga0335085, IMG submission 206712) | Soil microbial communities from Loxahatchee National Wildlife Refuge, Florida, United States - Lox_Sample_4.5 | ecosystem: Environmental > Terrestrial > Soil > Wetlands | place: USA...
CCATCCCCTGCGCAAGGCTCCGTATCTGCAGGCGGAGGATTTCGCCTCCGAGACCCTGATCACCTATGCGGCGCCGAAGGAGGATCTATCGATCTTCAAGGAAGTTCTGCATCCGGCCGGCGTCAAGCCGCGCCGCTGGATCGCGATGCAGCTGACCGAAGCGATGGTCGAGATGGTCCGCGCCGGGCGCGGCATCGGCGTCATGGCTCGCTGGGCCGCCGCGCCGCACGTGCGCCGGGGGGCGCTGCTCGTCAAGCACGTGACGCGAGAGGGCCTGCCGCGGCGGTGGAGCGCCGCGTGGGTCAAGCGCCGGCGCCCTCCCGCGTATCTGGCGGACTTCGTGAAGATTCTGGCGAGAACCTCGAGCCCCGCCGTCACGGCCCTCGCGCGCAACGGAACGCACGGCTAGGAGGGCGCCGCCGGCACCGCCCCGCCGAACTATATCAACATTGATATAGCTAGATCCGCTCCAGGACCGGCACGGTCCGCTCGCCCACCACGTTGCCTGTATTCAAGGTCGAGCTCGGCTCGAAGAGCAGCACGTGGGCCTCCTCCTCGGCCACCGGCAGGTGCTCGACGCCTCTGGGCACCACGACGAACTCCCCCGGGTTCAAGACGACGTCCCGATCGCGGAATCGAATCGTCAGCCTTCCCCGGACGGTCAAGAAGAGCTCGTCCTCGCTCTCGTGCTTGTGCCAGAGAAACTCCCCGAGGATCTTGACGAGCTTGACCTGGCAGTCGTTGACCTGGCCGACGATCTTCGGCTTCCAGGGTTCGGTAAAGAGCGCGAACTTTTCCGACAGGTTGACCTTTTCGATGGGCATCGTCTCTCCTTTCGGGTCATCGCCTCAGGGGGAAGCTCGCAGCCGCGCGACGGCGTCCCGGCCGGCGGCAAGCAACTCGGGAGCGGGCGAAATCGCGTGCTCCCGCAGGCACGCGTCGACGAACTTGATCGCATGCTCGTCGCCGGTCGCGACGGCGCGGTCGATGAGGTCGTCGCGGTCCACGTGCGCCGCCGGCGGCAGATCCTCCGGCGCGTCGCGAGCCCACGACGCGTGGATGGCCGCGGCCGCCTGCCACGCGTAGCGCAACATCCGGCGGATCGTGTCGGAGGGCAGATACGGAATCAGGAGCCGCACGGCGCTCGGGCCCGTCACGGCATGGACGAGCGCGATCGTCGTCTCCGGCGCGGCGTTCCGCAGATAAGCCCCGGCGAAGGTCGCCGCCATGTCGGAGAGAAATCGGGAGGGATCCCCGCCCGTGTCGACCAGATCCGGCACCCTCCGAAAGGAAGGCAGATCCTCGAGCGCGGGCAGCTGGTCGAGGATCGACGCCCGGGGCTTGCGCGACTCGGGCAGCCGCTCGACCGAGCCGATCGCCTCGGAGGGAAGCATCCGCCCCGGCGGCCCGTCGCCGACCTCCGGCAGAACCTCGTATCGCGCGGCCCAGTAGGCCAGAGCCCGCGCGAGCTCCCGGCGGCGGGTGGGCGTCTCGCGCCGCGCGAGGCTGCGCGCGGCGTGGGCCGTTCGAATCAGGCCGTGGAAGGCAGCAGCCGAGAGGCCCGGCGCCAGATGGCCGCACCATCGCGCGAGGACCGGCCGCCAGCCGTCCTCATCGAGGCGACGGAGGAAGAAGGCCGCCCAGTCGCCGACACGCGCGTAGTCGCCGAGAGCCGGCCGCCAGTCCCGCTCGTCGATGCGCTGGCGGCCGGCCGGATCCGCGAGCAGGACGCGGCGATACCTCTCGACCCAGGGCACGACCGCCCCGGGGCGCTCCAAGACGACGAGCGCCTCGGCAGCCATCGGGCCGTGGTTGGAGAGCCCGCCTTCGTACTCCGGCCCGCTCCGATCGAGCAGCGTGAGCGCCGCCTCCATCGCCTCGGTCGAGGGCGCCGGCTCCGCGGCCTCGGGCTCGCGCGCCTGCGCCATCGCTCTCAATCCTCCTTTTCGGGCGCCACGCTGCGCTCGCGAACCTGCTCGGAGGTCATGCCGTAGAGCGGAGGCGTCTCGACACCGAGCATCGCCAGCAGCAGGTAGATCTGCCCTCGGTGATGGATCTCGTGCTCGGTCATCAGGCGAAGCCACTTCCGGATGGTGATCTCGGCGCCGCCCGGCGTCACGCACTTGGCGGCCAGGTCCTCATCCGACAGTCCCCGAAAGATCTCCATCGACTCCGCATGGAGCCGCTCGAAGTATTCCCGAACGGCGGGCAAGCCTCGGGCGAGCGCCTCCGCGTGGCCGGGATAGCGCGAGGGCCGGCGCTGGGCGTTCTCCGCGTACATCCAGCGCTCGATCCCGGCCAGATGCCGCACGAGGTCGCCCGGCGAGAACTTTCCGGGCTTCCAGGTCCACTCGAGGTGCTCGGCGGGGATCCGGTCGACGACACGACGCGTGCGCTGGCGCAGCTTCTCCCAGTAGTCGAGAAACGGCGCGACGCGGGTGACTTCCATCGCTAGTTCGGAAAGGCGCCCGCGTCGAGACCCGGAATCACGGCGAGGGCGTTCTTGTAGTAGAGGCGTTTCAAGACCTCGTCGGGCAAGTCGAGGCCGTACATCTTCCAGAAGGCGTGCCGCTTCCGATAATAGTCGAAGTACTCGTCGGCGGTCTCGAGCACGCGGAAGTAGACGGGATATTCCGACGCGGCCCAGACATCTTTGCCGAACAGGACGCGGTCCTGGTAACGCACGAACCAGTCCCTGGCGAACCGCGGTTGTCGGCCGAGCTCGGCCAAGACGGCGCCGATTTCCGTGTAGACGTTGGGGCAGGCGTCCAAGAGCTTTCCCAGCCGGGCGAGATCGCCGCCGAGCCAACCCAGGTGCGCGTCGATGAACTTGGTCCTCGGGTGCTTGGCGAAGAGGCGATGCTGCTCGGCGAGCAGGTCCTCCCAGGAGGGGTACTTGTCGGGCGGCCGGGCGCGCTGAGGAAACTGCTTCAATTCGAGCCAGCGCTCGTTGTAGCGGTCCTGCGGCTCGAAGAAGGACTTCGGCTCCGCCGTATGGATCAAGACCGGAATCCCCAAGGCCGCGCACTTGTCCCAGATCGCGTCCAGTCGCGGATCGTCCACGGCGACGCGACGGCCTTGCCGGTCCTTGACCGTCATGCCAAAGTTCTTGAAGATCTTCAGGCCCTGCGCCCCATTGCGCACGTCCCGCTCGAGCTGCGCGGCCGCCCGCTCGCCCCAGCCCGCCTCCCCGACACCGGAGAAGTCCAGGTTCGCGAAGACGACGAAGCGCTTCGGATAGCGGCCCTTGAGCGTCGAGACGGCGCGGACGAGCTCCGGGCCCTGCCCCCCCGAGAGATTGACCATGACCCGCATGTTCATCGCGTCCATGGCCTTCACCATCTCCCCGACCGCGGCCTCGGAGAGGTCGGTGTCCTGGTGGTTGTGAACGTCGATGAACGGATACCGGGCCCGGGCGACCGGGTGCTCGGGCACGACGAGCGTCGACCTCGGCTCGTACTCTTCGATCGACATCGACTGAGCGGGAAGGGTCGAGGCCGCGAGAAGCGCCGCGAGACCCGCCCCTGAGAGCCTGCCTGCGCGAGTCATCATCGAGACACTACGTCGGAAAGCGCGCGCGGGTTGCAGAAGAAGCAATGCACCAGTCCACCGGAGCGCCGATTGGCCCTTTCCTCCCGTGCGCTCCTCCGATAGAAGCACCCTGTGGGCGAGCCTCTCTTCGTCGTCGACGCCTTCACCGACCGACCCTTCGAGGGCAACCCGGCCGCCATCTGCGTGCTCGCAGAGGATCGGCCCGAGCATTGGCTCGCCAGTGTGGCGCGCGAGATGAACCTTTCGGAGACCGCTTTCCTGCGGCGAGTCGCGGGAGGCGCCTGGAGCCTGCGCTGGTTCACCCCGGCCGTCGAGGTGGTCCTCTGCGGGCACGCCACACTCGCCTCGGCGCACGCGCTCTGGGAGGCGGGACTCGCCGACCCCGCGTCCGTGCTGGCCTTCGAGACCCGGAGCGGGACCCTGCGCGCCGTGCGAAGGGCTCCCGAGATCGAGCTCGACTTCCCCGCCGAGCCGGCTGTGCCGATCCCGTCCCCACCGGATCTGCTCGCGGCGCTCGGAACCGGCGCCACGCGATTTACCGGCCGCAACCGCATGGACTTCCTCGTGGAGCTCGACTCCGAGGCCGCGGTCGGGGGGCTGACTCCCGACTTTCCGGCGGTCGCGGCGGCAACCCGCCCGGACCGAGGCGTGATCGTGACAGCGCGCTCGACCTCTCCCGACCGGGATTTCGTGTCGCGCTACTTCGCCCCGGCGGCCGGAATCGACGAGGACCCCGTCACGGGCTCGGCGCACTGCTGCCTCGGGCCCTTCTGGGCCGAGCGGCTCGGCCGCAGGAAGGTCATCGGCCGACAGATCTCGACGCGCGGCGGCACCGTGGGTGTGCGCATCGAGGACGGCGGGCGCGTGACGCTCTCGGGGCGAGCCGTCACGGTCTCCCGCGGCGAGCTGCTCTAGAACCTCGGCCGAGCTCGGCTCCCCACGGGCGCGAATAGAATCCGCGGCGAGGAGATTCCATGAACAAGCTCTTCGGCCTTTCCCTGCTCGCCGGATTGCTCGGCGCCTCGTCCGCCGCCTCGGAAGGCCCCGTGCTGGCCGTGCGCGCGGCGCGCGTGCTGGATGTGCGCGCCGGCCGCTACGTCGAGGGCGCCGTCGTGGTCGTGCGCGGGGATCGAATCGAGAGCATCGGGACGTCGGTCCCGGCAGGAGCGAAGGTGATCGACCTCGGTCCCCGCACGCTCCTGCCCGGCTTGATCGACGTGCATACCCACGCGCTGCTGCAGGGCGACGTCACGGACGCGGATTACAACTACCAGATCCTGCAGGAGTATCCGGCGCACCGCGTCGCCCGGGCCGTGCGCGCCTTGAAGATCGCGCTCGAGCACGGGTTCACGACGGTGCGCGACCTCGAGACCGAAGGCGCGGGGTACGACGACGTCGCCTTGCGGGACGCGGTCTACGAGGGCGTCATCCCGGGACCGCGGATGCAGGTCGTGGGGCCGGCCCTGTCGACGACCGGAAGCTACCCGATCACTCACTTCCGCCCGGACTGGAAGTTCCCCTCGGGGGTCATGATCTGTGACGGCGCGGATGGATGCCGCAAGGCGGTTCGGGAACAGCGCTCCTACGGAACCGACTGGGTCAAGATCTACGCGAACACGGGCGGGCTCAAGCTGACCTCCGACGGATACCAGGACGGCCCGGCGAACTGGACCAAGGAGGAGATCGAGGCGGTGGTGTCCGAGGCGCACGGGCATGGAGCCAAGGTGGCCGCGCACGCGCGCTCGGACTCCGGCGTGCGCATCGCGGTCGCCGCCGGCGTCGACTCGATCGAGCACGGCGACTCGATCCGGCCGGAGATGGCCGCCGAGATGGCGCGCAAGGGCATCTTCCTCTGTCCCACGCTCACCGTCGTCCACTACGTGTCCGGTCCGCGGGCCGCGGCCGGCTGCGTCGTCTGCGCCGAGTCGGAGCGGATCCAGGCAAAGTCCTTCGCCAACTGCCGCAAGGCGGGAGTCAAGATCGCCCTCGGAACAGACGCCGGCGGATTTCCCTGGACTGCCGTCAACCAGGCGCAGGAGTTCGAGTGGGAGGTCAAGCTCGGGATGACGCCGCTCGAGGCGATCCGCAGCGCCACGACGACCGCGGCGGAGCTGCTCGGCTGGCAAGGAAAGGCCGGGTCCGTCCAAACCGGCGCCTGGGCCGACCTGGTCGCCGTCGAAGGCGATCCCCTCCAGGACGTCACCGTGCTTTCGAAGATCGACTGGGTGATGAAGGGCGGCGAGGTCGTCCGGTCGGCCGCGCGCTAGCCTCGGCGCTCCCCTGCCGCAGCAATCTGAAATGCGCGCGCCGAGACGGCCACGATGCTGAGAGTGGGGCTGACCGGGGGCCTGGCCTCCGGAAAATCAACCGTCGCGCGAATGCTGGCGGAGCTCGGAGCGTCCGTCTTCGACGCGGACGAGATCGTGCGGGAGCTCTATGCGCCCGGCGGCGCGGGCGAGGCGGCGGCGAAGGAGCTCTTCGGGAAAGCCGTCTTGGATTCCGAAGGAAGGATCGATCGCGCGAGGATCGCCGGCATCGTCTTCGCCGACCCGGCCCGAAGGCACGCGCTCGAGGCGAGGATCCATCCCCTGGTGCGCGCCGAGCGCGCGCGCCGGTTCGCCGAAGCCGAGCGCTCGGGCGCTCGGGTCGCCGTCGCCGAGGCCTCCCAGCTCCTGGAAGCGAAGACCGAATCGGACTACGACCGGGTCGTGCTCGTCGTCGCCCCGGAAATGGAGCGTCTGCGCCGCTGGGAGACCCGAGGGGGCGACGCCGAGGATGCCCGCCGCCGGATCGCGTCGCAGATCCGGCCGAGCGAGGCGTTCGACCGCGCCCAGGACGTGATCGTCAACGACGGCTCGCTCGAAGAGCTCCGCCGCAAGGTCGCCGACCTCTACCGCGCCTGGACGGCGGGCGCACGCCCCGGTTAACCTCCCCTCTCCGATGCTCCTCAAATCGAAAACGTCCCCCGCCTGGGTCGAGGCGGTCCTTGCCGACTTCGACGCCTTCCTGCTCGATCACGCGGCCTGCGAGCGCAAGGCCTCGGCGACCGCCATGACGCTCGTCGCCCACTACCCCGACCGGGTCGAGCTGGTTCGGCGTTGCATCGCTCTGGCGCGGGAGGAGCTCGAGCACTTCGAGCGCGTCTGGGACACACTCACCCGGCGCGGTCTCGTTCTCGGCCCCGACAAACGAAGCCCCTACGTGAATCGGCTCGCGAAGGAGTACCGGGAGGGCTCCGACGCGTATTTTCTGGACCGACTGCTGGTGGCGGGCATCGTCGAGGCGCGGGGCTGTGAACGCTTCGGCCTGGTCGCCGCCGCGCTGCCACCCGGGCCGCTCCAGGACTTCTACCGCGAAATCGCGCGGTCGGAGATCCGACACCACGAGCTCTTTCTGGATCTCGCCCGAGAATACTTTCCCCCCGAGGTCATCCAAGCGCGGCTCGAAGAGCTTCTGACGGTCGAAGCCCGCGTGGTGGCGGACCTGCCGCCGCGGGCGGCGATGTACGGATGACGGCCGAGAGACTCTCCGACAAGGCGGTTGCCAAGTACCTGGCCCGCCACGCCGAGCCCGAGGCCGACGTCGCGACACAGGTCGCCGAGCGTTTCGGCCACGCGCTCATTGTGCCCGCGTACGCCGAGTACGAGAGCCTCTTCCGCCTCCTCGCTTCGGTGCCGGGCGGGCCGGCGGGTCCCGTGCTGGTCGTCGTGGTCTTGAACGCCCGGAAGGCGTCGGCCTCGGCGGTCCACGATGCGAACCGGGCCGCGCGCGAGCGCCTCGAGAGGGAGCTGCCGGCGCCGAGGGTATTTTCCGAGGCTCCCCCGATCCGGCTCTTCGCCTTTGGGGGCGGCGCCCTCCTGCTGGTCGACCGCGCGGCTCCCGGCTGCTTCCTGCCCGAAGGACAGGGCGTGGGCCTCGCCCGCAAGATCGGCAACGACATCGCGCTTCGGCTCTCCGCCCTGGGCCGGCTCGCTTCGCCGTGGCTGCACAACACCGACGCCGACACGCTGCTCACGCGCGATTACTTCGAGCAGACCGCGCCGCTCGACGCCGATCGCACCGCCGCGGCGCTCTACTTCTACGAGCACCGGTTCGAGGCGGAGCCGGATCTGGCGCTGGCCGGCCGGCTGTACGAGATCTCGCTGCGCTACTACGTGCTGGGGCTCGCCTGGGCGGGCTCGCCGTACGCGTACCAGAGCATGGGAAGCTGCCTCGCGATCCCAACTTCGGCCTACGCGAAGGTGCGGGGATTTCCGAAGAAGAACGCCGCCGAGGACTTCTACGCCCTGGACAAGCTCGCCAAGGTCGGCGCGATCGAGCGACTGTCGGGAGCGCCCCTCTCTCTGGAGGGACGGCCCTCCGACCGGGTCCCCTTCGGCACGGGGCGCGCCCTGCGGGACCTGACCGGCAAGCGCCGGTCGCTCGAGAACTTCCGCCTCTACCATCCGCTCGTCTTCGGCCACCTTGCCGCCTGGCTGCGCATCCTCGACCGCATTGCCTCCGGCGCCGGTCTCGAGCAGACGCTCGCGGAGCTGCCCGCGGCGAGTCCCTTCTTCCGAGCGGACACGATGCGGGAGGCGCTGGAGCGTTTCGACGCTTCCAGGGCGATCGCCGAGGCGCGCTCCAAGTCTTCCGATCCGCCGACCCTGCGGCGCCACCTGCACACGTGGTTCGACGCCTTCCGCACGCTGAAGCTCGCCCACGCTCTGCGCGACGGAGGGCTGCCGTCTCTCCCCTGGAGGGAGGCGCTCGCCGAGGCGCCCTTCACGGGGCTCTCGGCCTCGACCGAAGAAGATCCGGAGGAGCTGCGGCGGGCGCTCGCAGAGGAGGAGCGCAAGCTCTCGGCGACTCCGGCGGGCGTGCCCGCCATGGCGGAGGTCGCGGCGGCCTAGGATCGGGAGCGCTGCGGCAGGCGGCTAGAACGGGAAGCCGATCGAGACGAAGAACTGGCCTGCGCTCTCGCGGGTCGAGCTGTAGCCCAGAATCGGCGGATTGGAGCAGCCGCTCGCCGCCGTGCATTTGGAGACGTCCGCGATGGCGAACGGAATGACGCGGCGCGTCACCTTCCAAGCGTACTCGGCACGCAGGGGGCCGATCGGCAACATGTAGAAGAGTCCGACGCCGACTCCCTGGCGCAAGCCATCCTCCCCTTCCATGCGAAGGTTGATGCTGGAGAAATCCTTCCACACCTGCGCGGCGTCGTAGAAGACGGTGCCACCAAGGTTGCCCCAGATGGGTACTCGGAGTTCTGCGTTGATCGAGATGAAGCCGTTGCCTCCGATGATGCGCGGGCCGGCCGTGCAGTTGTAGTCGTTGAGCGGCTTCGTGGTGCCGCAGTTTCCCGTGCCCGGAGGGATCGTTTGCCCGTTCTGGTCTTTGTTGGTGGCCAGCGTCGTGTAATCCACCGTGGCATTGAAGACATTCGGGAGCCCGAGACTCCCCGGTATGCCGAGCAGGTCCGCCTCGAATGCGCGCTCTGTCGAGCGCCCGCCCACGAAGAACCGCTCCGCCGTCGGCACCAGCAGCTCCTCGAGCTGGCTGGAAGGGATCGAGGTGCCGCCGTAAGGAAAGATTCCCCCAACGCGGCCCGAGACCGCCAGCACGGCCTTGCCGATCGGGAGGAAGTAGACGGCCTGGGTGGCGAACTTCGTGAACTTCGCCTGGGCCGTCAGAAACGGGAAGGCGTACTTCCCGGCGACTGACGCGTAGTAGCCGTGATGCGGGTCGATCGGGTCGTCCCGCCGGTCGTAGAAGAAGGCCGTTCCGAGCGCCGCTTCCTCGATCGGCTGGTCCAGTCGAGAAAAGGTGGAGATGTCGATGAAGGAGAGATTCTCCGGGTTGGTGGGCCGGCTGCGCTGATACTCCGCGCGAAACGAGCCTCGCAGGTGCGGCGCGAACTCGTGCCATACCTCGTTGACGAACCCCACTCGCTCGAGGTCGACCGTTTGAATCGTCTCGATCCCCGCGAAGAGCACCGACGCGAAGGGCCAGCCGAAGCCCAAGAGGAAGGGATCACGGTAGCTCGCCTGCACCCGGTACCGGCCCGAGAGGGCGACCGAGGCCTCGAGCCCCGCCGAGCGCATTCCTCCGAAGAGGTTGCGCGTCGAGACCCCGCCTACCACGAAGGGATCGTTCTGGTTCTCGGCCGCCTCCGGGAGGTACTGGTAGCCGAAGCCGTAGAGAAGAGAAAGCGGCTTGGCTTCCTGGACGTCGATCTGCACGTTGCGTTCGCGCAGCGAAGGGTCCGTCGCCTCGGGCCGCACGTCCACGCGTCGGAAGGCGCCGGTGCGCGAAAGCTGGCGCTGCGCCTCCAGGATCTTGTCCTCCGAGAACGGGGCGCCTTCGCTCCAGGGGATGAGCCGGCGGATGCGGTCCGTCTTCGTGGTCGTGTTGCCCCGCACGATGGTCTTCCCGAAGAAGGACCGCACGCCCTCCTCGACGTGGTAGGTGACCTCGGCCGAGGCGCGATCGAAGGAGACTTGGTACTCCTCGCGCACCGATGCCTCGAGCCACCCCCGGTTCTGGTAGTAGCCCTGAATCGCAAAGACATCCTGTCGCAGAAGGTTGGGGTTGAAGGGCCGGCCGACCTTCACGGCGAGGATCTTGTCCAGTTGCTCGGCGTCCGCGTGGTCGGCGCCTTCGACGGTCCGGCTGGCGACTACTGTTTTCGGCCCCTCCACGATCGGGATCCTCACGATGAGCCGGCCGGGCTTGGAGCCGTCCGCCACTTCGGCCGGACCGACCTTGGCGTCGATCCAGCCTCCCGATTGGTAGTAGCCGAGGACGGCGTCGACGTCCCCCTTGAGATCCTTGTCCGTCAAGCGCCCGGGAGCGATCAGGGGTAGCCCCCTCGGGGCGGTGAGGAGCAGTCCGCGCAGCGTCTTGTCGCTGACCGACTTGTTGCCCTGGAAGACGATCCGCTCGACCGAGTACTTGGGTCCCCCGACGGCGTCGATCTTGACCGTGATCCGATCGGGCTGCTGCTCGAAGGAATAGGAGACCTTGGCCCGGAAGTAACCGTCCTGCTGCAGTTCCTGTTGCTTCTGTTCGCTGTATTGCAGGATCAGATCCTCGTCCAGAACCTGGCCCTCCAGCATCCCGTGGATCTGGCGCTGGACCTTGCTGGCTTTCACTCCCACCGTCTCGAACACGACCTGCGGTCCGACGGAGGCCCGATAAACGGGCAGGATTCGCCCGTCCTCGGCCGGCTGCGCCGCAATGAGCTCGACCGACGCCTTGAGACGTCCCTCGCGATGCAGGAACTCCCGGATCCGTGTGGCGTCGGCCACGGCCTTGGCCTCTCGATAGCGGTCCCCGGGCTTCAGGCGGGCGTGCGAGAGCAGCTCCGCGGCCGTGAACGGCTCGATCGGCCCGAGGAAGATCGCCGGACCCACCCGCGCGCGCGCTCCCGACTCGATCCGGTAGGTCACCCTGACCTCGAATCGCAACGTGTCGAAGACGGTCTGGGGCCTGACCGCGGCGTGCGGAAATCCCTCCGCCAGCAGACGCCGCTCGATCGCGCCGGCGCCGTCCTCGACCTCGGCGGCGGAATAGACGCTCCCGACGAAAAACGGCAGCACGCGGCCGAGCTCGTCGCGCGACAGGCCGCGATGGCCCGAAAAGCGCAGCGCTCCGACTCGAAACAGCCGAAAGAGGAGGATCCTCACCGCCACCCCGCCGTCCGCCGGGGTCGCCTCGAGCTGGACGTCGGCAAACTGACGGGTCGCGAAAAGATTTCGAATCGTTTGCCCCGTCTCGGTGTCCGTCAACGGCAACCCGACGCGGATCGTCACGAGGCGCTCGACGTCTGACTTCTCCACCGGACCGTTGCTGCTGTAGGCCACGGAGACGACAGTCCGGCCGTAAAGGCTGTCTGCCTGCGCCAACACGGCGGCTGGCCGAAGAGCGGCGACAATGAGAAGGGCGGGAGCGAGCAACCGGCGGCCGATGCTCAACCTCCGGCCTTCAACGAACGACCCGTCGCATCGCCGGTTTCCTACGACCGCGTCCGCCGGCGGAAGTCCAGAAGGTAGTTGCCGTTCTCGTCCTTTCTCAGCCGCAGCACCCAGCTCTGCGAGATCCTTCCCTCGATCTCGACGATGGGCTGCTTGATGCCGGCCTCGAAGAGCGGCTGAGAATAGGTCACGGACCAATTGGGGTTGATCTGCTTTCCGACCGTCGTCGTCGCGCCGGAAAGCCCGCTGGCGGTGAAGATCGGCTCGATCTCGAACCGCTCGAGCTTGAAGAGCTTCTGAGCGGGACGGGTGAGCACGCCGGTGGCGGCGCCGCCAACGATGCTGCCGGCGGTCGATGCGAGCGTTGCGGAAACCTCCTGAGTGGGCCCCTGGCTCGGGCGGGACCCGGTCAAGAGAAGGTTGACGATCTGCTCGTCGGACAACGGCGGATCGCTGCTGAAGGTCGTTTCGACTCTGGGCCAGGACCCGGCCAGGTTGACGACGAGGTCGTATCCGCGCACCTCGGCCCGGGCCCGCACGTCCAGGATGGGCACGAGTCCCCGGGCGCTCGCGAAGGTGAGCGTGCCCGACTCGATGTCGTAGCGCACGTCGCGGAACGTGACGCGGCCGCCCTCGTCCAGAACGACCTGGCCGATCAGCATCGGGTCGGCCAGCGTTCCGCGCGCAACCAGGTCGACCGTGCCCGTCAGAGCCGCCAGGTTGTTCCGCACCTCCAGGGACTCCGACGAAGCGACGTGAATATCCAGCCTCGTCTTCTCCTTCCAGGGCTCGCGTGCGGCGGCGCCCGACGGGCGGCTCCGCGCGAGCAGGTCGGTCAACGCGACGTCGAAGTCCCGAGAGTAGGTCCCGCGCAACAAGACGATCTCCCCGCGCACGGTGTTACCCGCGGCGCTCCCGCTCGCCACGAGATCGGCATCGAGCTGCAGGCGAACGTCTTCCGGATACCGCACCGTGATCCGCCGGCCCTGCAGGGTCAAGCGGAAGCTCTTGAGCGACACGCCATCCAGGTCGAACTGGCCCGCCACCGAGACCTCTCCCCCGCCGATGCGCGCCCGCCCCTCCACCTGGCCCCCCGCCGCGCCGGCCAGGCGCACCGTGGCTTCGATGTCATCGGCGAATTGAGAGACTGCCGGCAGCCGATACCGGCCGTTCTCCAACTTGAGCTCCCCCGAAAGCGCCGGGCGGGAAACGCTGCCCGAGGCCGAAAGCGCCACCTGGAAGCGGCCCGTGAACGGAAGTTCCGGCATCACGGCCGCAAGAAGCGCCGGGTCGAGCGGTCCGGATACCGAGAGATCCAGGTCCCCCGGAGGAGAGATCTGGAGGGAACCCCGCGCGGAGAGACTCGTGCCTTCCCCCGAGATCTCGAACGGATCGAGCGTCACCCTCCCGCCTTCGAGCGCCAAGCCGACCTCGTCCTTGACGGAAAGCGCGCCGGGCTTTCCCGGAAGATCCACGACCGCGCGGGTGATTTGAAACTTTCCCGAGGGCAGCTTCTCGCGGCCGGCCGCCAGAGTGAGCTTCCCCGCCACGGCGAGCGATCCGCCATAGCCCTCCGGCAGATCCATCGGCAAGTAGCGCAGGAGCTCGGGCAGACTCGATACATCGAGGGATAGGTCGAGAGGCGAACCCGACGGGAAGACCTCGCCCGAGGCCGCCAGCCGGAAGCCGCTGGGAACCGAGAGCTCGCCTTCCATCTGGCCCTGCTCGATGCGCACCGATAGGGAAGGCTCATTGGCGGCCGGAATCTCGTGATGGAAGAAACTCGCCTGCGCGAGCGACGCGGTCACGGTCAGATCGGGACGATCGAGCGTGCCCGAGCCGGTGAGCTCGAAAGAAAGCTTCCCTTCGAGCTCCCTCGACTGCGAGCGGACGGCCTCAATCGCGCCTAGCGAGATGCCATCACCGGCCAGCCGAGCCTCGAACCGCTTCTCCGAAAATGCGTAGGAGCCGCGCCCCCCAAGCATCCCATCGCCCAACGGCGCGCGGACTTCCTCGAGCGTGAAGCGGCCCGGCGTCAAGACGGAGCGGCCGGTGATTCGGGCGAAGGGTTGTCCCCACAAGACCGCCTCGGTCAGCTCCGCCGCGCCGCCTCCCGTCAGCGCCTCTTTCGAGCCCTGGAGCGGGAAGGTCCCGGTCACCCGCCCCTCGATGGGGAAGCTCAAATCGAGATAGCGCAGCAAGCGGGAAATCGGGAACCGGTGGGTCGAAACCGAAAGATCGAGCGGCGCCCGTCCCGGCATCGTCCGGTAGGCCGCCATCCCCTCGAGCGACAGGCTCGCGTCCCCCTCGTACACTCGCAGCGGACGGAAGAGAAACGCCCCGTCCGCCATGTCCACCGTGCCGCGGGCGCTGCCGAAGACCACACCGGCGTAGGCGGCGTCCTCCGCCGTGATCTGAGCGGTGGCGGTCGGGTTGGACCAGGAGCGCTCCAGATGGCCCGCGACCTCCCCGCTTCCCCCGAGGCCCAAGGGCTCGGGCTTGCCTCCGCTCGCCGCGACGAAGTTCTGGAAGATTCGGTCCGTCTCGGAAAAGTCGCGCGACCGCAGACGGAAGTCGAAGTCGGGACGCCAGTCTCCGATCGGGATCCCGCCGCTGAAATCGATCGTGGAGTGTGGGAGCTTGAGCGAGCACTGCTCGAAGCCGATTCGTCCCCGGACGACCGCCAGCGCGCCGCCGCCTTCGGTCGGAATCCCGAAGCGCCCGCGCACCTGCGAGACGGGCGGGCCCGGCCGGATTTCGAGCCGTCCGCCGCCATTGGCGCGCTCGATCCCGCCTTCGCCCCAACGCAGCGCAATGTCGAGGCCTGCCATGCCCGAAAGGCCCGTCCCGGGCAGATCCAAGTCCGCGAAGAAGCCCTCGAGCGCGATGCCTTCCGCTTGGACCGCGAGCGTCATGGGAAGCTGGGCCCCGACCAGATCCGCGATCCGGAAAGTCCCCTGTGCCTCGCCTCCGGCGTAGCGCGCCCGCTCGATGCGCGCGACGAGCCCTTCCGGGCGCGCGACGACCGTCGCCGAGACGTCCTGCAGGAGAAACGGCGGCCGGCGCGCGCGCGGCGCCCGAACGGTGCCCGTGATGCGGAAGCCGCCCCTCCGTGGAAACTCGAGCCGGGCCCGGACCGAGGCCTCGCCCTCGAAGCCGAGCGAAGAACGAAACACGCGCTCCACCTCCTCGATCGAGACGGCGGCAGAGACGAGCAGGCCCGCGTGCGGATCGCCCGGGTCTTCGAGGGTGCCCCACGCGATGAGTTTCCCGAACGGACCCTGCAGCCTCAGGTCGTCGACGGTCGCTCCCCGCTGGCCGTCCAGCGTGAACCGCAGGCCGAGGGCGGCCACGAGAGGCTCGGCGCTCGGCAGACGCAAGGCCACCCGTCGCGCGACCAGAGCGCCGCGGTAGCGCTCGGGACCGATCGACGTGAGCTCGGCGGCGAAGTCCTCGAGTCTCCCGTCGATCCCGATCCGGCGGCCATTGAAATCGAGAACGCCCTCGAGAACCAGCAACGAACCGACCTTGACCTGCATGCCGCCTTTCTTCGAAGGGCCGCTCAAGCCGGGGGGCAGGTTCCACCGGCCATCCGGGAGCTGCTGGAGGAAGAGCTGCGGGCGGACCGCGCGAATGCGCCCGAGCCGAAGCTGCCCCTCCGACAGCGAGCTCCCTCCGCCGACGGAAACCTCCTCGGCCGTCAGGAGGGGTCGGTCCGGAGGAAGTCCGAGGCCGGGATCGTTGGCCACCCGCACGTTGACGGCGCGCAGCGCCGGGGGGAAGATCGAGAGCTCGACGGTGTCGAAGCTCACGGCAACGCCCAACGCCTCCGAGAGCCTCGCCTGGGAGACGCCGTGGACCAGGTTCTGGAACCGCTCGGACTTCCAGACCAGATAGCCCGCCAGCCCGAGGAAGAGGACGATGACGGTGAAGAGCCGCAGCGTCGAGAGGTGCTGCGGGGGCGGGTGGCCGGGCGGCTCCCGTTGCGGCTCCTCGCCGTCCACGCGGTTCGGTTCCTCAGGCGGCAGCGGCACCCTTCAGATTCCCCACTTCAACTTTTCGGATAGCTTGAGAAAGTGATCCGAGTCCGGCGCACGCAAGAGGGTGACGAGCGAAGGGCTCGTGCGCACCTCGATCGGCGTGCCGGCCCGCACGGGGAAGCCTTCCTGGCCGTCGAGTGTCAGGTGCAGTCCCTCGTGGTGGCCTCGGTCGGCCACGACGACTCCAATCGTGTCGGAGCTGCGCACCACGAGGGGGCGCTGCGCCAGGGTATGCGGACAGATCGGCGTCACGACGACGGCCGGCAGCTCCGGATGAAGGATCGGTCCCCCTGCCGAGAGGTTGTAGGCGGTCGACCCCGTGGGGGTCGCAACGATGACGCCGTCGGCGCGGAAACGCGCCACCGGTTCGCCCCCGACCGAGATCGCGAAGGTCGAGATGCGGGCAATCGCCTCCTTGTTCAGCACCGCGTCGTTCAACGCCCGGTAGGTCCCCCGGTGCGGTCCCTCCCGAATCGTCACGTCGAGACGGCGGCGGCGGTCCGCGCGGAAGCCTCCGCGGAGGACCTCGTCGAGTCGGCCGAGAGCTTCGTCGCGGCGCATCCCGGACAAGAACCCGAGGACCCCGACGTTGATGCCCAGCACTGGTGTGCGCGAGGGAGCGGTGCGCGCGACCGACAGGAGCGTTCCGTCCCCTCCCACCACCAGGACGAGGTCCACGTCGCGTGCGATCCGCCGACGGGCGACTCCCCCCGGTTTGTGCAGGGCCGCGGCGGTCGTCTCGTCGAAAAGAACCTCGAGCCCGCGGCGGCGCAGCGCTCGCTCGAGAGACTTGGTCAGGGCAAGGGCGTCACGGACGGGTTTGGAAACGATGCCGAGACGCCGGAAGCGAATCCGGCCAGAGAAGCGCCGTCCCATACGAGGAGTTTAAGGTCTAAAGTCGAAAGTCCGAAGTCGAAGTGATTGGGCTCCCGAGCTTTAGACAGCCGCCCCGGGGCGCTCCAGGCGAAATCCCGCCAGGAATTCGATGTTCCCCGAAGCGCCCTTCAAGGGCGAGGCAACGACGCCCTGCGGAGCCAGTCCGAGCGCCTCCGCGGCTCGGGTCACCTGCTCGACCGCCCGCCGCCTCGTCTCCTCCGAGCGCACGACTCCACCACGAGGCACCTCCCCCCGCCCGGCCTCGAACTGCGGCTTGACCAGCACGACGAGGCGGGCTCCGGGCTCGAGCAAGGGCACGACGGCCGGCAGGACCAGACGAGCCGAGATGAAGGAGAGATCCATGACGGCGACCGCCACCGGCTCCGGCACGTGCTCACGCGTCAGATAGCGCGCGTTGACCCTCTCTCGAAGCACCACCCGCGGGTCCGACCGCAGCTTGGCCTCGATCTGACCGTAGCCCACGTCCACCGCGTACACGCGCGCGGCGCCCCGCTGCAGCAGGCAATCGGTGAAACCCCCGGTCGAGCTTCCGACGTCCAGGCAGACGGCTCCCGAGGGATCGATCCCGAAGGCGTCGAGGGCCGCGGCGAGCTTGACCCCGCCTCTCGAGACGTAGGGGTGCGGTGGACCGGCGACCCGGATGTCGGCGTCTTCGTCCACCGCGGTGCCGGCCTTCTCGATCCGGCGGCCGTCGACCTCGACCAAGCCCGCCAGGATCATCGCCTGCGCCTTCTCGCGCGAGGGGGCGAGGCCCCGCCGCAGCAGCACCCGATCGAGGCGTGATTTCAAGCGAAAGTCAGCATGACCTTCAGCGACCCTTCCGGCTGCCTCGCCCGCTCGAACGCCTCGCTCGCGCGATCCACGGGGAAGCGATGGGTGACGAGATCGCCGACCGGGAGCCGCCGCTCGGAAAGCATCGTCAGGGCGAGCCTCATCTCGACCGGGCCGCAGGAATAGGAGGGAACGATCTGCACCTCGCGAAAGTAGACATCGTGGCCGTCGAGATCGAGGCGATCGGCCGGCGCCGGCATCGTGAAGAGAAGAAGCGTGCCGCCCCGCGATACCGTTGCGAGAGCCTCGGCGATCACGGCGCTCCTCCCGGGGCAGACCAGCACGAAGTCGAACCCCGTGCCGCCCGTGATCCGGCGAGCCCCCTCCGCGAGTGTCTCGCGCGAGACATCGATCGCCTCCTCCATGCCGGAGGCAACGGCGATCTGCCGCCGCGAAGCGACGGCGTCGGCGCCGGCGATTCCCGCCGCCCCGAGTCGTTTCGCGTAACGGATAGCGAGCTGCCCCGCCGTCCCGAGACCGATCACGAGCAGCCGGTCGTCGTGGTGAAAGCGGCCCTGCCGGAACGCCTTCACGACGGTCGCGAGCGGCTCGGTGAAGGCGGCGTCCTCGTCGGAAAGACCCTCCGGGACCTTCTGCGTATCGCGCGAGAGGTTCCCCGCCGGAATGCGGACCCGCTCGGCCATGCCCCCCGGATCCAGACGCGAGGAGCGCCACTCGGGACACTGCACGAATCGTCCCCGGCGGCATGCGGGGCACTCGAGGCAGGGCGCATGGTGATGCGGCACGATCCGGTCGCCGACGGCAAACCCCGTGACGCCAGGCCCCAGCGCCACGATCTCCCCGCAAACCTCATGACCGGCGACCGAACCCGCCTTTTTTTCGACGTACCAATCGAGAAGATCCGAGCCGCAGATGCCGGAGGCGCGCGTCTTCATCAGCGCCTCGCCCGGCCCGATCTCGGGAACGGGACATTCGACCACTTCGACTCGCCCCCCGGGGCGAAACTCGACAGCCCTCACTCACTCCATCCGAAGCGCGTAGCGCACGCCCTCGCCCCGGCCCTGCGCCTCGAGAAAGCGCGGCAGATCGGAGAGAGCACCGACTTCGGTCACGAGCGGCCTCGGATCGACCTCGCCCGAAGCGAGCATGGCCATCGCCGCCCGGGCTTCCTCGGGCGTGTAGTGGAAGGAGCCGATCAAGGAGAGCTCCGAGTAGTGAAGGCGGGCCGCATCATAGGTCACCGCCGCTCCCGGGGCGCAGCCGCCGAAGAGCAGAACTCGGCCGCCGTGGCGGATTAGGTCCGGCAAGCGCATCCAGACGCCAGGGTCCCCGGTGCAGTCGACCGCCGCCTCGGGCAGCGTTCCGGTGCGGGAGAAGAGATCTTCGGCCTCGTGCCGGTCGAGATCGAGCACTTCGGCCCCGCACCCGGCGGCCAGCGACAGCCGCTCGGGTCTGCGGCCGGCCACGATCGCCGGCACGCCCCGCACGCGGGCCGTTGCCGCCCAGAGCAAGGCCAGGGCTCCCGAACCGAAGATCAGGATGCGCTCCGGCGCCGCGGCACCGAGGCGGTTCCAGCCGTGAAGGACCGCGGCGAGCGGATCGAGAAAAGCCGCCGCCTCGTCGGAGAGCGAGGGCGGCGGTCGGTGAAGGTTCGAGGCGACGACCCCGGCCGGAATGCGCACGAACTCGGCAAATGCGCCCCACGTGCGGTCGGCATGCCCTGCCACACAGAGATTCGACAGCCCCTTGCGGCAGTCGGGGCACTTGCCGCAGGGGCCCGTCACGGCGGGCACGACCCTCTGGCCGAGCCATTCCCGGCCGGCGCCCTCCCCCGTCTCCACGACCTCGCCACAGAGCTCGTGCCCCATCGTCACGGGCAGAGAGATTCTCGGGTGCCCGCGCCGAAGCAGCTTCAGGTCCGTTCCGCACGTCAATGCGGTTCGCACGTGGACGACCAACTCACCGGGCCCCGCCGCGGGCCGCGGCAGATCTCTTTCTTCGAACCGCTCGACCGCCGTTTGAACGAAAGCCTTCATCGACGCTCGGGGCCCTGCTAGGACTTTCGCTCCCCGACGAATCGGGCCAGATCCGGCAGCCTCCCGCCGCCTCCCGGCAGCGCCTCGGCCTGGGCGACCGCTTCTTCGATCGTGGATGCCAGCACTTGCCGGGAACGCTCGATGCCCCAGACCGCCGGAAACGTCGCCTTGCCCGCGGCGGCATCCTTGCCGGGCGTCTTGCCGAGCGTGGCCGCGTCGGACTCGACGTCCAAGAGGTCGTCCTTGATCTGGAAGGCGAGGCCGACCGCTCGGCCGTAGCGGTCGAGCCGGGCCAGGTCCTCTTCCGTCGCGAAGGAGAGGATCCCGCCGAGCGCCAGGGAGGCGCGGATCAACCTGCCGGTCTTGCTCTCGTGGATCGCACGGACCGCCTCCTCCGAAGGCGGCGAAGAGCCCGGCGCCTCCAGGTCGGCGACCTGACCGCCGATCATTCCCGTGGTTCCAATCGCGTCGACGACGATCTCCAGAGCGCGCAGCTTCGCCGAGGCGTAGATCTCCTCGCGCGGAAACCGCGCGAGGAGGCCCAACCCGTGAGTCAGCAGCGCATCGCCCGCCAGAATCGCGATCGCCTCGCCGAAGACGACGTGACAGGTCGGGACTCCCCGGCGCAGGTCGTCGTTGTCCAGCGCCGGCAGGTCATCGTGAATGAGCGAGTACGTGTGAATCATCTCGAGCCCGCAGGCGGGCTCGAGCGCCGGCCGCGCCTCTCCCCCGACGGCTTCCGCCGCGGCGAGCGCGAGGATCGGCCGCAGCCGCTTTCCGCCGGCAAAGAGCGAATGGCGGATCGCGCGGTGAAGTGTCGAGGGCCAGGCCTCGCCCGATGGCACCAGGACTTCGAGCGCCCGGTCGATCTCGCTCTTGCGGCGCGCGAGGTCGGCCGAGATGGCCTCAGCGGCGATCGTCCTCATCCTCGCCCAATGCCTCTTCCGGCTCGAAGGGAGCCGTCTTCCACTCCCCGGCCGCTTCCTTCAGGACCAACTCGACGGACTTCTGAACCTCCGACAGTTTTCCGTCGCAGAAGCGCGCGAGGGCCATTCCTTCCTGGAAGAGCTCGAACTGCCGCTCGAGACCGAGCTGCTCCGACTCGATCTCCGCGACGATCTCCTCGAGCCGAGCCATCGCCTCCTCGAAGCTTCTCTCCTTGCGCGCGCGCTGGGTCATTGGGGCTCCTCCGTCGAGCCGCCGCTCGTAAAGAGCGGGCCCGGGTCGACCGGTGCCGACGTCTCGCGGGCGACGGCCCGGATCTCGCCTTCGTGCAGGCGGATTCGGATCCGTTCCCCCGGCCGAACCGCCGCAGCCGAGAGGAGCGGCGCCCGCGACCCCTCGCGATACGCCACCGCATAGCCCCGCGCGAGAACCGAAAGGGGGCCCACGAGCTCGAGCTTCTCGGCGCAGGCGCGGAGCCTCTCCCGCTGCCGCTCGAGGCGACGGAGCATCCGCTCCTCGAGGAGCTGTCGCCCGGAGCGCAGCTGCTGGAGGCGCCGGTCGAGCCCGGCGGTTCGGGAGAACGCGGTCAGCGCGCGCCACGCCGCCGAAAGGCGCGACGCCTCGGCCGCGGGTCGGTGCGCGAGAGCCGAGATCAGCGCCCCGCGACTCTGTCCCACGCGCTCGCGCGAGAATCGCAGCCGGTAGGGGAAACGCAACAGCCCCTCGGCCCGCGAGAGCGCCTTCAGGTGCGCCCGGGAGAGATCGAGCCGCGAAGAGAGGGCCCGCTCCGATCGCCGTCGGAAATCGGCGATCCGCCGCCGCAAGGCGTCTTTGCGCTCGACGACGAGCTCCGCTGCGGCCGAAGGGGTCGCGGCACGCAAGTCCGCGACGAGATCGCAGATCGTGATGTCGGTCTCGTGCCCCACCGCCGAGATCGTCGGGATGCGCGAGGCGGCGAGCGCCCGGGCGACACGCTCGTCGTTGAAAGGGGCGAGATCCTCGAGCGAGCCGCCTCCCCGAGCCACGATCAGCACGTCGAAGACCTCCCGGCGATTGAGCGCGGCGATGGCGAGGGCGACCTCCGCCGCCGAGCCCTCTCCCTGAACCCGAACGGGGTAGATGGTGACCGCCAGGCCGTCGAACCGCCGCGCCAGGATCGACAGGATGTCGCGGATCGCGGCTCCCTCGGGGGAGGTGACGACGGCGATGCGCTGCGGGAGCAGCGGGATCGGACGCTTGCGCTCCCGGCGGAACAGGCCCTCCGCTTCCAGCCGCGCCTTCAACTGCTCGAAGGCGAGCTGCAGCGCCCCGACCCCGACCGGGTCGAAACGGTAGGCCCGCAACTGAAAGCGACCCTGCGGCGCCCACAGGTCGAGCGCACCGCGCGCCACGACCTCCAGGCCGGGCTCCAGGGCAAACGGGATGCGCTTCAGATCCGAGCCGAAGATCACGCCGTTCAGAGTGCCGCCGCGATCCCGGAGGGTGAAGTACCCGTGTCCGCCGCGCACGTCGAACCGCCCGATCTCGCCCGTCACGGAAATGTCTCGCCACGAGGACCGAAGGGCTTGCCCCACCTCCGAGAGCAGCTCCGAAACCGTGTACGGGCGGGGCGGCGCCGCCGCGGGGACCGGGCTCGGGTACATGCGCGACATTCTACGGGGTCCGGTTCCTCAATCGTAGGCCGGCATCGCGCGGCCGGCCCGCTCTACCTCGGGCCGCGCCGCGGGCGATTCCGGCGCGACGGCGGAAGAAAACGGCACGGCCCATAGCAGAAGGGTCGCCATCTCGACCTCGGTGTCTCCGAAGTTGTACTCGAACAGTCCGGCAACGAAGAGAGCGACTGAAGCCAGAAGGACTCCGGAAAGAAGCGCCGCCTGTTCCGGCCGCCGCTCGCGGCGAAGGAGAAGCGCCGTCCGCGCGATCACGAGAAACGCCAGCGCCAGGTAGGCGGCCGCCGCGGGCAGGCCGCTCGCCGCGGCAAACTGGAGAGCGTTGTTGTGCAGGTGGGGCACGCGCCATCGGGTCGCGTCCGGATCTCGATAGAGAACGTAATACCGCTTCACCATCTCGGGCCCGAGTCCCGTCACGGGGAAGTCGGCGATCATTCGCGCCCCGGCGTGAACCATCGCGAGACGATCCCAGTTGCTGGGATCGGAAAGGTTTCCGATCGACCGCATTCGGCTGCGGACATCCGCCGGCAACAGCGCGAAGAGAAGAACGAGCGCTGGCAGGAGAAGCAGCAGGCCGCGCGGCCGCCGCCAGGCGAAGTAGACGAGGAGCGCGGCAAGCGTGCCGACATAGGCGTTGCGCGTGAAGCTCAAGAGCATCGCCCCGAAGGGGATGACCGCCGCCAGGCCGAGCCACCGGCGGGCGCCGCGCTCCTCGAGAGCGAACCCCGCGAGCAGGCAGCCGGAAACCATCGTCAAACCGGAGAAGGTCATGTAAATGGAGAGGTTTGCATGAATGCGGTTGCCGAGGTCGTCTCCGCCGTGGACGAACTGCCACAGACCGGCAAGCGCGATCGCCGTGGAGCTCGCGGCGAGCGCGATAAAAAGAGCGCGGCCGCGGCGCGAGGACTGGAGCAGGTCGGCGGCCAGCGGCAGGAGCAACAACAGGAAAACTCCTCCGACGTGCCGCGCGCTCGCCCAGGGATCGCGCGAGCACACGGTGGAGAGCACGATGAGCGCGCCGAGCAGCGCGGCGAGCGCCGCGGCCCAGGTGGAGAGCGCTCGCGGCCAACGGCGCCGCCGGACGGAGTCCCAGACCCAGAGGACGATCAGAAGGTACCCGGCGATCTCCGCCGGCGCGATGAAAGGCGTGAGGAGAGCGAACAGGATCAGGAGCGGAAAGAGGGCCCCCCGAAGCCTCCCTCCGAGCCCGCCGGACTCCGAAGAATGCTCTTCCGTCCTCAGCGCGCCTCGGATCCGGGCAACGCCTCGTCGACCAGCATCACCGGGATGTCGGACACGATCGGGTAAACGAGATCGGCCTGTTTCGAGTAGAGACCCTGGGTCACCACGGGCTCCTCATCGCGAAACTTCTCGCGGTACTTCTCCACGAGCCGCCGGCGCGTCTCTTCCTTCAGCTCGATCAGCTGCAGCGGTCCCTTCGTCTTGGGGCAGACCAGAATGGCGAGAAGCTCCGGGTCGACGGCCATGCGGGAGTCCCTCCGAGCGAGCAGTTTATCGCCTCCGGCCCCGGCCGCCAGCCGACTCCGTCGCGTCGAAAGCCCCGGCGGGATTCGCTGCCGCCGGGAGCTCTCGCGCGAGGCCAAAGGACCGCTCTTACTTCCTTTGCGCGTCGCCCAGGAGCGGAAGCTGGTCGAGGAGCTGCAGCCGCAGGGCCGTCGTGATGTAGTCGTCGATCAGGTAAAAGCGCCCGGCGGCCTGCGCGTTCAACTTCTGGCTGTAGATGCCGTAGTACTTCAATCCCAGGTCGACGTTTTCCTTCTGCGTGGCGGCCGCCTGGCCCACCAGCTTCGTGACGTCGGCGTCGGAGAGAGTCGAGAATCCCTCGATGTACTTGCGCAGAAGCTCCATGCGAGCCGACGTCACGGCGTCTTTCTCTTTCTCGTAATCGGCGTACACCCCCCAGAAGGCCTCGAGCTGCTGCGGCGTGAGGTTGCTCATGCCGGCCGCGAAAAGCTTCCGCCGCGCTTCGGTGACCGCCATCTTGAACTTCGTCATGTCCATCTGCCGCGCCGGGGCCGCCGGGGCGGGTTGCGCCTGCTGTCCCGGCGCCGCCGCGGCGACACCCACGAGCAGGGAAAGAATCAGTGCCTTCTTCATGTCTCGCTCTCCTTCTGTTGACGTCGCTTCAGACCGAATGGGTCCGGCGGATCCTATAACGGAACGCCGACCGAGACTCCGTGGCCCGCGGCGCGGGTCTCTGCTAGCTTTCGCTCGTGAGGATTCTTCAGCTGGTCGACGGGAACCGCTGGACGGGTGTCGCGGCAGTCGTCTTCGATCAGACGGCGGCGCTCATCGCAGCCGGCCTCGAGGCCCAGTTCGCGTTCACGGGCGGCGGGGCCCTCGAGCGACGGCTCCACCCTCTCGGCTGGGCTCGGCCGCTGCTCGAAACGAAGACCCGCTGGCCGCTCGGTCTTGCCCGGCAAGTCCGCCGCGTGCGGGAGACGCTCCTTCGTGAGAAGTTCGATGTCATTCACGCCCACCGGTCTCACGACCACTACGTCGCCGCACTCGCGATCCGGGGCACGTCGGTTCGCCTCGTCCGGACGCTGCACCATGTGCGACATGCCCGGCCGGACCCGCTCTCGGCCCTGGTCTTCGGCCGCACCGACGCCTTTGCGCACGCCAACCGCGAGATCGCCGAGCGAGCGAAAAGGCCCGGGCCCGTCTTGCCGCCCGTCATCGACGTCGAGCGATTTCGGCCGGCCGAGCGGTCTCGGGAGCTCCTCCGACGCTTTGGCCTGCCCGAAGACCGATTGCTCGCGGGAACCGTTGCGAAGATCACCCGCGGCCGGGGCCACGAGGAGGCAATCGAGGCGGCGGCGCCCCTGCCCTCCGTGGCGCTGGTCCACGTCGGCCAGGGCGATCACATACCCTTCCTGCAGCGAAAGGCCGCCGAGCTCGGGAGCGGCGAGCGCAATTTTTGGGTCGGGTATCACGAAGAGCTCCTGCCCGAGCTCTACCGACTCTGTGACCTCTTCCTCTTCACGGCCTCGGGAGCCGACCAGGGGCAGCGCGCCATCCTCGAGGCCATGGCCTCGGGCGTGCCGGTCGTGGCCCGCGACCTCCCCGGCGTGCGCGACCTCGTCACCGACGGCCGCGAAGGTGCGATCGCGCCGGACCGCGCGGGCCTTGCCTCCGCTCTCCGCCGCCTCGCGGAGTCGGAAGAGACCCGGCGGCGATGCGCCGAGGCCGGACGGGCGCGCGCAATGCATTTCACCGCCGCGAAATTCGCGGAACGAGCCATTCCCTTCTACGAAGGCGTGCTCTCCTCAGAGAGGGTTCCCTGGGCTCTCCCCTCGACCCCCTAACCCTGCTCGAGCGAGTCCAACAGCTCCTGCGGATGCGCCTTGGGCGACACCTTCGGGTGCGTCTGGAGGATCTTGCCGTCGGGGCCGATGACGTAGCTGATCCGGTCGGCGAACCGGGCCTTCGGAGAATCGCACGCACCATAGGCCATTCCGATCTTGCGTTCCGTGTCGCAGAGCAGCGGAAAGGGGAAGTCGTACTTCTTCGCGAAAGCGGCGTTCTTCTCGACCCGGTCGAAGGAGACCCCGAGGATGACGGCGTTCTTCTTTTCGAAGCGCGCGGCTAGATCGCGGAACCCGCGACCCTCCGTCGTTCAGCCCGGCGTGTCCGCCATCGGATAGAACCAGAGTACGACGGTCTTTCCCCGGTAGTCCGAGAGGCGGCGCTCGGCGCCGGTGTGGTCCGGGACCGAGAACTCGGGGGCGACCTCTCCGACGTTTCGCATCGAAGGCTCCTTTCGCCAAAAAAGACGCACCGGCCCTAGCCCGACTCTGCAGCGCCCGTGCGCGGGCTCTCCTCCGCGAAGGACGGCAACGGGACCGGCACGCCCCGTCTCTCCATCATCGTCCACTCCCAGAGTCTCGCGTACTTCAGGAATGTGCAGTAGCCCTGCAGGCCGCAAACGACCAGGCCCGCCGTTCCGTCCAGGAAGCCGGCTTGCGGGACATACATCCGCAGGAAGCGCCAGAGCGGACGCCAGAGGACCTCGTGGAAGCCGGCGCGGCGCCCCCCTCGGAACCGGTCGGCTGCTCCCCACTCGGCGTAGCGGTTCAGCTTCTCGACGTACTCCGGGAAGGATCGGTAGGTGTAGTGCGTCAGGCGGTGGGAGAGAAGCGGAGCGGGTCCGCGCGTTTCGATGTCCGCGTGGACTCGGCGGTTCGGGTACCAGGCCGCCCCCTTGCGAACGAGCCGAACCAAGCCGTGGGCGCCGAGGCCGCCATGGCGGATCGGCCGGCCGAAGAAGACGTCATCTCGGCGCACCCGATAGTGGTTCGCCGAAGGCCTCCGGGCGAGCAGCTCCAGGATCTCCCGCGCCAGTCCCGGCGTGACCCGCTCGTCGGCGTCCACGATCAAGATCCACGGATTCGCCGCGCGAGCCATGGCCCAGTTGCATTGCGGGCCGTTGCCGAAATACTCGTGCTGGAGAACCTGAGCTCTCGCGACGGACCTCGCGATCTCCACCGTCCGGTCCGTGGAAAACGAATCGACGACGAGAATCTCGTCCGCAAAGGCCAGACTCTCGAGGCACTCCCGGATGTTGCTCTCCTCGTTGAAGGTGGGCACGAGCGCGGTCAGAGACTCGCGCCCCGCCGGCGGCGGCGCCGCGCTCATGGGAGAGAGCCGAAGCGGCACCCGGACTCCGAGGGATCAGACGCGGATGCCCTTGCGGAAAGGAGATCGCCGCGGGAACCGAAACTCGCGGAATGCATTCGCCGTACGAACATTAGCAGGTTGCCCGGGTCGGGCGCGGTGGCGCTCTCGGCGATTCCTCCGCGGGCACCGCGAGCGCTCCCGATCAATATTCTCCGAAAAACGGAAGAAAGCGTTTCAGGCGCGCAGAGAAGCCGTGCCGCGCGAGCTCGCGCCGGAGCACATTCTCGTCGGTGACCCAGTTGAGCTGGATGGCACGCCGGGTGCCCGACGCGGAGGAATGACCGTGCCACGAGTCGGGGCCGACGCGAAAGGCCACCAGGTTTCCGGAGTCGGGCGCGACCTCGGCCGCGTAGTCCTCCAACGTGTCGCGCGAGCGCAGGAGCCGGAGGCGGCCTCCCGGCGCGTCCCACGTCTCGTTCAGGTAGATCAGCACCGAGATCAGCTTCGTGCGGCTGTCGGCGTGGATCTTTCCGTCCCGAGGCCGGACCTCGCCGCGAAAGGTCACCATCGTGGGACGGCCCGCAAGCTCGAGGCCAAACTTACGCGACACCGCATCCCGCATCTCCGGTCCTTGCAGGGCCTCGAGCAGCTCCAGGCAGGCCGGCCCGATCGAGAGCCCCGCGGGGGGGAAGCTGCCCCCCTTGGGAATCTTGGGAAAGTCGGCGATCACACGCTCCAGAACCTCGGGCTTCAGGAATTTGGGCACGATCACGAAGGGGAACGGCGTCCGGGCCAAGGGCGCCCTTTCGAACGCTTCCAGATCGATCAGCGACGTGGCGGCAGTCGCCTTCTCCATAATCGTCCCGAGCCGGGGCCGTCATCGTAGCACCCGATCGCCAGCGGGTTTACGTCACGAGGCGCTCCGGAGAATAATGCCCGCGGCGTATGAAGCGGATCCTCCTCGTTCGACTGGGCCATCTCGGCGACATCGTCCACGGGCTGCCGAGCGCGGCCGCATTGCGCGATCTCCTGCCGGGAGTCCGAATCGGCTGGGTCGTCGAACAGCGCTGGACCGAATTGCTGGCGGCCTCCGGCGCCGCCACCGCCGCGGCGGGGACGCCCGAGAAGCCGCTCGTCGATGACCTTCACGCGGTCAACACCGGAGCCTGGCGCCGGGCGCCGCTGGCGTCCGCGAGCTGGAGCGCCGTGAGACAAGCATCCCGGGACGTGAGAGCGGCGGGCTACGATGCGGTGATCGATCTCCAGGGTCTCTGGAAGTCCGCGCTTCTGGCGCGCTGGAGCGGCGCGCCCGTTCGGATCGGGTTCTCTCGCCCGAAGGAGGCGGGTGTTCCCTGGCTCTACACGCGGCGCGTCAAGACGCGCCGCTCCCATGTCATCGAGCAGAACCTGGAGCTCGTGGAAGGACTCACCGGCCAGCCGACCGGACCGGTACGCTTTGCGCTCCCGCGGGACTTGGCGGCCGAGGACTGGTGCGAGCAGGAGCTGTCGCGCCTGACGAAGGGTCCCTTCGCGGTTTTGAGCCCGGGCGCCGGTTGGGGAGCGAAGCTCTGGCCGGCCGGAAACTTCGCCGGCCTCGCGCGCGCCCTGGCCCGGCAGGCCGGCCTCACGTCGCTCGTCAACATCAGCCCGGATCAGGAGAACCTGGGCAAGCTCGTCGAATCGGCGAGCGAGGGATCCGCACGAACGATCGATTGCTCCATCGGCAGGCTCGTCGCTCTGATGCGCCGGGCCTCTCTCGCCGTGGGTGGAGACACGGGCCCGATCCACCTGGCAGCGGCGCTCGGAATTCCGGTCGTGGCGCTCTTTGGACCGACCAACCCGGAACGAAACGGCCCGTGGGGCGCGCGCGCGACCGTGCTGCGCAGCCCGGCAAGCCGAACTTCCTACGCCCACGTGAATCGCCCCGACGCCGGACTGCGTTCCATCTCCGTCGAAAACGTGGTCGAGGCGGCGCTGCGGCTGCTCGGGACGAAAGCGGCGGACGAATCGCGCGATGCCACCGCCGGGAGCCTCGGCGCCACGATTCCTTGACGGCCCCCGGGCTTTTCGCCCGAGCGCGGGGCTAGTCCACTCGGACCTGGACGCGCTCGATCGCGGTGGCCTTGCCGCTCTCCTCGTCCACGGAGACGACCGCGCCGGACAGACGGATGTCCCGCCGGGCGGTCTCGAAGGACCGGGGCGTCTGTGAGAGGAACTTCTCGATGATGCGGTCCTTCGTGAACCCGATGATCCCCTCGTAGGCGCCCGTCATGCCGACGTCGGTCAGGTATGCCGTTCCGCCCGGCCGGATCGTCTCGTCCGCCGTGGGGACGTGCGTGTGGGTGCCGATCACGGCCGACACGCGCCCGTCCAGATACCAGCCCATCGCCACTTTCTCGGAAGTCGCCTCGGCGTGCATGTCGACGAAGATCACCGGGGCCTTCATCCGGGCCAGCTCCTCGTCGGCGACGCGAAACGGCGAATCGGCGTGGGCCGGCATGAAGACCTGACCCTGCAGGTTCAGGACGCCGACCGGAATCCCCGCCGCCGTCGTCTGAACGGTCCACCCCCGACCCGGATTGCCCGGCGGGTAATTGGCCGGCCGCAGGAGACGGTCGGAAGAGTTCAGGCTGTCGTAGATCTCCTTCTTGTCCCAAATGTGGTTGCCCGAGGAAAAGACGTCGATCGGCAGCTTCGAGAGATCCTCGAACAACTCGACCGTCAGCCCGAAGCCGCCGGCGGCGTTCTCGATGTTGACGATCGTGAAGTCGACGCGGCGCTTGTCGATGATCGAGCCGAGCGCCTCCTGAAGGGCGCGCCGACCCGGAGAGCCCACCACGTCGCCGACGAAGAGGATGTTCATGCCGTCTCGGCAACGGGATACGGGATTCGCGATACGGGATGCGGGATCTGGATCCGGACCAATGCTCCAGGGCCTCTCCTGTCCCGTATCTCGCATCTCGAATCCCGCATCGGTTTACCTCGCGTACTCGACGGCCCGCGTCTCGCGGATCACCGTGACCTTGATCTGGCCGGGATACTGCAGCTCGGACTCGATCTTCTTGGCCACGTCGCGCGAAAGCCACAGGGCTTCGTCGTCGGTGACCCGATTGGCCTCGACGATGATCCGCAGCTCCCGGCCGGCCTGGACCGCGAAGGCTTTCTGCACTCCCTTGAAACCGTCGGCAATGTGCTCGAGCTTCTCGAGCCGCTTGACGTAGGTCTCCAGGATCTCCCGGCGCGCCCCGGGCCGCGCGGCCGAAAGGGCGTCGGCGCCGTTGACCAGCACGGCCTCGAGGGATCGGGGCTCGTAGTCGCCGTGGTGGCACTCCATCGCGTGGATCACCTCGGCCAGCTCTCCGAACTTCCTCAAGACATCGCGCCCGAGCTCCAGGTGTGTTCCCTCCATCTCGCGGTCGATCGCTTTGCCGATGTCGTGCAGCAGCCCGGCGCGCTTGGCGACCTCGACGTTGCCGCCGAGCTCGGCCGCCATGTTGGTGGCGAGCCAGGCGACCTCCTTGGAGTGCTGGAGCACGTTCTGACCGTACGAGGTTCGGAACTTGAGTCGCCCGAGCAGCTTGATCAGCTCGGGGTGCAGATCCGGGATGCCGAACTCGAGCGCCGTCGCCTCGCCCTCCTGCCGAATGCGCTCCCAGAGCTCCGAGCGCACCTTCTCGACGATCTCCTCGATGCGCGCCGGATGGATCCGGCCGTCCACGATCAGTTTCTCGAGAGCCAGGCGCGCGACCTCCCGGCGCAGCGGCTCGAAGGCCGAGATGACGATGGCCTCCGGCGTGTCGTCGATGATGAGGTCGACGCCGGTCGCGGCCTCCAGGGCCCGGATGTTTCTTCCTTCCCGTCCGATGATTCGACCCTTCAAGTCGTCCGAGGGCAGCTCGACCACCGAAACGGTCGCCTCGACGACCGCGTCGGAGGCCAGGCGCTGGATGGCCATGCCGATGATGTGCCGCGCCTTCTGGGTGGACTGCTCGAGAGCCTCTTCCTCGATCCGCCGCATCAGGCCGGCTCCTTCGACCCGCGCCTCGTTCTCGATCGACTTGACCAGGTCTCGCTTGGCGTCCACCGCCGTCATGCCGGAGATCTGCTCCAGGCGCTTTCGCTGCTCGTCGATGACGCCCTGGATCTCCGCCTGCAAGGCGTCGATCCGCTTCTGCTGGTCCGCCAGGGCGCGCTCCTTGCGCGCAAACTCCTCCTCCCGTCGCTCCTGAGCGGCGAGCTTGCGGTCGAGGTTTTCCTCCTTGGAAACGACCCGACTCTCCAGGGCGGCGATCTCCTGGCGCCGCGCTTGAACCGTCTTGTCGAACTCCGCCCGCGCCGCCAGGACCTTTTCCTTGGCCTCGATCGAAGCCTCGCGCAGCTTCGCCTCGGCGCCCTTGGTGGCCTCGGCACGGATGCGCTCGGCCTCGGCGCGGATCGCCGAGCGCTCCTCGACGAGCTTGCGCCGCAGGGCGGCCACGACGAATCCGCCGACGATCGCGGCAACGGCCAGGCCGACCGCGAGCGCGGTCGCCAGAGATGTGCTCATGTCGGCTCCCCTCTGCCCGGGGGCGCCGAAGGGGAACGGCGGCTACACGACGATGCGGAAGTTTCTCCCCCGCCGCGGGTTCGAACTTGCCGGCACCGAGAAATTCAACGCGACCAAAAGTTTCATTTCGTGCCCCCTTTCGGGGTTGCCGACGCTTCGCCTTCAGGCGCCCAGGGCGTCGTCCAGTTTGCGAATCAGGCGCTCCGCCCGTGCCAACGCATCGGTCGGATTGTCCATTCGACCCTTCCTCACTCGGTGAAGATCGTCAGAAATATTGAGGGCGGCGAGGATGGCGATCTTGGTGGTGTCCACCGTTGCCGTCTGCTCGGCGACCTCTTTCATCCGGGAATCCACGAAGCGGGCCAGGTCATGGATGTAGGAGCTTTCACCCTCGGCCCGGACGCTGTACGTCTGGCCGAAGATCTCCACTTGAGTGACACTGCCCCGCCTTTCCAATCGAGAGGCAGACTCCTTTCCGGGAGAGAGTCTATGCCGTTTGCGCGAACCGAGTCAATGCTTTAGGCGGAGCACAGCACTGATAGGATTCGTTCGAGACCCAGGTGACATGACATGAGGCTCGCCCCCGGCGACCGCCTTGGACCGTACGAAATCCTCGCTCCGCTGGGGGCGGGGGGCATGGGCGAGGTCTTCAGCGCGCGGGACACGCGACTCGGCCGCGATGTCGCCATCAAGATCCTTCCCGAGCATCTTGCGGAAAACCCGCGCGCCCTGGAGCGGTTCGAGCGGGAGGCGCGCGCCGTCGCCGCGCTCTCGCACCCGAACATTCTCGCCATCCACGACTTCGGCCGCGAAGGAAGCATCGCCTTCGCCGTCATGGAGCTGCTCCAGGGCGAGTCGCTGGACCAACGTCTCGCGCGGGAACAGCTCTCCTGGCGTAAAACACTCGAGATCGGAGCCGCGATCGCCGACGGGCTCGCCTCGGCACACGGGCGCGGGATCGTCCACCGGGATCTGAAGCCCGCCAACGTCTTCCTCACGCGCGAGGGTTTGGTCAAGGTCCTCGACTTCGGGCTCGCGCGGCAAGACTCGTTCGCCTCCGAAGGGACGGCGGCCTCGACTGCGGCCGCCCAAACCGAGCCTGGAACGGTGCTCGGAACCGTGGGCTACATGTCGCCCGAGCAGGTGCGCGGGGAGCCCGCGGATGCCCGTAGCGACATTTTTTCGCTCGGCTGCGTTCTCTACGAGATGCTGACGGGCCGGGCGGCATTCAAGAAGGGAACACGTGCCGAGAGCCTGGCCGCGGTGCTCCGCGACGATCCCGGAGAGCTCTCCGAGAGCGGGCGCGCGCTTCCGGCGGCATTGAACGGTTTCGTGCGGCGCTGCCTGGAGAAAAGCCCCGACGAGCGCTTTCAATCGGCCCGCGACCTGGCGTTCGCCATGCGGGAGGCTCTCGGCACCTCGGCGGTCTCGGCCGTACCGGCCGCAATGCCTGCGACGGCTCGCCGACGGAGAGGCGCCTGGGTGGCGGGTGTGCTGCTCGCGGCCGCGGTCTTCGCCATTCTTGCATTCGACGCCGGCGGACTGCGAAGCCGACTCACCCGGAAAGGAGGCCAGCGCGTCCATTCGCTCGCGGTTCTCCCGTTGGAGAACCTCTCCCGCGATCCTCAGGAGGAATACTTCGCCGACGGCATGACTGAGGAGCTGATCACTCGACTCTCGAAGATCGGAGGTCTTCAGGTCACCTCGCGCACTTCGGTCATGGGCTACAAACAGACGAAAAGGAAGGTCCCCGAGATCGCCCGAGAGCTCGGAGTGGACGCCATCCTGGAAGGATCCGTGCTCCGAGACGGTCAGCGGGTCAAGGTCACCGCACAGCTCATCGACGGCTCGAGCGACCGCCACATCTGGGCCGACAGCTACGAGCGGGAACTGAGGGACATCCTGCCGCTGCAAACCGAAGTTGCGGAGGCCGTGGCCCGGGAGGTCGGGGTCCAGCTGACTCCGGAGGGCAAGGCTCGGGCGGCCGAAGCGGCCCGCCCGGTCGTTCCGACAGCCTACGACGCCTACGTCCGAGGCCGCCATGCCTGGAACAAGCGAGGAGAAGCGAGCCTTCGCGAGGGAATCCGACTGTTTCAAGAGTCGATCGACGCCGACCCGACCTACGCGCCGGCGTACGCCGGGATGGCGGACTGCTACTCCCAGCTGGGGTACGCAAACTACGTCTCCCCGGAAGACTCCTTCCCGCGGGCCAAGGCGGCGGCGCAGAAGGCGCTGGAGCTCGACCCCAACCTGGCCGAGGGTCATGCGTCGCTCGGCTTCGCGACTATGTACTTCGACTGGGACTTCTCGAAGGCGGAGCAGGAATTCCGGCGCGCGATTGAGCTGAATCCGAATTCCGCACTCGCCCACCAGTGGTACGCCTACCTGCTCACGGCGCGGGAGCGGCCGGAGCAAGAGGCAGCCGCCCAGATCGCGACCGCGAAGAGGCTCGACCCTCTGTCGGTTCCGATTAATACGGATCAAGCCTACATGCTCTACTACTATGGCAAGCTCGAGGGCGCGCTGAAATCGGTTCGCATGGCGCTCGAGATGGATCCGAAGAACCCTCTCGCGCACTTCTGGCTGGTTCGCATCTATACGTCGCAAGGCAAGTACGCGGAAGCCGAGGCGGAGCTTGCGAACATCGGATCACTGCGCACCTGGACGCCGGCGATGGCGTCCGCCGGTTTTCTGTATGCGCTGAGCGGCAAGCGAACAGAGGCCGAGTCCGTCCTTAGGCAGTTCGCCGACCTCAAGAAGGAAGGAAAGTACGCTTCGAGCTATGCCATCGCGGTGGTCGACGTGGGACTCGGCGAAAAGGATAAGGCCATCGCTCATCTCGAAGACGCCCTCCGGGAGCGCTCCAACTGGCTCGTCTGGCTGAAACGTGATCCGCGCTGGAGTACGATCCGCGAGGACCCTCGCTTCCATGACCTCGTCCGAAGGGTTGGGCTTCCCGCCTAGAGCGTCGAACGAGGCCCGGAGAAAGAGGCCGCGGCCGCGAGCAGCAGCAGCCGCGACCCTAGCGCCCTCCCCTCCGAGGTCCTTTTGAGGACCGTTGCTTCGAATTCGACCTCGTGGATGACCCGCTCGAGGCCCGTCAGTTCTCGATGCGTTCGAGCAGATGCAGTCCGAAGTCTCTCGGGATCCGAACGGCGTAGCCCGAGAAGAAGCCGCTCGGGGGCGGAGCACCGTTGAGCGCTCCGGTGAAGCTGATTCGAAAACGGTCTCCCTCAAACGCCAAGTCGTACTGGTGCCCGTCCTTCTCGAAGGCATTGGAGTCGGTCACGGTTTGAACGATCACGACCGTGAAGACTTTCGAACCGGCGTCGACGACGACCTGCTGCTTCAGGCTCATCACCAGGACCGGGTCGCCCCCCTGAAAGCTCGTCAGATCGCTGAAGTCGCCGTGGGGGCTCGACTGAGCGTAGATCGTCGCCGTCCCCTCGCGCTCGATGACCGTGATCGGGCCGCTGTGGCGGATGGCCGTCGTGCGCGTGTCGTTGACGAAAGTGAAGAGCGCCGTTGCCTCGCCCTCCGGCGCGGAGGCAAAGAGTCCCGTCAACCCCGAGATCGTTGGGAGGTAGCCGACCTGGACCGACTTGTCGGGCGGGGAGTTGGTCACCTGCCCCACTAGGGTGAACGCGACATCACCGTCTGCGACGCGCAAGTGAGTCACCCGCTCCGGCATGGTCGCCGCGCAAAGGAACCCGGAACCGAACACGAGTAACGCGATGGCACTGACAACCCGAGGACCCTTCATGATCCCCTCCCAATCGATAGCCGCAGCGGCGATTGCTCCGGGGACCGCCACGCTTCTAGAATCAGCGTGCGTCTTCCCCTCGTCCAAAGTCGTCATCGAGACAGAAGGATTTCCCAACGATTTTCCCGGAGAGCATGCGCAAGAGTTTTGGGGATTGCCTCTTCGATTCCGAGACCCGGCAGCTCCTGCGCGACGGCCGTCCCGTTCCCCTCGCTCCGAAGGCCTACGCTCTGCTGGAGCTTCTGCTCGGCCGGGCGCCCCAAGCGATCTCGAAGGAGGAGATCTGCGAAGAGCTCTGGCCGAAGACTTTCGTATCCGACTCGAGCCTGACCAATGCTGTCGCGGAGGCCCGAGAAGCGATCGGCGACCGGGCGCGGGATCCGACCCTCATTCGCACCGTGCATGGATTCGGATACGCCTTCGTCGGCGCGGTGGCCGAGGAGCAGGCGTCCGCGGGGCGACCGCGGTTCAGCCGCTTTCGGCTGGCCTTGGGGAATCAGCGATTTCCGCTATTCGAAGGGGAAAACGTCCTGGGCCGCGACCCGGAAGCCGCCGTGGTGCTCGACCATGGCTCGGTCTCACGCCGGCACGCCCGGATCATCGTCCGGAAGGACATCGCGATTCTCGAGGACCTGAAGAGCCGCCATGGCACCTTCCTGCATGGGGCCCGGATCGACTCGCCCAGCGAACTCAAAGACGGCGACGTGTTTGTGATCGGGCCGATCTCGATGACGATCCTGCTGCTGTCCGGTTCCGGATCGACCGACTCGGGTCTGGCGCCGTAAGCGTCGCCCCGAGCCGCCGGCGTGGGTCAGGCCTTGTCGGCTGCCTCGAGCGAGTCGATCAACTTCTGCAGCCGCTGCCGGACCGCCTCCTGCTCCTTCTCGAGGCGCTCGACGGCCCCGCGGGAGTCGGACGCCTCCTTCTCCGAGCGGCGCGCTGCCGATAAGTCCGCCTTCAGCTTTTCGTTCTCCTGCTCGAGCGTGCGCAGGCGGGCAAGCAACTTCTCGATCTTCCTTTCGAGGGTGTCGAAGATTTTCGAGTTATCCATCTCGCTCCCGAGAATCCTTCCTCGGCGCCGGCACCGGCGTCCGCGACGACCGCGCAGTATTGACTAGGGACCACCGGCGCGTCAAAGGACCACCCCAAACCGCTCCTGGAGGGCTCTTCCCAGCCGCTCGACCTCGGTGTTGACCTCGTCCTGCTCGAGCGTCCGGTCGGGGCTGCGGAAGGTCAGCCGCAGCGTCGTCTTGATAGTCCCTTCCGAAACTCCCCTCCCCTCATACCGGTCGAGCAGGCGCAGCGACTCCAGGTTTCGAAGCTGTTGCTCGTGGACGAAGCGGTCGACGTCCCCCCAGAGCAGTTCGCGCGGCTGGGCAAAAGAGAGATCCGCGACGATGGGTGGAAAGACCGAGTAGGGCCGATAGGCGGCGCGGGGCCCCGGCGGGATCGCCTCCAAGACAACCTCCCCGGCGAAGACCCTCTCGGGCAGGCGACGCCTCTCGCGTTCGGCGCGGGCTACGGCCCCCACGACCGCGAGGACGGCCCCCGACGAGGACCGCGCGAGCGCCGCCGCTCCGGGCGCGAAAGCCTCCGCGTCGAAAGGGCTCCAGAGGAGAGCCTCCGGCGCCATCCAGGGATACAGCAGCCGTTCCAAGATTCCCCTGGCGTCGAAGAAGTCGGCGTTGCGAGTCGCCGGCGGCTCACTCCAGTGCGTCCGCATCTCTCCGCAGAGCGCGAAAGCGAGGCGTCGCGACTCGAACGATTCCGGCTCCTCCGGGCGCCCTTCCCGATCGAAGGCTCGCCCGATCTCGAAGAGACCGGCGTCGGCGCGCCCCTGGCGCGCGTTGTGCGAGAGCGCGTCGAGAAGGCCGGGCAGCAGTGTCGCGCGCAGGTGCCGCCGCCCTTCGTCGAGCGGGTTCGAAAGTCGCAGCCGGATCCGCTCGGCCGCGGCTCCCGAGAGTGCGAGCCACGGGTCGAAAGGTCGTTCCTCGGCCGGATCGGCGAAGGGGAAGCTCACCGTTTCGAAGAGACCGGCATTGGCAGCGGCGTCGGCGACCCGCTCCTCCACCTCGCGCAGCGGCTCGAGGTACCTTCCAGCGCCCGTCGAGGGCGGCAGGCGCGAAGGCAAGCGATGGTAACCGTGGACGCGGAGGACCTCCTCGACCAGGTCGTCTTCCCCGCGCACGTCCTGGCGAAAGAGAGGGATCGAGACGTTCAGCCGTCTTCCCCGCCGCTCCACCCCGAAGCCGAGCCGTCGAAGCGCCTCCTCGGCGAAATCGAGGGTCAGCGTGTCGTCGCCGGACAGCAGGTGCAGCCGCGCCAGACGCAACGCGGCCCGCCGCACCCGGAACGGGTTCCCCCGCGCGTCGAGCAAGCCGGGCGCGAGCGTGCCACCGGAACCCTCGAGCACCAGACGCGCCGCCAGGTCGAGCGCCCCCGGAATCGCTTCGAGGTCGGCGCCCCGCTCGAACCGGTGCGACGCGTCGGTGTGCAGGCCGAGCCGACGCGAGGTGCGGCGAACGGTGATCGGATCCCACCAGGCCGCCTCGAGCAGAACATTGCGGGTACTCTCGGTGACCGACGTCTCGAGCCCCCCCATGACTCCCGCCAGGGAAACGGCGCGCTCGGCGTCCGCGACGACCAGGTCGCTCGCGGTGAGTTGCCGCTCGATGCCATCCAGGGTGACCAGGCGTTCCCCCTTTTCCGCTTTACGGACGATGAGCATGCCGCCCGCGAGCTTGTCGAAGTCGAACGCGTGGAGCGGCTGACCCGTGTCCCACAGACCGTAGTTGGTCGCATCGACGGCGGAAGAGATCGCCTTCATGCCCAGACGCATCAGCCGCGACCGTACGCGCTCGGGCGCGGGCCCATTGCGGACTCCGCGAATCATCCGCACGCCGAAGCGGCGGCAGAGCCGCGGAACCTGGTTGATGACCGAGGCCAGCCGTTCGACGCTCTCGCCGGAGGAAAGAGGCTCGCCCTCGGGGACCGGCCGGCACGCGATTCCCGCCATGGCGGCGACCTCGCGGGCCAGGCCTCGGTGGCCCATGGCGTCGGGCCGATTGGGGGTGATCTCGACCTCGAGGATGGTGTCCGAACCCGACTGGGACGCCGACTCGGCCGGCAGTCCGGCCTGCTCGAGAAGTGCGCGCACCCCGGCCGCTCCGCCGCCCGCCTCGACGTCGACATGGTCGTTCAACCACTCGAGCGAGAACTTCACGGGCCAACGCCCTCGCGCGAAAACTGCGAGAGGAAGCGCTCGTCTCCCTCGAAGAGAAGGCGCAGGTCCGGAAACTCGTAGAGGAGCAGCGCCACGCGGTCGAGCCCGAGGCCGAAGGCAAAACCGGTGTATCGCTCGGAATCGATGCCGACACCTTTCAACACCCGCGGGTGCACCATTCCCGCGCCCATGATCTCGATCCATCCCGATTCCTTGCACTTGCGGCAGCCGGCGCCCTTGCAAAAAATGCAGCTCATCGCCACGTCCACGCCCGGCTCGACGAAGGGGAAGAACGTCGGGATGAACCGCGTGCGCGTTCCGCGCCCGAAGAGCTCCTCGAGAAACCGCTCGACGGTCCCCTTCAGGTCCGCCATGGCAATTCCCCGGTCCACCACCAGCGCTTCGGCCTGGTGGAAGACGGGCGAGTGCGTCGCGTCCACCTCGTCCCGGCGGTAGACGCGCCCCGGCACCAGGATTCGCAGCGGAGCGCCGCGCTTCTCCATCTCGCGCACCTGGACCGGAGAAGTGTGGGTCCGCAGCAAGAGCGGCGAGGGCGCCTTCCGGTCCACGAGGAGCGTGTCCTGGGAATCCCGCGCCGGGTGCTCGGGCGGGAAGTTCAACGCTTCGAAGTTGTGGCGATCGTTCTCGAGCTCCGGGCCGTCGGCAATCGAGTAGCCCATCCTCAGGAAGATCTGCTCGATGCGCCGCCGCACGATCGTGATGGGGTGCAATCCCCCCGCGCGCGGCCGGCGGGCGGGCAGGCTCACGTCCACCGCCTCGGCGGCCTCGCGGACTTCGGCCTCCCGGCGGGAGAGCGTCTCTCCCATCCGTTCGATGGCTTCTTCGATCTCCCGCTTGGCCGCATTGGCCCGTGCGCCGTAGGCGGCCCGCTCCTCCGGGGGCAGCGCCTTGACGCCCGCAAAGAGGGCGGGCACCATTCCCCTCTCACGCCCGAGGTAGCGCCCCTTCAGCCTCTCGAACTCGGCGCGCGAAGAGACCCCACGCCCTTCTTCCTCGCGGAAGGCGGCGAGGACCTGCGCGACGGGATCGCCCGAGCCGCTGGTCGTCAATCTCGGATCGCGAATCGCGGCCGGACCGAGTCGGGGACCGCCCGCGATTCTCGACTACCGATTCGCGATTGCCGAGCCATTACACGGCGCCGAGCGCCTGCTTGGCGATCCCCACCAGCTGCGTGAAGGCTCCCGGATCGGTCATGGCCAGATCGGCGAGCATCTTTCGATTGATGTCGTTGCCCGCCTTCTTCAGGCCGTCCATGAGGCGGCTATAGGAGATTTCGTTCTCCCGGGCCGCGGCGTTGATCCGAACGATCCACAGCCCGCGGAACTCGCGCTTCTTCGCACGGCGGTCACGGTAGGCATACGCAAGCGACTTCTCCACCTGGAGCTTCGCCATGCGATAGGACTTCGACTTCGTCCCGTAGTAGCCCTTGGCCAGGCCGAGCACCTTCGCCCGGCGGTTCTTCCTCTTGGGTCCTCGTTTGACGCGTGGCATCGCAAACTCTCCTCGTCAGGAATGAATGGTCGGGCGCGCGCCGGCGGGCGTTCGAGGCGCGGATCGCCTCGCCCGGCCCTCGCGCCGGCAGCGCCGTCAGGCGTAGGGCAGCATCTCCCGGACGCGCCGAATGTCCGCGGAGGACACGACGGTCGCCTGGGCGAGTCCACGCTTCCGGCCTGGCCCCTTCTTGGTCAGGATGTGGCTCTTGTAGGCCTTGGCCCGCTTGAACTTGCCCGACGCCGTACGCCGGAAGCGTTTGGCGGCGCCTCGATGGGTCTTCAGTTTCGGCATGATCGGTTTCCTTTCGTCAGGGGGAAGGGGGCGTTCACCGGTCGGCGCTCCGCGACGCGGCCACCTTGGCGCCCTTCTCGTGCACGCGCACGGGAGCCAGGATCTGGTAGAGCCGGTTGCCCAACATTTCGGAGCGCGACTCCGCGACGGCCTTGCCGGTCAGGTCCTGGAGCAGCCGGTCGAGGACCTTCTGCCCGTTCTCCCGCCGCGCCATCTCGCGGCCTCGGAACTGAACGGTCGCCTTGACCTTGTCCCCATGGGCCAGGAACTTGACGATGTTCTTCACCTTGAACTCATAGTCGTGATCGTCGATGTTCGGGCGAAACTTCACTTCCTTGACCTGAGTCGTCTTCTGCTTCTTCTTGGAGTCCTGCTGTTTCTTCTTCTGCTGATAAATGAACTTTCCGAAGTTCATGATCCGGCAGACCGGCGGGTTGGCGGTCGGCGCGATCTCGACCAAGTCGAGAGCGACGTCGCGCGCCTTCTGGAGCGCGTCGGCCATCGCGACGATCCCGAGGGGCTCGCCCCCTTCCCCGATCAACCGGACCTCTTTCCAGCGGATCTGCTCGTTGACCCGAATGCTCTTCTTATCGATCTTTCACCTCCGCGACAAACTCCTTCCTCCTCGACGCGACCGCCCCCGCGGCGGCCGCTGCGAAGTCCTCCACCCGCATCGTCCCTGCGTCGCCTCCGTGCCTCAGGCGGACGGCCACGGTCCCCGCCGAGGCTTCCTTCTCGCCGATCACGAGCATCGCGGGAATCTTCTCCAGTTCCGCCTTTCGGATTCGGGCACCGAGCTTCTCGTTGCGCGCGTCGGTCTCGACGCGCAGACCCGCCGCGAACAACCGGCGCGCCGCCGCGTGGGCGGCCTCCGCGAAACGATCGGAGACCGGCAGCACCACGGCCTGCACGGGCGCGATCCAGAACGGGAAGCTCCCCGCCGTGTGCTCGATCAGGATGCCGAGGAACCGCTCCAGGGAGCCCAGGATGGCGCGGTGCAGGACGACGGGCCGGTGCCTCTCGCCATCCTCTCCGACGTAGGTCAGGTCGAAGTTCTCCGGCTGAGAGAAGTCGCACTGAATGGTCCCGAGCTGCCAAGCCCGTCCGATCGCGTCCTTGACCCGAAAGTCGATCTTCGGGCCGTAGAAGGCGCCATCGCCCGGGGTCACCACGTGGGGCCGGCCGGCCCTCTTCAGCGCGGCGTCGAGCGCCGCCTCGCCACGGTCCCACAGCTCGTCTGACCCCATGCGCTTCTCGGGGCGCAGGCCCAGCGAGATCTCGACCTGCTCGAAGCCGAACGCACCGTACACGAAGTCCAGAAACTCGAGGAAGGCGAGAATCTCGGACTCGACCTTCTCGAGCGGCGTGAAGATGTGCCCGTCGTCCGTCACGAAGGTGCGCACGCGCGTCAAGCCTGCCGTCACCCCCGACAGCTCGTAACGGTGGAGGCGGCCGAAATCGGCGAAGCGCACCGGCAGGTCGCGATAGGACCAAAGGCGAGACTGATACATCAAGAAGTGGCCGGGGCAGTTCATCGGTTTGACACCGAATTCGCGCTCTTCGGCTTCCGTGAAGAACATGTGCTCGCGGTAGTTGGCGAGGTGACCCGAAGTCTTGAAGAGCGCGACATCGAAGATCTGCGGCGTCACGACCTCGTCGTAGCCTCGCTTCCGGTATTCGGAGCGCAGGAGCTCGATCAGGCCGTTGTAGAGCGCCGCCCCCTTCGGCAGGAAGAAGGGAGACGCCGGCGCCCAGGGGTGGAAGACGAAGAGCTCGAGCTCCTTGCCCAACTTTCGGTGGTCGCGGGCCTTCGCCTCCTCGAGGCGCGTCAGATGCTCGTCGAGCTCCTTCTGGGTCAGGAACGAGGCCCCGTAGATGCGCTGCAGCATCGGGTTCTTCTCGTCGCCCTTCCAATAGGCGCCGGCGGTGTGCGTCAGCTTGAAGACGCCGAGCCGCCCGGTCGAGGGCACGTGCGGACCCCGGCAGAGGTCGATGAAGTCCTTCTGCCGGTAGCAGGACACCCGATCGTCCGGAATGCCCCGGATGATTTCGACTTTCAACGCGTCGTTCTGCCCCTCGAAGATCCGGACCGCCTCCTCCTTGGACATCTCGAGGCGCTCGATCGGGTTGTCCTCCGCAACGATTCGGCGCATCTCCGCCTCGATCGCCTCCAGATCCTCGGGCGTGAATGCGCGCTTCGGGTTGAAGTCGTAGTAGTAGCCATTCTCGATGGCGGGCCCGATGCCGATCTGGACATCGGGAAAGAGGCGCTTGACGGCGTTGGCGGTCAAGTGCGCCGTCGAGTGCCGGTAGACATCGAGGGCCTCGGAGCTCTTGGGCGTCAGGATTTCGACAGCGGCGTCCGCCTCGACGGGCCGGGAAAGGTCCACGACCCTGCCATCGAGCTTCGCGGCCAGCGCGTCCTTGGCCAGGCGGGGGCCGATCGAGGCCGCGATCTGGGCCAGAGTCGTTCCCCTCGGCACGACCTTCGTCGAGCCGTCGGGGAGTCGAACCGTCACCACCTGCGCCAGGGCTTCCATTTTCCTCTCTTCAGAAACGAAAAACGCGGGTCACCCCGCGTCCGATTCGTGTTGGTAGGCGCTAACGGGATCGAACCGTTGACCTCTACCGTGTGAAGGTAGCGCTCTTCCAGCTGAGCTAAGCGCCTTCGCCTTTGAAACGAAGTTGGTAGGCTCGAGCGGATTTGAACCGCTGACCCCTACCGTGTCAAGGTAGTGCTCTCCCCCTGAGCTACGAGCCTTCCGAGTGTCCCGAGAAGTTCCTCGGGGGGCTACGGGCCGGGAGCCCGCGGGGCTTTTCGGGAAATCCGGGCCGCCTCGCGACCCGCCTTTCCTCATCCCGACCTTCGTCCCTGATTGAAAAAGAACACGCCGGCCCACGGAGCGCCGGAAAGGCCGGAAATTTAGCACAAAGCCGGGCGGCCGGCGAATCGGTCCCGGGCGGTTCGGTGTTAGGTTTTCTCGATGGCTTCCTTCCCTCCCTCGCCCCTCGCCCCTCGCCCCTGCCCATGAAGCTCGTTATTCAGATCCCGGCCTGGAACGAGGAGCAGTCGCTGCCGCAAACGCTGGCCTCCCTGCCGCGGCGTCTGGCGCCTTTTCGCGAGGTGGCGATTCTCGTCGTCGATGACGGCTCGACGGACGGCACCGCCGAGGCGGCCCTGACGGGCGCCGACCGACTGGTGCGGTTGCCCGGCCACGCCGGCCTCGCCGCAGCCTTCCGCGCGGGACTCGACGCCGCGCTCGATCTGGGCGCCGACGTGATCGTCAACCTCGACGCCGACGGGCAATATGACCCGGCCGACATCCCCGCGCTGGTCGCGCCGATTCTTGCCGGCAAGGCCGACCTCGTGATTGGGGATCGCGGGCCGGGCACCCTGGCCCACTTCTCGCCAGCCAAGCGCCTGCTGCAGCGGCTCGGGAGCTGGGTCGTCCAGCAGGCGGCCGGAATCCGAGTCGCCGATGCGGCATCCGGATTCCGGGCCTTTTCGCGCGAGGCCGCGCGTCGGTTGAACGTGTTCTCGCGAATGACCTACACGCTGGAGACGCTCATCCAGGCCGGCTCGAAGGGACTGCGGGTAGCTTCCGTCCCCGTGCGCGCCCACGAGACGCACCGGCGCTCGCGCCTGTTCGCCTCGGTTCCGCGATACGTCCTGGTCCAGGGCGCGAACATCCTTCGCATCACGGCGCTCTACAAGCCGCTCAAGTTCTTCTCGGCGGCGGCCGCGCTGTTTCTTCTCGCGGGCCTCGCGCTCGGCGCCCGCTACCTCTACTACTTCTTCTTCGTCACCGAGCGGGCCGGGGGACACGTCCAGTCGCTGATCCTCGCGGCCGTGCTGATCCTGGTCGGTGTGCTGACATTCCTGATCGCGCTCTTGGCCGACCTGGTTTCGATCAACCGGATGCTTCTCGAGGAGATGAAGCTGCGGGAGACGGAGAAGACGGCCGCGGTCGCCCTGCCTGACGCCGACGCGCGCGGCCAGTCGAAGCCGCTCCCCCGAGATCCTCGCGGCTGACGGTGAGGTGGCGCCGCCGGAACCCTACGCCCAGTCGCCGGGCTTGCGAGAAAGCACGGGCGCGCCCTCGAGCACCGTCAGGATGGCCCGCGTGTTCTCCGCCACGGCGTAGAGAATGCGGTCCTCGGGTCTCGCGTATTGGCTGCGGATCGCGGACTCGAACTGCGCCAGCAGGGGATCGAAATACCCGCCGATGTTGGCGATCACGATCGGTTTGCCGTGGATGCCGAGCTGCTTCCAGGTCAGCATCTCGATGATCTCCTCCATCGTTCCGAAGCCGCCCGGGAAGGCGACGAAGGCGTCGGCCAAGTCGAACAACCGTTGCTCGCGCTCGTGCATGGTCGAGACCCGCTCGAGCTCCGTCAGTCCCTGATGCGCCGACTCCCGGCCCTCGAGGGCCTTCGGGATCACACCGATCACCTTCCCGCCCGCCCCGAGAACCTCGTCGGCGAGCGCGCCCATCAGACCGCGCGAGGAGCCGCCGTAGACGAGCGTGACGCCGCGAGACGCGAGCTCCCGCCCGAAGGACCGTACTTCCCTCTCCACCGGCTCGTTGCGGACGGCGGCGCTGCTGCTGCAGTAGACACAGACACGTTTCAGGTCCATTGCGGAGATCTTACAGGGGCTTCACGGCCGGCCCGATTGTTTTCGAGGGCCGCCCTCGGCGGAGTGCCGGCTCCCCGGTGTGTCGAGCGGCACACCCTGCCGGCAGAGAGGGCAGCCCTCCGCTGGCCAGGCCGGAACCGAGAGCGTGAGCAACGACCGCGAGGGCACCGAGAGAGCGCCAGCCGGAATTCCTCGATCCACGATCGACCCGGCAGCCACCACGGACCCGCCGGCCGACTCGACGGCTTCGATCGCTTCCCGGGTTGACTTGCCCGTCGTGAAGACGTCCTCGACGATCACCGCGGGCTCGCCCGACTCGAGACGAAATCCGCGGCGCAGCCCGAACCGGCCCTCCTGCCGCTCCACGAAGAGAAACCGCGTCGAAAGCGCGCGAGCAGTTTCGTGCCCGATGATCAGGCCGCCGAGGGCGGGGGAAACGACGACGCTCGGGCGGAACTCGCCCAGTTGCTCCGCCAGCGCTCGGCCCGCCGCCTCGGCCCGCTCGGGCCACATCAGGAGTCGCGCGCACTGGAGGTAGGTGTCGGAGTGCAGCCCGCTCGAAAGACGAAAGTGTCCCTTCAGCAAGGCTCCGGTGTCGATGAAATCCTGCAGGCTGATCACGGCGGAAAGATACAAGGGGTTAGGGGTTAGGGGTTAGGGGTTAGGGGTTAGGGGTTAGGGGTTAGGGGTTAGGGGTTAGGAAAGAGATACAAAGGCCAGAACTGTGGTATTAGCCTCGCCCCTCGCCCCTCGCCCCTCAACCCTAACCCCTGCTAGCCGTCCGCCTCCTTCGAGATCCGGTGGTGCTCGATCTTCTTGTAGAGGTTCGAGCGGGGCGTCTGGATCACTTCGGCGGTGCGGCTGATGTTCCATGCGTTCTCGCGCAGCTTGGCGACCAGGAATTGCCGCTCCGCGAACTCCTTGAACTCCGAGAGGGTCTCGAGCGTCGCGCTCTTCTCCGAGATCTCCGCCGGCGACACCCGGGCCTCCGGCGGAAGGTCGGCGGCCTCGATCGGATCGGCGTCGGTCATGATCAGGACCCGCTCGAGCAGATTGCGCAGCTCCCGCACGTTTCCGGGCCAGGAGCGCGCCTGCAGGACGCCGAGCGCGCTCGAGCCGAAACGGCGCGGCCGACGGTGGTCCCGTTCCGAGAAGAGACGAGTGAAGTGCTCGACCAGCTCGGGAATGTCTTCGGTCCGCTCACGCAGCGGCGGGGTCCGTACGGGCACGACGTTCAACCGAAAGTAGAGGTCCTCGCGGAAACGCCCGTCCCGGATCCAGGCGGTCAAGTCACGGTTGGTCGCCGCCAGCACCCGCACGTTGACCTGCCGCACCCGCGCGGCGCCCACCGGCTCGACCTCTCCGGCCTCGAGCACGCGCAGCACCTTGGCCTGCGCCCGCGCCGACATGTCGCCGATCTCGTCCAAGAAGATCGTGCCGCCGTCGGCCTCGACGAACTTGCCCACCTGCCGCCGGACGGCCCCGGTGAAGGAGCCCTTCTCGTGCCCGAAGAGCTCCGACTCGATCAGCTCCTCGGGAATCGCCGCACAGTTGACCTGGATGAAGGGACCGGCGGAAACGCGGGAGCTGCGATGAATCTCGCGGGCCACGAGCTCCTTGCCCGTGCCGCTCTCCCCCTGAATGAGGACCGTTGCGCCGGTCGGTGCGGCTCGCGCGATTTGCTCGCGCAGCCCCCGCATGGGGGCGCTCGTGCCCACCAGCACGGAGTCGTCGGCGAGCCGCCGGCGGAGCCGCTCGTTCTCGGCCGCGAGCGATTCCCGGGAAAGAGCATTGGCGAGCGAAACGAGGATGCGCTCGCGCCGCGGCGGCTTCTCGAGGAAGTCGACCGCGCCGCGCCGGGTGCACTCGACCGCCGTGGCGATGTCACCGTGTCCGGAGATCATCAGGACCGGGGGCGCGCCCTGCCGGGCCATGATGCGATCGAGAACCTCGAGACCGTCCATGCCCGGCATCTTGATGTCCAGCAGGACTGCGCCGGGTGGATTCACTTCGAGCTCCGCCAAGGCCTGCTCCCCGTCGGCCGCGGCCGACACCGCGTAGCCCTCGTACTCGAGGATCATCCGAAGGGCGTCGCGGATGCCCGGATCGTCGTCGACCACCAGAATGCGTTGGGCCATATCTGCGCCGCACTCCCCCGTTTGACGTTCAGAATTCCGCATCGGAGAGGTCAATTCCAATTTTGACTCCCGAGATGCCATTTCGCGCCCCGAAAACGAACGCGCCCGCCGCGAGGCGGGCGCAGGAAAGCCGCTCCCGGCCGACCGGCTATTCGATCTTGACCAGCGCGAAGAAGGAGATCTTGGCCTGCGGACGGAACACGTACAGCCGCAGGTAATCCCCCTTCTTGGCGATCTTGACCAGGCGGCCGAACTCCTCGGTCGAGGTCACGGCCTGGCCGTTGACCTGGGTGATGATGTCCCCGTCGGCCAGACCCGCGTCGGCCGCGGGCGAAACTTCCTTGACGTGCACCACGAACAGCCCCTGGGTCGAGGCGTCGAGCCCGGCCATCTGGCGGACCTGGGGCGTCACCTCCTGGACCGACACGCCAATCTTGCCCCGCGAGTCTTCGGAGCTCGCGCGACCCTTCTCGTCATCGCTCGATCCTTCGGCGCCGCGCTCGGCTAACGTCGCGGTGACATTCATTTCCTTGCCGTCGCGGATCAGCTCGAGCTTCACCTTGCTGCCCGGCGGACGCGCGGAGACGTAGCCGATCAGGTCGCGGATGTCCTTGACCTGCGTGTTGTCGACTTTCACGATCGTGTCGCCCGGCTTGATCCCCGACTTGTCCGCCGGCTCTCCGGGTAGCACGGACTGAACGAAGGCTCCATCCTGCGACTTCAAATTGAAGGCCGCGGCCTTGTCGCCGTCCACGTTCCCGATGTTGATGCCGAGGTACCCCCGAACGACCTTCCCGCGCTCCCGCAGCTGCGGCAGGATGCTCTTCAGGGTGTTGACCGGCACCGCGAAGCCGATGTTCTGCGCGGGCCGGTACATGGCCGTGTTGATGCCGATGACCTCGCCCCGGACGTTGATCAGCGGCCCTCCGGAGTTCCCGAAGTTGATCGCGGCGTCGGTCTGGATGAAGTTCTCGAAGGAGCGGGAGGCCGAGTCCGCGGTCAGGCCGGAGCGGTCCTTGGCCGAAACCACACCGACGGTGACCGTCTTGTCGAAGTTCAGGGGATCGCCGATCGCCATCACCCACTCGCCCACCTTCAGACGGTCGGAGTCGCCGAGCGGCAGTGGCGTCAGCTTCTTCTTGCTGTCGATCTTGATTAGGGCCAGATCCGTGGCCGCATCCCGTCCCATGACCTTGGCGGTGTAGCGGTCCTTGCCGATCCGGACCTCGATCTTGTCGGCGCCGTCGATCACGTGATTGTTCGTGACGAGCTCGCCGTCGTCGGAGATCACGAAGCCGGTGCCGCCCTGCATCTCCTTGTGCTCTTCCTCATCCCGCGGCTGGCCGCGCCGCGGAGCGCCCGGCTGCCCGAAGAAAAACTCGAAGGGATCGCCGCCGCCCTCGCCGCCGAAGGGGTTCATTCGGTAGCGGCCCGACGAGCCCTTGACGATGTCGGTGGAGGTGATGGAAACGACGGAAGGCATCGCCTCTTCGGCGATGTCGGCGAAGGACGGAGCGGACAGGCCGCTCGACCGGGCCGGCGCCGACGACTCGCGCTGCGCCTCCGACTTGGGCGTCAGATCGACTGAACCCGCCACCACCATCCCGAAGGCAACCGCCGCCGCGATCAAGACCGAGAAGGAAAGCGCGCGCTTGGTGGACTTCTGCATGGATCTTCTTGCTCCTCTATGGCCGGGCATGCCCGGACAGGACTAGGGAACGCCGGGCGCGCCCGGCGAATTCCTCCGGGGCGGCAGATTGAGGCGGCGGTGCTCCACCAGGATGCAGCGATCCATGGCGACCGAGATGCCGGCCTCCTCCAGGCGCCGCGCCGACTCGGGATCCACGACCCCCTGCTGCATGAAGAAAAACGAGACACCCCTGGCGATGGCCTGCGTCGCCACCGGCGAGACCTCCTCGGAACGGCGGAAGACGTTGACGATGTCGATCGAGACTTCGGGCGGCACCTCCGCCAGGCTCGGATGGCACCTCGCCCCCAGGATCTCGCGATGCCCGGGGTTGACGGGCACGACCCGGTACCCCGCTTCCTGCAGGTACTGGGCAATCGCATGGGACGGACGGTCGGGATTCGGGGAGCAGCCGACGACCGCGATCGTCTGCGCCTGCTCGAGGGCTCGACGGATCTGCCCCGGGTCGTTCAATTCTCGCTCCCGCCACCCGCATCTCCAGGACGAATGTTGTAGAAGAAGGTTACCGTGATGCCTTCCCGGTCCTTGCCCGGAACCTGGGCCAGGAGGTCCTTGGGGAGCGGCCGGAAGGGATCCGAGGTCAGGATCGCCTGCATCGCCGCGTTGTCGAAGGGGGGCACCCCCGAGTGCGAAAGGAACGTCGCTCCCTCGACACTTCCGTTGGCCAGGATGTAGAAGCGGACCGTGAGCTTTCCCTTCCATCCCAGCCGTGCCAGGGACGGAACCTCCCAGTGCAGCTTGATGCGGCGGATCATCTCGGCCGCGTAGGGACCC
>Ga0335085_10001488_pt1 | contig 49104 bp, 39 predicted proteins | sample Lox_Sample_45_FD_206712 | JGI IMG/M metagenome (GOLD analysis project Ga0335085, IMG submission 206712) | Soil microbial communities from Loxahatchee National Wildlife Refuge, Florida, United States - Lox_Sample_4.5 | ecosystem: Environmental > Terrestrial > Soil > Wetlands | place: USA...
AGATGCGCGGCTTTCCCGAATTTCTTCGAATCGTCATCCTGCACCACCGAACCCTTTTCGTCGAGCAGGTGACCTTGCCGGTCGCGCGCGTACACGGCGCGGAAGAGCCAGCCGTGGCTGTGAAAATCGGCGAACTGCGTATCTTTTAGGTTCGCGTTGAATCCGGGCGTGCCGGTCTCCGCTAAAAAGTTCACGTCCGACCAGAGTCCGCGCACGGCTGCGCCCTCGGGATTGCGTTGTGACACCTGGAATTTTTCTTCCTCAGTAGGATTCCGCTGCTCCTTCGGATACATGGCGCCGCCATCGGATTCGTTGTCCCACCACGTGTAGCCAAAGTAGGTGGTCAGCATGTTCGTCCCGGGATGCACATGGCATACCATGCACTGGCTCGATGGAATCGAGCGCGTAAATTCGTGGCGGATGGGGTGGCCGGACTCCTCGCGCGGAACCGTCGGATCGTTCGAAGCGCTAAATCCGCGATTGCCAAATGGGGCATATTGCGCAGAATGCGCCGCCGCACGATCGTTCGCATAGACGACGTGGCAAGCGGTGCAGCCGCTCGCGCGGTAGTCGCCCGGCTCGTCGTTTGTGCCGGGTAACGACAGCATCGGATCCACAAGCCGCGTCTTCTGCAGACCCAAAAACACAGGATCCGTGCGCAGCCCGGTGCCGAATCCGCGCGTACTGAGTTTGTCGTCAGGTTTTCCCGCGTCGTCCGGGCGCTCCGGTTCGCCAACCGCGCCTTTCGGGCCGCCGCCGCGTTCGAACACGCGCAACACGTTGCCCGGCTGCGAAATTTCCCAGCGCTCAAGCGGCGTAATCTCCGGCAGCACGCCCTTCGTGCGCGTCTCCTCGGCGGTGGGCTGTGGAATCGTTCGAATCGCCTGCGGTGCGCCGTCACGCGAGTAGCTCTCGCCGAACCGTGTATCCTTGTGGGGATACGAGCCGTTGTTGTAGAGCGCCGCGCCCCAGAGAATGCCTCCGGTTGTCATCATGCTGGTGGAAACGTTGCGCACTTCCGAGGTATGGCAGCCTGCACTGCCACAGGTTTCCATCGCGACCCGCAAATCACCGGGATTCACGAAACGGACGTATTCAGCGCTTTCTTTCAGCCATTCGGTGTAGAGGCGTTCGGGATTCGCCGAGTGGTCCGCGAGCTTTGCATCTCGAGGTTGCAAGTGGGCACGCAGCTTCACTTGTTCGTATTCCGGCGAACTTAATGAGACGCCGGGAGCAACGCGCGCGCCGGCGTCACCTCCATGGCAGTCTGTGCAGCCGAGCCGCACCGTGCCGGTCGCGTGCATCGTCGGCTGATCGGTCTGCGTGTGGCAGGAGATGCAGCCCGAGCTTTTGTGATCGGCTTCCTCCTGCGTCTGGCCGAGCAGGCTCGGGCCGGTCTTCTCATCCGCCGCTCGCAGGGAAGGCGTGGAAATCCGGGCAGAAGCCATGGCAAGAAGCAAGCTCGCGGCGAGCGCGCCCGAGGGGATCCCGCGTACAAACCAAGCAGAGACGGCGCTAGGCTTCATTCCCATTTTTCCGATGCGATTCCCTCCCCTTCAAAATTGAAACCGCACATTGCCGAACATGGAGAACTGCACTTTGCCCGTATACAAGTCGCGAAACCCCTGCCCTGGAGACAACGCCGCCGCGCCTCCCGTGATCGAAATATTTTCGGAAAGCGGCGGCCGGTACTGGAAGCCGAGGCTGTAATCGAGGCCAATCGTGTTATGAATCGGCGACTCGAAAATGAGCAATTCGATAGGCGCTGTGCTTTCAAATCGCAGGTAATTCACATTCAGAAAGCTTTTCAGCTTCGGCGTCAAATCGAAATCGGCGCCCGCATTCAAGATGAAAATCCCGGGATTCACGAAATTCGCCTGTCCTTCCTCGTTGCTCGTGCGAAGATTTGGCAAGAGGCTATTCGGAGAAGTGAGCGCGATTCCCGCGCCCGGCAGGCGTATCTCCTGACGGTCCCAAAAACTGAAAATTCCTCCGGCAAATGCCGGATCGTCGAGAATGGAATCGAATCCCGTCGCGCGGCCTCCGCGGGGGTTTCCGTCGCCGGAAGCAAAGAACGCCGAGAGCTTGTACCGCACCCAATCCCTGTCGAGTGAAACCTCGGCGGCTCCCATCTGCGCGTTGATCGTCACGGAATGCCCTGCAATCGGATTCAGGCTGTCCGTGCCAAGCGCCTGGTAGAACGCGTGATTCACGTTGATCGGGCCAAAGTGGCCGTTGCCGGTCCAGCCGAGATACACCGCCCGAATCTCATGCGGGTGGAACACGCCGACCGGCGCAGGCCGCGCAAGAAAGCCGTTGTCGTCGTACTGAATGCTCGGATCGTCTTTGTTGTAGTGAATGCTCAATTCCGTTGTGTAGCCGGACTTGATGAAATCCTGCCGGTACACATTCGCAATGATCACCTGCTGGTGGCGCAGCGCAAACGAGTTCAGCCCACTGTTCGTATTTTTTTCGAGCAGTTTGAAATAGGCGGCGTTGTATTCCCAGCGGTCCGAGTCCAGGTTTCCAAATACGCGCACGCCGGGCTGCTCGTCCACAAATAGAAATCCGCGAAAATCGCTGGAAAATTCCTGGATCCCCGCCCGCACGGAAATGAAATCGTAATTCGGGCTGAGGTCATGAATCTTGTACTCGACAAAGGCTTCCTGAAGCCCGGCATGCCCGTCGACGCGCGTCGTGCCGTCGCGCACGTCGACGTTCACGATTCCCAATTCCCGCACATTCAAATAGTTCACGTTGAAGGCAGGTGTCACCTGAATTCGCCAGTCTACCGGGCGGAACGAAGCATCGCCGTGGAACAGGTCGAACGAAAAACGGAAAGTCTGGCTGAGAGCGAACTGATCGCCGTTGCCGAAGAACGCGCTGCTTCCGGGCTGGGCCGAGCTGATATTGCTCGTTTCCGGAACACGCCGCTCCTCGACAGCCGTCTCCGAGGTGGCCGTAATATTCAAAAATGTTTGCTGGCCCAAAATGGGCTCATCGCCTTTCAGGCGGTTGCGGTTGAACGGATCCCACCAGTGACCCGCGCGCACGTACGGATACTCGCCGCTCCTGCCGTAGCGATTCCATTCCGGCATGGCGATGTTCCAACGATCCGGCATGGAGAAAAACACTTCTTGCGCGGGCGGCAAGACCTGAGGCATCGCGAGTTCCTGTCCCGGCTCCGCGTCCGGACGGCGCCGTAATTCACGGTACGGCACCGCGGCCGCTTCCGCGGGGATGCCGGACGCCGGCGGCCCCAGTTCCAGCATGCGGGGCAAGCGCGGAGAAGGTGCTGCAGCGCTCGCCGATGCAGAAAGGGTCAGCTCGACAGTCACCACATCGCCCGCATCGAGATGCAGGTTGTCGCGAGTCAACTCCTCAAATCCGCCTCCCTGCGCCAGCAACAAATACGTTCCCGGAGCAAGGTCGGTCCAGCGAAACACGCCGTCCGCGTCGGTTGAGGCCGTCCGCGTAAAGCCCGTCGCGCGATCGGTAATCGCGAGCACGGCTCCGGGAATTCCGCGAGCCCTAGCGTCGCGTACAATCCCTTGGAGGGCCGCTGTCTTGCGCGAAGCTTGCCGCGGGAGCCGCTGCTCGTCTTGTGTTGGATTCTGGGGCGCGGGAAACGCCCGGGGAGGAAGGGCTGTCGATGCCTCCACGAAACGCCAAATGGGGATGCGTGCTGACGCGAACACGTAGACGGGAGGAAGCGTCGCCTGATGCATAGGCCGCGAGCGCAAGCGGTGAACCCGGACGCGCGAACGAATACGCTTTGCGGAGGAGGTCCCGCGCCGATGCCGCGCGATTACGTGCCGGATGGACGCGGTCGCTGGCCAGCCGTTCACGACCGGCAGGAACGTCAGCAAGAAAACCACGGCAAGCCTTCGCACTCGATCGGATGCGCGCCGCATTCGGTTTCGTTTACTTTTCCTGTACACGAAAGGTTTTCCCACGCCGCCGCGCACTAGCTAACAACAATCCCCCACGCGCAGCAAGGGGATTTGACCTGGGGTGCGGCGAGTTTGAAACACATACGCCTAGGCTGGAAACCGCGAAACTCTCAATTTTGGCGATTCCCGCGGGCGCAAATGTCCTATCCTGTGTCGCTGAGGAATCTCCATGTCCAGCGAGCGTTTGAAGCCCGTCCTAGCCTTTGACGTGTACGGAACCCTGATCGATCCATTCCACATGGAAGAACATCTGCGCGGCGCTTTTGGAGAACGAGCGCGGGAAGCGTCCGAGCTGTGGCGCGGCAAGCAAATCGAATATTCCTTTCGCCGCGCGCTCATGAAGAAATATCAAAACTTCGACACCTGCACGGCGCAGGCGCTTCGCTTCGTGTGCGCACAATTGGGAGTCTCGCTTTCGGACGAAGAACGCGAAACATTGCTCGCGCAATATTTGAAGCTGCCCGCCTATCCGGACGTTCCCGGTGCGCTCGCTGCAATCGCGACTCAAGGGTTCGAAATGGTTGCGTGCTCGAACGGAACGGAAGCAGCCGTGCGAGGATTGCTCGGCCATGCGGGAATTCTTCCGTACTTCAGCAAGATCGTGAGCGTCGAGTCGGTTCGCACGTTCAAGCCCGATCCCGCCGTCTATGAACGGCTCGTGGCCGATGTGCGCGCCCCTAGAGGAAATGTATGGCTCATTTCGAGCAACCCCTTCGACGTGATTGGAGCGAAGGGTTGCGGCCTGCGGGCGGCCTGGGTGCAGCGGGACCCGAAACGCGCCTTCGACCCATGGGAGTTCGAACCTGACTTGGTTGTCCACGGACTGGAAGAATTGACCGGCAAACTAAACGTCTTCTGATACCTGTTGCAAATCCGGAGCGAGAGAACTGTGACGCGTAGCCTGTGGCGAGTTAGGCTTCGGCCTGTCGAAATCTAGTCCACTGCCAGAACTGAACCCGGCAGGCTGAAACCCGTCCTGCTTCTTCTGTTTGCGATTCATGCACAGTGCGTTCTCCCGCCTTGAGCATCCCCACGGCGATGTGGTACCAAGGCAGAGACCTCTCATGGGTTCCCGCGCGCGCGACATCCGATCACGTAGAATGTTCCACAAGAATTGTTTCGTGAGCGTGTGCGGCCTGGCAGTGCTTCTTTCGGGCTGCGAAGGCGCCGTCAGCTCGCTCGCCACGTTTACACCTCCGGCCACCGTGCAAAATCTAACGACCTCGGACGTGTCGTCGCTCGTGCAAACCGCGGCTCAGGCCGCCGACCCGAATACGATGGTCATTGCCGTGGTGGACCGCGCCGGAAACATTTTGGGCGTTTATCGAAAACCGTCCGCTCCGGCTCTTGCCACAGGAAATTTCGGCGCACAAGTGGACACAAACGAGCTGGCGGTATCGCTCGCGCGCACCGGGGCGTTTTTCAGCAACGATCAGGCGCCGCTTTCTTCGCGGACCGTGCGCTTTATCAGCGGAATTCACTTCCCGCCCGGGATTTCGGGCACGGCCAACGCGCCGCTCTACGGAATCGAAACCACGAATCGCGGATGCACCCTTTCGACGAATTTCATCGCTGGCCAGGCGGTGCCGCCCGCTCGCTCAATCGGCAGCGCGACCACAGGCCTTGGCATAACCACCGGCAAGGCGAACCTGAATGACGGTGATCCGGACGCCGTAAATCCAGGTGGCGTGCCGCTCTTCCGCAATGGCAGCCTCATCGGAGGCATCGGCGTCGCGGGAGTCGATCCCGACGTCGCCGAATACGCGGCCTACAAGGCGGCGACTTCGAACGGCTTCGGCCCCGCGCCGGCCGCGCCCGGCGTCGTGTACATCAACGGCGTGGCTTTGCCGTTTGTGAATCAGACGACGCTTCCGACGGGAGTTGCCGCCGGCAGCTTCACCGGAAGCTTCGTCGCGGGCCCGATCGCGAGCCCGGGAGCGCCCGCGGAAGGGATGCTCGTCGCTCCAGTCGCGGGTCCACTCGGAGGGCTTGCCGCGGCGGACGTCACACAAATTATCAACAACGCCGTGGCCACGGCCAACGCCACGCGCGCGGTGATTCGCCTGCCGATCGGTTCCTCCACGCGCATGACGATCGCTGTCGCCGATCTCGATGGCACGATCATCGGCCTCTATCGCATGGCGGACAGTACAGTCTTCAGCACCGATGTGGCCGTCACAAAAGCCCGCAACATGGTGTACTTCAGTGGCAGCTCCCGCGCGGCCGCCGATCTAAACAACGTGCCGATCGGAACAGCCGTGACGAATCGCACGATCGGATTCGGTGCGCAGCCTCTTTTCCCGCCAGGGATCGACGGCAGCTCACCGGGACCCTTCTTCAACCTTTACCAAATCGACGCGGCGAATCCGTGCACGCAGGGTTTCCAAGTTGCCGGACCGAATCAAAGCGGAGTCGTGTTTTTCCCGGGCTCGGTCCCGCTCTATCGTAATGGCGCGCTCGTAGGAGGGCTCGGCGTCAGCGGCGATGGCGTCGATCAGGATGATTACGTCACCGCAGGCGGATCAGCGGGCTTCGAAGCGCCGACGGCGATCCGTGCCGATCAAATCACCGTGGGTGGCGTGCGATTGCCGTACCTGAAATTCCCGCAGAATCCGACGAATTAACAGCAAGACAGGTTTCGGCCCGTCGGGTTTCTGTTCGATGTCCTCGCGGGGTAGGCCAAAGTCCGTCGGCTTGCCGTTGGCAACCAAGGAATGAAAGAGGCTGAATCCTGTCCTGCTCTTTTTATCCTTCGCGCAATTTATGTCCGGCGAGGTTCCCGAGGCCGTCGTAGGCAGCGTACTTATACATTTCGGATAGCGTCGGAAAATTGAAGACCAGGTCGATAAAGGCATCGATCGTCCCGCCGGATTCGAGGGCAGACATTCCGAGGTGGATTAATTCCGTCGCGCTTTCGCCGATGATGTGGACGCCCAGCAATTGTCTGTTGTCAGGGCGAAAAACCAGTTTCAGCAGGCCAGCGGTATCGCCGGCGATTTGTCCGCGGGCATTGTTCGCGTATTTCGCGCGCCCCGCTTCGTACGGAATTTTCTTTTCCTTGCAGGAATCCTCGCTCTCGCCAACCGCAGAAATCTCCGGAATCGTGTAGATGCCCATAGGAAGCTGCGAGGCAAGCCGCTGCTTGTAGGGAAAGCCGAACGCATGGCACATCGCGACGCGCCCCTGCTCCATCGAGGTCGAGGCAAGCGCCGGAAATCCGATCACGTCCCCGGCGGCGTAAATATGAGGGACCCGAGTCTGGTACTTGTCGTTCACGTCGATGTTGCCCCGGGGATTGATCTCCAGGCCCGCTTTTTCGAGGTCCAAGCCATCGAGTGCGCCGCGGCGCCCGGCGGCAAACAGCGCGGTTTCGGCTTCTACAACTTTTCCGGACGAGAGCGTCATCCGGACTCTGCCTGCGCCGTGGGTGGTGTTTTTCGGCCTCTCTTGAAAAAGAATCGTCAGACCCAAGCTCGACAGGTGTGCGCGCAGCCGTTCCGCGATTTCCGCGTCGAGGAAAGGCAAGAGGCGGTCGCGCCCGTCCACCAGCGTGACTGCAACACCCATCGCCGTGAAAATCGACGCGTATTCGCAGCCGATCACGCCGCCGCCCACGACGACCATGCTCTTTGGGATGCGGCCCATGGTGAGGATGGAGTCGGAATCGAAGATGGATCGATCGTCGAAAGGGATTTCGGCAGGACGGTGTGGCGTGGAACCCGTCGCAATCAGAATCACCTCGCCGCGAAGGGAGCGCGGCGCGCCCTGCTCGCAGCGAACAGTTAGGGTGTGCGGATCTTCCAATGCAGCCCTGCCGGCCACTAGCTCGATTTTGTGCGCGGCAAGATTCGCGGCGATCTTTTGCCGTTCCGCCGAAACGACGGCGTCCTTATGATGCATGAAGTCCTGTACCGACAAGCCTTCGCGCAGCGAGTAGTCAATGCCGTACAGGCCGCGCTGGCGCAGCCCCGAAAAGTACAGCGCCGATTCGCGCAGCGTCTTGCTCGGCACCGTGCCGGTATTGACGCCGGCGCCGCCCAGCTCCGCACGCCGCTCGATCAAGGCCACGCGCTTGCCGAAATATGCCGCTTGCGCTGCGCCTTTCTCTCCGGCTGGCCCCGAACCGATCACGATCAGGTCAAACGTTTCCACGACGAAATCCCCCGTTCGCACCGCGTGCCCGCGCCCGATTGTAGTGGAACCAAAACACCGCGGTTCAATTTTTTTTGGGTGTCTTGTGCCAAAAACTTCCGGAAGCGCTCCATTGACAACCCTTCCTCCCTCCGACATTCTAGGCGCACGGGTCAGGGCGGATTGCTCGCCGCGGCGGGCGCCCTTGGGCTTGATCTTTCTTACGGAGTTTCGCCGAAATGCCATCGTCCAGCGAAAAAAGTCTCGACGCACTCCTCGATGAACGCCGAATCTTCCCTCCGTCGAAAGAATTCCGCGCGCGGGCGAGCTGGAACGATCCCGCCGTCTACGACCGCGCGGCGAAAGATCCCGAGGCCTATTGGGCGGAACAGGCGAAGTACCTGGATTGGTTCGCTCCCTGGCAGCGCGTCCTGGAGTGGAACCCACCGTGGGCCAAGTGGTTTGTCGGCGGAAAGCTCAACGTCACCTACAACTGCGTCGACCGGCACGCCCATTCGGTACGGCGCAACAAAGCCGCGATCCTTTGGGAGGGCGAGCCGGGTGATCAGCGCGTACTGACGTTTGGAATGCTCGAACGCGAGGTGAATCGCTTCGCCAACGCGCTGAAATCACTGGGCGTCGTGAAGGGCGACCGCGTGGCGATCTACATGGGGATGGTTCCGGAACTGGCAATCGCGATGCTCGCTTGCGCGAAGATTGGCGCGGCGCATTCGGTCGTCTTCGGCGGATTTTCGGCGGAAGCGTTGCGCGAGCGCATCAACGATGCCAAGGCAAAAGTTCTGATTACAGCGGACGGAGCGTGGCGGCGCGGCACGGTGGTGCCGCTGAAGGCAAGCGTAGACGATGCGCTGACCGGCACGCCGACCATCGAAAAAGTGGTCGTTCTCGAACGCGTCGGGAAGGTCGCGCAGATCTCGATGAAGGCGGGACGCGACGTCTGGTGGCGCGATGTCGTCGCGGGCGCCTCGGACGAGTGCGCCGCCGAGTCTATGGATGCCGAGGACATGCTCTTCATCCTCTACACAAGCGGCACGACAGGCAAACCGAAGGGCGTCGTGCACACAACGGCGGGCTATCTCGTCGGCGCGGCTACCACGCACCGGTACGTCTTTGACATCAAGGAAGACGACGTGTATTGGTGCACAGCCGACATCGGCTGGGTCACCGGCCATTCGTACATCGTCTACGGGCCGCTCGCCAACGGCACGACGATCGTGATGTATGAAGGCACGCCCGACTTCCCCGACCGCGGCCGATTCTGGGAGCTTATCGACAAGTACGGCGTGAACATTCTCTATACCGCGCCGACAGCGATTCGCACGTTCATGCGCTGGGGCAAAGATTGGCCGGCAAGGTACAAGCTCAATTCCTTGCGCTTGATCGGGACGGTGGGCGAGCCGATCAATCCGGAGGCATGGATCTGGTATCACGAGACGATCGGCCGCGAGCGATGTCCGATCGTGGACACATGGTGGCAGACCGAAACCGGCTGCATCATGATTTCTCCCTTGCCCGGCATCACCGCCACGAAACCTGGCTCAGCCACCCACCCCATGCCCGGCATCGTCGCCGAGGTCGTGGATGCCGACGGCAGGCCGGTTGGCCCAGGGGGTGGCGGCTATCTCGTGCTCAGCAAGCCGTGGCCCTCGATGTTGCGCACCGTGTATGGAGACCCGGAACGCTACGTGCAAAATTACTGGTCGCGCTATCCCGGAAAATATTTTACGGGCGATGGCTGTAAGGTGGACGAAGACGGGTATTTCTGGCTGCTTGGCCGCGTAGACGACGTGATGAACGTCTCGGGCCACCGGATTTCGACGTACGAAGTGGAAAGTGCGCTGGTGGATCATTCCTCGGTAGCCGAGGCCGCCGTGATCGGGAAGACACACGATATTAAAGGTCAGGGAATTTCAGCGTTCGTCACGCTGAAGGAGGGCATTCCCCCAAGCGACCAACTAAAAGAAGAATTGAAGGGGCATGTCTCCACGAAGATCGGCTCGATCGCCAAGCCCGACGATATTTTCTTCACGGCTGAACTGCCCAAGACGCGCAGCGCGAAAATCATGCGTCGTCTGCTGCGCGATATCGCCGAAGGCCGCATCCTCGGTGACACGACCACTCTCGCCGATCCATCGGTGATCGCCAAACTCAAGGAGCAGGCCGCAGACGAAGGGTAGAGGTTCGTGTCCGGTGCGGCCAAAGGCACCCATGCCCACGGCACGGGTCGCCTTTGATTCTCTTGGCATGGATCTCCCAAATCGCTCAGGATTCCCGGCGTTTCGCCCACGCTTTTGATGGCCACCCTATTGGACGGCTATCGACCAATCGGACTCGGCCCTTGTAACCATGGCCCGCCTGTCATACCCTTCCGCGTTAAATGGAGGGTCACTTATGAAAGCCATATCTTTTTTGCCGGTCGCAGTTACGTTTGTGCTTGCCTGTCAGTTGGGTTGCTCGCAAGCTGCACCACCCGCACCTCCCGACACCCGCGCTGCCGATGAACAGGCGATCCGCGATACCGAGGCTGCCTGGGTGAAGGACTTTGCCGCCAAGGATGTGGATAGAGTCGCCGCCTATTATGCGGACGACGCCGCCTCGATGCTTACCAATGTGCCTTTGATGACCGGTAAGGATGCGATCCTCGCCGGCCTAAAGGGTGCACTCGCCGATCCAAAATTCACTCTGGATTTTCATCCCACGAAGGTCGAGGTCTCTAAGGGCGGCGATATGGCCTATTCGCAGGGCACCTACACCTATACCGAAACCGATCCTAAAACCAAGAAAGTCCTGGGCGGCAAAGGCAACTACGTCGAGGTGTATAAGAAGCAGGCGGATGGATCCTGGAAAACGGTGGAAGACATCGCCAGCGACGATGCGCCGGCAACACCCGTAAAGGCTGCGAAGTAGAGGACGCCCTGTTTTGGCGAAGCTTCGCTGGAACCGGGCAACGGGTTCTCTTTAGTTGACGCGCAGTAGCAGTGTACCTACCATAGAGGCATGCATCGTGATGCTCAGAGCCCATTGGGGGTGTCCCCGGGCGGCGCAGTCGACGACCGGCTGGGCCGGCCTCTGCGCAGTTTGCGCGTCTCGGTCACCGACCGCTGCAACCTGCGGTGTAATTATTGCATGCCGCAGGAGGAATACATTTGGCTACCGCGCCAGGAACTCCTGAGATTTGAAGAAATCGCGCTCCTAGTGGAAGTATTCACTTCGCTGGGCGTCGAGGATGTTCGGCTCACGGGCGGTGAGCCGCTGTTGCGGCGCGGCCTTCCGCAGCTCGTTCGAATGCTCGCGGCCAACCCTCGGATTCGGGATCTCGCGCTTACGACCAACGGCGTGCTGTTCGCCGAGCAAGCCGCCGACCTTCACGCGGCGGGCCTGCACAGGGTGACGATCAGCCTCGATTCGCTGCGCCCAGAGCGCTTTGCCGCGCTTACGGGGCGTGATTCGCACGCCGAGGTTCTCGCCGGCATTGCGGCCGCGCGCCACTGCGGCTTCCCGAAACTCAAGCTGGATACCGTGGTCCTGCGCGGCGCGAATGACGATGAACTTGCCGACCTGATCGAGTACGGCCGAGTGAACGACGCTGAGGTGCGCTTCATCGAATACATGGATGTGGGCGGCGCGACCGAATGGGCGCCGGACAAAGTGTTTACGCGCGCCGAAATGTTGGAACAACTTGGCAAACACTACGGCGCGATCACGCCACTCGACGAAAACTCTTCCGCGCCCGCCGAGCGCTTTCGTCTTCCGGACGGAACGACGTTCGGCATCATCGCCTCCACGACGACGCCCTTCTGCCGCCGCTGCGATCGCAGCCGATTGACTGCCGACGGTCTCTGGTACCTGTGCCTGTACGCGCAATCGGGCATCGATCTCCGTAAAATGCTGCGGGCTGGCGCGGAGGCCGAAGAGATTGCCGCGCACATTGCGTCAATCTGGGGCAAGCGCACCGACCGTGGCGCGGAGTTGCGCGCCGCCACAGGCGACCGACGCGCTTTTGTCGGCGTCGAGCAGTTGCGGCAGGACCCGCACCTCGAAATGCACACCCGCGGAGGTTAGGCGGGGCCTCTTCTGCGCTTCATGCTCTCTGTGGCCCTCGCATTGGACCGTCTTCCCACACCCGCAACCTCGCGGCGGCCCGCTCATCCGATTTCCTAAACAATCCGTATCATACCCAGCAAGCAGAAATTCCCGGAGGCGGCATGTCCGACTTCAACCTGGCCAGTTATCTCGAACATTCAAAAAAAGTGGACGTCAGCGACCTGGATTTCACCGATGCCCCGCTCCATCCGCTTTCGCAAGACGAAATTCACTGCCTCACGTACATGATGGAGATTGAGGCGCACACGATCGTTTATCTGAAGGGCATTCTCTCAACTTGCGCCATCCGTGACCCGCGCACGACTTCCTTCCTGAGCTGCTGGGCGTATGAGGAATTTTTTCACGGGCACACGCTGCGTCGCTTTCTCGAAGCGTCGGGAATTTCCTTCTCGCCGGCGCGCGTGGCGGACGTGCAGAAAGAAGCATCCTGGCGGGACTGGATCGAAGGCATTGGTTCGTCGCTAATTTGCCAGATTTCGCGCCATTTCCACGCCGTATATCTTACCTGGGGCGCGATTTCGGAGCTGACCACCCTCGAAGGCTATGGCGTGCTAGCCGAGCGCACGCAGCATTCGATGCTAGCCGACTTACTGCGCCGCCTCGCAAAGGATGAGCGGCGCCACTTTTCGTTCTACTACAACATGGCGCGCGAGCACCTCCTGCCGCGCGCTGCCCAGAAACTTACCACGGCGGTGATCAAATATTTCTGGATGCCCGTCGGCGGCGGCGTGAAGCCCGATTCGGAAGTCGAATGGATGAATCGCTTCGTCCTCGGCGATTCGCGAGGCGCCGAAATTGCCGCCCGAATCGACGCCACGATCGCCAAGCTGCCCGGCCTCTCATGGTTCGACCGGCTGAAGCGCTCGCGCGAAGATAGTCTAGCGCGCCTGGGGAAGCTCGCGCCGGGGCTCGCCGCTTCGGATTGACGATTCATCGCGGCGTAGATCGCTCATGGGCTTTGTGGCGGCGAATTCTGGAATCGCCCGGAAACGCCATTCACGTTCGGAGGTTAATGAAGGAGGATCCTGCTCGCCCAGGTCGGCTAGACGAGTGACGTTTCAGTCCATACCGATACGCGGTCGCGCCCCTCGCGCTTCGCGGAATACAATGCCTGGTCGGCGGCTCTGAGAACGTCGCCAATCGAATTGCCGTGGTCCGGAAAGAGAGCCAGGCCGATCGAGATACTGATGGCACCCAGAACCTGGCCGACATACTCCACGCTCATCTGTTTAACCTGCTGACGCAGCAGTTCAGCGCGCTGGAGAGCTCCCGCCGTAGAAGAATCGGTAAGTACAATCGCGAACTCTTCTCCACCGAAGCGGCACGCGATGTCTTGGCCCCGTGTGTTCCTCTTTAAGAAGGCCCCGAGCGTGCGAAGCAGGGTGTCGCCCGCCTGGTGGCCAAACGTATCGTTGAACCGCTTGAAGTGGTCGATGTCCATCATGATGATCGCGACGGCGCTCTTGTTGCGGCTCGCGCGGCTGAACTCACGTTCGAGCGATTCTTCCATGTACCGGCGATTGAATAGCCCCGTAAGCGGATCGCAAATCGATTGATTGCGAAGGCTCTCTCTCAATTTCAGATTTCCAAGTGCCAGGCTCACCTGTTCGGCGAGCACCGCCGCCAGCCGCCGTTCCGTATCCTCCAAGGATTGAGGCACGGATTCCGGCTGTCCCTGACTGCGCGACAGTTGCAGGCTCACAATCCCGCGAGCCTCTCCCTGCGCCATAAAGGGGACGCAAAGAGATTCCTTCACTTCCGCCAGATCGATGTGGCGGCAAGGCGATGTCTTTTCGCCGCTGTGGAACGATTGCGGCTGGCCCCGGCGCAATGCCCAGCAATCGTCTGGGGCAAATACACGTTCTCCAATAACGAACTTGCCCCAATCCGCGACGGTCTCCACCGCCGTTCTGGAAGCGCTGATGATGCACAGCGCGCCTGACCACCTTGGGAATAGTTGCTCCGCCGCAGCGCTAATCTCAATGTACGCTTCATCCGCTGACTGGCAAGATTGAAGCCTGCTACCCATTTGGCTCAAAAGGGTGATTTCTTTCGAGCGTTGCTCCAACTCATGCACTTTCTCTCCCAACTCCTGGTTGGCTTTCTGCAGCCGGATTTCCGCCTGCACGCGTTCCGTGACGTCCTGAACGGTGATGACCAGCCTCAGAGGCTTGTGGGTTACCGGGTCGAAAATAAGATCGCCGCGCTCATGGATGTTTCGCGCCGCGCCATCTGGACGGATCAACCTAAAGTCGATGGCGTAAGGCTTGGCCTCAATACGGGCATAGTCCTGCACCTCTCGCACGCGATCCCTGTCTTCCGGATGTATTAATTCAAATAATGCCGCTCTTGAAGGGTCCTCCCGTCCTGGCTCATATCCGTAAATGCGAAACACCTCATCGGACCAACGAACCGAATGCTTTTCGGATTGATTGAAGATGGCGAGATCCACCTCAACGCTTCCAAAATGGGCAATGCGTTGGGCGGCCTCTAAATTGGCCTCGCTCTTCAACAACCTCTCCTCGGACTCTTTTCGCCGAGTAATGTCCCGGTTTAAGCCGACGACCCCCACAACCATTTCGCTGTTGTCGATCAAGGGCACCTTTGTCGTCAGGTACACCTTCAGGTTCCCTTCCGCGTCGACGGCCGTTCGCTCCGCTTCCACCAATGCCCCACGCGATTTCATCACCTGGAGATCGTCCGCGTGCATGGGATTGGCCCGCTCTTTCGGGAACAAGTCGAAGACTGTCTTCCCGAGCAATCCGTTGGGGGAGTCCACTCCGTGAAGCGTGGCAAACGCCTTGTTCGCAAGCACGTAACGGCCTTGCGTATCTTTTGCAAAGATGCCATCGGGGATGTTATCCGTCACCGTGCGGAGGACTTTGCGCTCAAAAGCCATCTTTTCTTCCGCTTGGACGCGCATTGCAAGGGCGCGGTTGATCTTTCGCGTCGAATAGTAGCTGCCGATGACGGCAGCGATGGCCGCGACAAAAATCGTCATCACCCGATACTCAGCGGTCGCCCAGTGCGGAAACAGGAAATGCAGCAGTTGCTGATATCCGGTTAAACCCAGTGCGACAAGGACGGCCACCCAGGCAAGGGCTTTCCAATCCGCGCCGCGGCTGGAAGGAGTCGCCGCCTCGGGTTGCGGAAGGGGTGAATTTGATGGTTCGGGCGCTTCAAACGATGTCATAGCATTCGGTAACTCAGTCGTGTCTCTAGGCGAACCAATGGCCGAGGAAAACGTAGGATCAGGATAACCCGCCGGACGCAAGATCGCGGCGAAACATTTTCTCGATTTGATGAAAAAGGCATTTATTAAAAGGTGGCTGTGTTGATCGTGGATTAGACAGTCGCATCCGGCAGCGGCGATCGCCGGCGGTCCCTTCGGTCCGATGTTTCTTCCATTCTGCTGCTCCATGGAACCGACGGGGAAATCCCTGACGGTTCAAAACCACTGCAAACCCTTGTATAGTTTACGCGTGCGTCTCAACATACGAACACGGCGACGGCTGAGATCCTTGCGTACACGTTTGCGCGAACTGCGCGGCGTCGCAAAGGGCATCGTCTCGACGCGCCATCCGCTGCTCGTGCACATCATTCCGATCCGGCGCTGCAACCTCGCCTGCACCTATTGCAACGAATTCGACGATTTTTCGAAGCCGGTCGACACCGCCGAAATGTTTCGACGGATCGATCGCCTGGGCGAGCTGGGCACAGCCGTCGTCACCATCAGCGGAGGCGAGCCACTGCTGCATCCCGAACTCGACCAGGTGATCGCGCGCATCCGCGAGAACGGAATCCTTGCCGGAATGATCACCAACGGCTATCTGCTGACCGCTGAGCGCATCGAGCGGCTCAACCGTGCGGGTCTCGAATACCTGCAGATCAGCATCGACAACGCGATGCCCGACGAAGTCTCGAAAAAAAGTCTCAAAGTGCTCGATCAGAAATTGAAGCTGCTCGCCGATCATGCCGTCTTTCAGGTCAACATCAATTCGGTCCTGGGCAGCGGCGTCAAAAACCCGGAGGATGCGCTGCAGGTCGCGCGCCGCGCGCAGCAGCTCGGATTTACAAGCACCGTGGGCATCCTGCACGACGGCAACGGCCAACTGAAACCGCTTGGCGGCCGCGAAATTGAAATTTTTGAAGAAATCATGGGTATGGGCAAGCGCGGCTTTTCGCGGATCAACGGCTTCCAACACAATATCGCCAAGGGCAAGGCGAACCAGTGGCGCTGCCGATCCGGCTCGCGCTATCTCTACATTTGCGAAGACGGCCTCGTGCACTGGTGCTCGCAACAGCGCGGCTATCCCGGCATCGCGCTCGAAAAATACACGCCCGAAGACCTGCGCCGTGAATACTTCACTAAGAAGCAGTGCGCTCCGCTCTGCACCGTATCTTGTGTCCAACAAATCGCCGTGATGGATAACTGGCGCGGCCCGCAGACGCTCGCGCCCGTGGCCGCGCCGCCGTCGTCGCCGGAATCGCTCGTGCAGTTGCGGTAGCAAGCGAATCGTGATTGGTGATTCGTGGCTAGCTTGCCCGGACCGGAACGGAAAGCGGCACCCGCAGGCGCCGGTCTCCTCAACACGATTCGGTTCTGCGCCGCCTAGGATCCCGCGTGGGCCGAGCTCTCCGAACGGGATGCGGAGGCTTCACGAATTCGCGACTCGGCGAGAACGGTTCGTCCCAGCCACGGCCGCAGGACGCGCTTCCACCACATCACCAGCGCCGTAAAGAAAAGGACCGCGGGCGCAAGACCGAGAATCGTCCAAATAATTTCGACCGGCACGCCCCCGAACCGCCCGAAGTGTAGCCGCGAGAGCCAGTACAGCACCTGATCCCCAAAACGAAGTTCTCCTCGAGGCGCGCGTTTCGGCTCCAGGAAATCGACGGTCGCGTTGAACACGCTCGGAATCGAAAGATAAATCCCGGTGAACGCCCACATCAATACAAACAAGAGGGACCAGAATCCAAGGGCGCTGTGAAGTGTCCAGTTGAATCCCTTGGGATTCACTTTCCAGCGAAAGCTGAGGCTGCGCCGCCAACTTTCGCTTCCCGGCCACCAGATGACCGCTCCTGTCAGGCAAAGCAACACGCTGAAAACTCCGCCTGCGGCATTGATCCATCGTCCCGTCTGCGCAATCAGAAGATTGTCGTGCAGGTCCACAAGCCAAACGACAAAGCGAAATCCAAAGCGCAGCGAATCGCCCATATCCGCGCCGGTGTAGGGATTGAAGAGCCGCTGCAATTTCTTATTGCCGCGCTCAAGCCAGACCAAGGCGGCCTGGCCAGCGCCTCTGCGCACCGCGACGCGGGTGATCTCGTAGCCGGGATAGACGCGGCCCGCAGCTTGCGCAAGCTCCTCCGCGCTCATGGGCGCGCCCGGTCCGACAGCCACGCGAGGCTCGCGCGCAAGCGTGTTGGTCAGCTCACGGCGAAAAACCAGCGCGGAGCCGGACACACTCATCAGCAGAACGTAGAGCCCTAGGCCGATTCCGGTCCACAGATGCGCCTGAAACAGAGCCTTGCGCACGAAAAGGCTCTGCGGGCGCGCGGTCCACTTTTCCCAAGCAGTCATCGTCGTGTTTCCGCCGCGCACCGTTCGCGCCACCCGCCTATTTTACATCGGTGCGGATGAGAAACGCGCGGAAGCCCTTGAGGTCCTTGAAGCCGTGCGGCGTGCCGATCGGAACGTATAGAACATCGCCCGTTTGCAACGGCTGCTCCGCGCCGCCGCGAATCGAGCTGCCTGCCATGTCATCCGTCCGCGGACGCAGTTTCGGATCCAGGAGCTCGCCGCCGGTAACCGCAGTCGCCGTACCGGCGGTCACGATCCAGATGTCAATGGAATGGGCGTGGACAAGCGGCGCGTCGCTTTCCCGCACGATGCGGACATTGATGCTGTAAGTCCCACCGTCGAGCGCGCGCTTGTTGATGACTTGCTTGGCTTCGAGATCCTTCCAGGTCGTCTGCAAATCCGCATTTCGAAAGACCGCGACTTTATCCGGAGACCCCGGCGTGATGCCTCCGATGGAGGCGGCTGCGCTCTGGGCGCCTTGACCTCGCGCGGCTCCCCAGACGCTGAAAAGCAGGATCGCTCCTGAGACAGCTAAGGCAAGTTTGCGCATATGTTTGTCCTTTGGTTTTCAGTTTGAACCCTGGCCGTGACGAGTCTTGTATCACACACCGCAAGAATATTCATTTCATTGGGCAGGCAAGGGAACTCTGAGCCTGAGCATTCGCAGTACCCAATACGCGCTGAAAGCCGCCGCAAGGTGCTTGAGTGTGTGACCGCTCACGATTCGGTCGTAATTGAAGATTTGACGGTCAAACAATTCAAACACCTTGGCCAGGACATAAATTCCCACGGCGGTGAAGAGGTCGCCGGTTCGGCTATATCGCGGTGGAAAGAGAATCATGACCAAGGGAACGCTCAGCATGGGGTAGGCCTGCACGAATGCGTACGGACGCAAGTCGCCTCTTCCCTGCAACTCCGTGACGTGCCAGTAAGCCACGGCGCCGATACCCAGCAGAACCAGCGGCACGAGCAACCGAAGTCCGGCCGTGATGCTGATCCGCTCCGCGACGACGGCGGCAAGAAATGCCATGAACGCAATCGTCATCGGCACACGGTCCCAGATAAGTCGGTCATCACCAGGAGCGAGATGGTAATAAGCAGACCCGATGCTCGTAAAAACAACGCCCAGAAAAAACACCGCGTAAGGCCATCGCTCTGCGGGCTCGATAAAAGGCGGTTTTTCGCCAGGATGCGTTCGGCGGAGCAAGAATGCCAGCGCGAAGCCTCCCACGAGAAGAAACGGCACATTCGAAACAACGTCCAGGCAATTTGAAATGCCCAGAAATTGGCGCTGGTCGGCGAACTGATGGTAAGCCTGATCCTGAGGAAACCGCGGAAGGGCGAAGATCACAACGATCGCGGAAAAAGTGACGGCCGCGAGAATTAGCAGGCGGGTCTGGGCCATGCGCGATCCAGCTATTTATTCAATAGCGGAATGTCTTTTCCCTTCGGAGCTTGCGGGATCGATTTCAGGAACGTGTAGATGTCCGCGAGATCCCGATCCGGAATCGCCTTGCTCGTGTAAGGCGGCATTTGATTCGCCGGCTTTCGCACGTAACTCTGAAAGGAATCCCACGACAATTGCGGCGGACCGATGCGCGGCGCGCCCGTTTGATTCGCTCCTTGGCCTTCCTTGCCGTGGCACTCATAACATCCGACCGTAAGGAAGAGTTTCTTGCCGTTCTCCGGATTGCCCGCGGGCGGCGCGTCGGACGACTGCTGCGCGCGCGCCACCGGAAGACAAAGCGCCAACGCCGCGAAGAAGAGCGCGCACAAAACAAGAAAATTTCTCCGCATGCTGGGACGTATTTCGCTGGAATCTATCTGCCGGTCACACCGTTTCGTCACGGGGCGCTCCTTTTCATGAACTTCCTCGTGAACTTCGGCCAGCCTATCGGGGCTGCGTAACCACGTCCACCAGGGCCGGCTCGCCGCGTTTCACGACTTCCAGCGCACGGTGAAGAGCCGGACCAAGCTCCTTTGGATCGGAAAGCGGCCCTACACCGTACACGCCCAGGCTTTCCGCGAGCTTGGCGTAGGAAATGTCCGGCGAAGTGATCGTCGTCCCGACCCCGCAGTTGGTGATGCCGCGGCTGTGGCGGTCGGCCATGATCTGCACTTGCATCACTTCCTGATGATAGGCGCGATTGTTGTGCACAACGGTCAGCAGAGGAATTTTGTGGTGCGCGGCGGTCCACAAAACTCCCGGGGCATACATGAGATCGCCGTCACACTGAATGTTCACCGTCAGGCGTCCATATTTGCGATTGGCGAGCGCAGCACCCACGGAGGCCGGCATGTTGTAGCCGATCCCGTAGCCGCCCGCCGCGCCGATGTACTGGTAGTGCTTGTCGAAATTCCACAGCCGCTGCGGCCACTTGCTGACAAATGTGGTGGCGCCAACCAGAGACCAGTCCTGATCTTGAATTTGGGCCCAAAGCTCCGCGCACAAACGAGCGGTGCTGATCGGGCTCGCATCCCAGGCATATGCCGCAGCATCCCGCGATCGCTCCAAAGCCTGTAGGTGCGCCGTCTTCAGCCTCCCGCCGCGATCTTGGAAAGCGCGCTTGTGGTCGTCCGTGGTGAGGCGCTTCACGGCTTCGATCAGCGAAGGCATCGTCGCTTCCGAATCCGCGGCCATCGCGATGTCCACTTCGCTGTAGCGCTGGAAATCTTGGTAATTCGCCTTGGTGTACAGATCATCCGCGCTGATGGTGATGAGTTTTGCGTTTGGCTTTGTCGTGGAACGCGAAACGCGAACCATCTGGTCCCGATAGGCATGCGTGTTGCCGTAGAAATCCGCGACGTCGAGACCGACGATCACATCCGCGTCGGCAATGGCCGCCCGGCCGCGGTCCGATTGATTGAGCGGATGCCGCGAAGGAAAATTCATGCGGCCGTTTAAATCAACGACCGCACACTGAAGCGCCTCGGCCAAATCGATGAGACAAGTGACGCCCGCCGGCGTCCGCGCTGTCCTGTCGGCGAGAAGGACCGGATTCTCCGCCGCAACTAGGAGCCGCGCCACCTCGGCAACGGCGCCCGCATCGCCCACGGGCGGCCCTTCGGACACTAGTTTCGGAATATGCATTTTGCTATCGGACGAAATCGGATTTTCCTGCAGCTCGCCGTCCGCCACCAGCACCACCGGCATCGTCGGCGGCGTCATCGCGATCTTGTACGCACGGACAGCCGACTCGGCAAAATGGTCGAGTGAAATGGGCGTGTCGTCCCACTTCGTAAAATCGCGCACCATCGCTGCCGCGTCCTGCACGCTGTGATCCCACTCCACACCCGGCACCCGCTTGGTTGCATCAATGATGTTTCCCAAAATGATGAAGACGGGCACACGATCGCAATAAGCGTTGTACATGGCCATCGCGGCGTGTTGGACACCGACCGTACCGTGTGCGAGCACCGCGAGGGGCTTGCCTTCTACCTTGAAGTAGCCGTGCCCCATCGCGACGGAGGATTCTTCGTGGCAGCAGGTAATGAATTCGGGACTTTTGTTCCCCCCGTAGTTGATGATCGATTCGTGAATGCCGCGAAAGCTCGAACCGGGATTCGCACAAACATATTCGAAGCCGAGAGATTTGATCACGTCCACCATGAAGTCCGACCCGGTACGGTCCGCGGTCATAACCTCGGCGCCGGAGGGCGCTCCGACTTCGGCCTCGGCGGACATGGGCGGCAGAATCGCGCGTTTTAGTTCCGCTGGCTGGGCCGCAACACTCGCGGGCACGGCTGCCAGGGCCGCAGCGCCTGCCGCGGCGCCCTTCAGGAAATCCCGGCGATCGACAATGGGCTTGCTTTGCTTGCGCATCGGCTTTGTACCTCCACTCTTTCGTGCCAGCCCTTATATCATACGCTTCGGACAAGTCTCCAGAGGACGAAATAAGCCGCCGAGCAGCCCCTCACATGTGCCTAGTCCGATTGCCATTGCTATTGCGGAACACTGTACTTCGGCGGCGTTGACGACCCCCGGCAGGGGAGCTATGTTCGATAGGAAGGACGTGCGGCGTGCTGGCGATTCCCCCAGGGTTCTAATGCCTTGGCGCTGGCACTCCCTGAGCACGGCCAGGACGTACGCCAGTTCCGCGCCTGTACACTTTTCCTGATCCAGCCCGACCGGGGCCATGAACAGGCTCGGTTCGCCCGCGTGCCAACGATAACAAGTGACCACCCTAACCAAAGCAGGACGGTACGATCTCCGCGAAGAATTAGGCCGCGGGGCGATGGGCGTTGTGTTTCACGGATTCGATCCGGTAATTGGGCGGGACGTGGCGGTCAAGACACTGCATTTGTCAGAGGCAGGGACGGGAATGTCGCGCGAGGAACTGGTCGGCCGTTTCCAGACCGAAGCGCGCGCGGCGGGTCTGTTGACCCACCCCAATATCGTGGTTGTGTTCGATGCCGGTGAGGAAGATGGCTTGTTCTACATCACCATGGAGTTCGTGGAAGGGCGAAGCCTGCAAACGCTGATCGACGCGCATCAGCTCTTTCCACTGGCGCGCGTCATGAAGCTGATGGAGCAAGTTTGCTCCGCGCTCGATTTTGCGCACCAGCACAACGTCGTGCACCGCGACATCAAGCCCGCGAACTTGATGCTGGCCGCGGATGACACCGTCAAGATCACGGACTTCGGCACCGCCAAGATTCTTCAATTCGGCACGGCGCAGACGGCACACGTCATGGGAACTCCGTCGTACATGTCACCGGAACAGGTGAAAGGAAAACCCGTCGACGGCCGCTCGGACATTTTCTCGCTGGGCGTGATCCTCTACGAATTGATGACTGGAGAAAAACCATTCCCCGGGCAGAACATCACCACAGTCATCTACAAGATCATCAACGAAGAACCCATCCCCCCACGGCAGCTTGATTCCTCGATCCACCCGGGCCTTTCGGCCGTCATCAGCCGCGCCCTGGCAAAGGACCCCGCCGCGCGATTTCAGAGCTGCCATGAATTGCTAAACGCTTTGAGGAACCATCACGAAATGACGGGCCCTGAAGCCACGGTGAGGATGGCCCCTGTCCATTCGCAGACTGCTGCGGCAGGAAACCGCGCCGGCGCCCCACAGGCTCGGCCCATTGCCGTGGCGCCGTTTCCGAAGGCGGGTGACGAAGACCAACCGCTGACCTTGCCGGTTGCACCCCTGCCGGTCGGGAATTACGAGGAGACCCCGAAAAAAAGCGGCAGCCTGTTGCTCACACTCATTTTGCTGGGGATCATCGGGTATTCAGCCTACCGCGTCTATCCCCCATTGGTCGATCTTTGGCAACGCGCGCGCGAGCCCGTGGAGGCGGAGGTTTTTCGATCGAAGCGAACTCCGGCGCAAACACCGAATCTCGACGACGCGACCGCGAGGCCCGGCGCCCAAGCCGACAACTCGTCACAAGCTGCCGCGCCGACGCCGAACACGGCGCCCGCGCCCGAAGAAAATCCCGCGCCGGAGGCACAGCCGCAGCCAGCAGCCGCGTCCGCGATTCCGGTGAAGACGTCAGATCTTCCTCCCGCGCCAATCAATAGCGTCGAAAAATCTGTTGCTCCGCAAAAACCGGCAGCTTCCGCGGCGCCCTCTGCCGTGCATCTGCTCGAATCGAAATTGCGTTCTGAGTTGGCGGGTTCAGCCCTCGCCGATAAAGTGCAGTTTCAGGCGACGGCAAACGTGCTCACCCTTTCCGGGTCTCTCACCTTCGCCGAACACCGCGATCTGCTGGAGCACTTGCACACGGTACCGTCTGGTGTCCGGGTCATCGATGACATCGAATATACAGACGCTGAAAACGCGCCCTCTGCGCCCGCATCGGTTGGCTGGGTTTGGGTCCGATCGACGCCGCTCGGCGCCAGAATTCTGATCGACGGCGTGGAAACGGGCCTGCGCACGCCTGCGCGGGTGGAATTGCAAGAGGGAGAACATCAGGTGAGTCTCGCCCGTCGCGGATTCGCGCGGACGAATCGAGCCGTTATCGTTCATCCGGGCCAAACGATGCAGTTCACCGAGCTGCTTGCCGCAGAATGAAAACTCCTTATCGAGATACTTACAACGATCGAATCAGCTGGAAGCATGAACCGAGCCCGAAAATAAGGAATCCTTTGGCTATAGACAGGTCTGCCTCTCTTGTAACATTCCTATCCACGAGTTGCCCAGAGGTTGATTCATTGATGTCCAGGAATCAGTAATTCCCTGTATTCCAATGACCTGGAGGGGCATTCTGACGGCAGGTGGCTTGCTCTCTCATAATGGGATACTCCAATGCCCGTGCTGATCATGCAAGGTCTCGGCCTCGAGAAGCTTGAAATCGCCTGTTTGTGGCTGGCTAGGTAGCATAGATAATTCCGGCCAAGGGCCGCTCCCAGAATGAAAGTCTTCGACAATTCGAACCTTCAACCCGGCAGGGATGTTCCGGTTGTCACGGCGATGCCAGCGTCTTCCCGAAAGCCTGAGACTCCTCGCGCGGATGTGGTTCCGGTGCGCCCGGCATTTTCGAATGCCGAAGCGGCGGCAATGACCTTTCTGCGTCAGTTCCGTGTGCTATTGGGGGCCGCGCGCCTGTATCAACGAAACCATCCGCGCCTGATGGAAATCCTGGCCTCGACCGAACAGCAGTTGCGAATCGCGCTCGCGGCGCGTTCCCCCATGGTGGTCGCCGTCGAACGCAACGGACTCATTCTGCCGCGGCAGGAAGCGAGCGCTGCTGAGCTTCTGCACGACCCGCGCGGCGAGTTGCGCGCGCTAGCGGAAGAACTCCTGCGCAGCGGAATTTGCTCGCTGCTCTTTACGCATCCCATCAATGTCGGCGAATTGGATTTACTCGCGCACGAGATCAGCCGCGTTCCCCGCAGCGCCGCGCCCGGCGATACGGCGTCGCGAAAGCTCTGGGACAACTGGATCAGAGACCGGGGCATTGCCGGAGTTCGTCTGAACATTCCGACCGAGCGACGCGATTCCATGCTGCTCGCGACCCTGGTATCCGCAGTGCTCGCTTACGATGACGCGGCAAGGCATCCTGCCCGCTCTCGCGCCGCCCGAGCGCTGCCGGAGGCAAGCTTCGAGCAAATTGCGGCCACATTGCGCGTCCTGGCGAAACTCGCGCCGCCCCGGGATCCGGAAATGCAACCCTCGACCGAAGATGTCGCCCGGCGCTTTCACTCGGTCGTCTCCGCAAGCGACCAGCCGTCGGTCTCCCTGATCGTGCACAGCGTCTCCCATGTGAAACCACGCGAAGGTGAGACCCTGGAGCCCTATCTGGAAAGGCTTGCCGACACGCTCGTACTGGAGTTTGTGAAGCAAGAATTTGACGCGGCGCGTATCGGCCCGCCTGGGCTGATGCCCGTGCTCGTCCAATTGGACCGAGAACGCGGCCAGGCCGACAACTCGGGCAAGAATCGGTTCGGCGGATCGCAGCACGACGAGGTGCGAGTGGCCAGCCTGTGCGAGAAATTCTGGAACACGTTGCCCGCCCGGGTAAAAGCGAAAACGCTGCTGAGCCGCGACGCGTGGTGCGTGCCCGCGCCCGTGGCGGCCCGTTTCCTCGAGCCGCTCGCCGTGGCCGCCGAAAAAAAGAAAGCCGACGCGTCGGCGCGGGAGGGTCGCGCTGTGTTGCTCGCGTACGCGCGGTGCCTCGAATCAGAAGAGAACAAAGCGCGGCGATCCGTGGCCGCCGGCCTCGCGGAAATCGCGCCGCAGATTGAGAAACTCTGGCCCCATCCCCTGGCATTCGACTTCGGACGAGGAATTGTACAGGCTCTCCTGCTTGAAACTTCGCCGGGAATTGCTGGACTGCTATCCGCGGCGGTCGAGAATCTGGCGCGTATTTCTCTGGCTAAACAAGAATATGCGGAATTTGAGCGGATCCTCGAAGCGCTCGAGGCTGCACCGAGGGACGACGAGCACGCGCACATTGCGACGCTCGTGGCGCGAATCCTTACGGACGAACAATGGCTCTACCTCGTGGACGAGGGTCTTTCCAACCGGCCTCTCAACCCAGTGATCCCTCGGTTGCTGAAGAGATGCCCGGATCGCCTGATTGACCGGCTGGGCCTGTTGCTGACTGCGGCCAACGGTTTGGATTCCCTTCCTGCCATGGTGCGGCTCATTCACGGAACGGGCGAGCCCGTGCTCGGGGCGCTGGAAACCCGATTGCACGAGGCGCGGCGCCATCGAGTTGCGACCGCCATTCATCTCCTGGCGTCCTCCGATCCGAAACGCCTTGCAAGCGCCTTGCCCAGGGCGCTCGCGGGTTGGGAATGGAGTCTGCAGGACCTAGCCGCCACGGAGCTCATGAAGTGGACCAATCCTGCTGTGGTCGCCGCATCGGCGCAGACGTTTCTCGCCACCCTCGGAGAAGCGCACGCCATGGTCGTACCGTGCATGATCGACCACCTTGGCCTGGCTCATGAGCCGGCGGCCATTCCCACGCTGCTACAGATTGTGGCGGGCGAACATCCGGTGCTGCGCGACATCTATTTCCGCATCAAGGCGATCGAAGCTCTCGGCAGAATGCACGTGGCGGAAGCCGCTGCCCAGTTGCGACGCATCGTAAGGGAACGGAACGGCCTCGCACACAACGAACCGGCTGCGCTGCGTTCCGCTGCGGAAGAAGTGCTGGGCCTACTCGAAAACCGGCCCTCTTCGGCTCGCGCGCGGACTGCGGAAAACGCAAACGCGAAATCCAGCATCGCTCATTCCAGGCCTCGCCGGTATCTTCGTGCGCGCGCGCAACCTCCATTGCCCGCGGCCATCAGCGGCGCGCGCAGTGGGGGCGTCCGAGTTCGGGTTATCGCCCTGGGCGGAGCGTTTCTGGAAACGGAGCAACGCCTGGCAGTTGGCGACTCCCTGCGTCTGGAAATTCGAGCCGGGCTCCGCAAGATTCAATCTACCGCCGTTGTGCGGAACGTTGCCGCAAACGGAATCGGCGTGGAATTTGTTCACATGAAGCCGCAGGACCGCGAGCGGCTGCGGCGCCTTGTCGCGCAGCTGCTCAAGTAGATTTCCCCATTTCCGGCCTTCGCTTCTCTGCGTTCGGCGGTGCGATCGGAAATCCTGCCCCGGGGCCGCCGCGTTGTTTGATTGCTGTCACACCAAAGGCGATTTTCCTTGATTGTCATTCCGAGGCGCGCTTGGTGCCGAGAAATCCCTCTTTTGAACGATTTCGAATCGCGGAGAGATTCCTTGCTTTGCTCGGAATGTCGGATTGCTCCGTTATGCCTGCCCGAATCCACACCAAATGGCACCTCTGTTCCTGCCATAGGGATACATAGCCTCCCGGCCGGAAACGCGCTAGAGTGGAATTTTGCATTTGATTTTGCTTTCCCAAAAATCAGGCCGAAGGATAGGACGGAATGAATCCGGTTGCCATTCTTGTGATCGCCATTGCGGCCGCGGCGGCGGCCTGGGCTATGGCGGCGCGGACGCAGCGGCGCGCGGAAGCAAAGACACTGGAACTCCGGCAAGAGATGCAAAACCTGCTCGCCGCCCAGTCGCAAGCTTTCGCGACCCAACTCGGACAAGTGAGCCAGTCGGTAACCCAGCAGCTTGGGAGCATGTCGCAACAGATTCAAAGCGGCATGGCGTCAACCGGGTCGCTCGTCTCGGACGCCCAGCGCGCCGTGTCGGCGCAATTGCAATCGGCCACGACAATCATGGGCACGCTGCAGCAGCAGCTTGGGAAAGTAGAACAATCCGGACACGACCTTTCCGACGCCGCCAAGGCGATTGAGAGCGTGCTCGGTGGAGCGAAGACGCGTGGCCTGCTGGGCGAAGCCGCCTTGGAGCGCATGCTGGCGGATGCGCTTCCCGCTCCCGCCTACGAAATGCAGTACCGCTTTGCCTCGGGCGAGGCCGTGGACGCCGTCATTCGGCTCGGCGGAAAGCTGGTCCCGATTGACTCAAAATTTCCGCTGGACGATTTTCGCCGTCTGACGGAACAGGGAGAAGAGGCTCGCAAGGGTTTTTCGAGCGCCGTGAGAAACCACGTTGACGCGATCGCGAAAAAATATATTCTTCCGGCCGAGAACACCCTTGATTTTGCGCTGATGTTCGTTCCATCGGAGAGCGTGTACTACGAATTGTTGATGTCGACGGATTCAAAGGGAGCGGCGCTGGACGAATACTGCCGCGCGAAACGGGTCATCCCGGTTTCCCCGAATACGCTCTACGCCCACGTAAGCGTGGTGCTCATGGCCCTGCAAGGCCAAAAGATTGAAGAGAACGCTCACAAACTGCAAGCGAGCCTATCCGGGTTGAAAGGGCAGTGGGATAACTTCGCGGGCGTGTTCGAAAAAATGGGAACCCACTTGAAAAATGCCTCGGCAAGCTACACCGAGGCAGACCGCAAGCTGGAAAAAACCCGCGATGTCCTCAACCAGATGGCACAAGGCTCGCTGCCGGAATCGGTGCAGAAAGTCCTTGAAGCCCCAAATGATTAGCTCAAATTAGCTTCTCCGGCGTAATCGGGAGATCGCGGAAACGCTTGCCGGTCGCGTGAAAAATGGCGTTGGCAACCGCTGCGCCTGTGCCGGTGACACCGATTTCGCCGATCCCGCGCGCTCCCAGCGGATTAATGACAGGGTCGGGGATGTCGGTAGCAGACACTTTGATCTCCCCGATATCCGAGTTCAATGGTACGCGGTACTCGCCGAGATTCGCGTTCAGAATACGGCCGGTTCGCTCGTCCACATACGTATCTTCGTGGAGCGCCAAGCTGACTCCCCAAATAATCCCGCCGACGAATTGGCTATTGGCCGTTTTTTCGTTGATGACTTTTCCGACGTCATAAACAGCGACGATGCGCGGCACCCGCACATTGCCCAGTTCCGGGTCTACTGAAACTTCCGCGAAAACCGCGCCGAAAGAATAGATCGAATACTGCTGCTCCACCTCCCTGCTGAGCGCAACCTTGGCGTTTCCTTCAATCGGCTGGCTGCCGTGCCTGGAAAGGAGGCGCGTAAATGCTTCCGATTTGTCCGGCGCGGATTTGAGAAAGATCTTGCCGTTTTTGAAATCGACGTCGTCGACCGCAGCGCCATGAACCGGGGATTCTGGGTCTTCGACCGCCAAATTCAAGAGCTTTGCCCTAGCGTCGATCGCGGCGGCCTGCACGGCGGGCAGCACGCTGGCCGTGCTTCTCGACCCTGCAAGAAGTGGCGCCGGCGGCAAATTGGTATCGCCCAGCCGGGCGTCAATCAAATCCGGCGCCATGGCATAGAGATCGGAAACGACCTGCGTCATAATGGTGTACATTCCGTTTCCGAGTTCACCGGTTCCGGAACCGGCGGACACTCGGCCATCGGCCTGCAGACGAACGACGGCTCCTGTCGGAAACCTCGTGCCGCGATAGGTTTCCGTGCCCATGCCCCAGCCGATGAGGCGCGACCCGTCGCGCATCGAACGCGGCTCGAACGGGCGCTTAGACCAGCCAAACTGTTCGGCTCCCCGCAAATAACATTCACGCAGGGCCTTTTGGCTGAATTTCAGTTTGAGGCGCGGATCCACTTCCGTGTAATTCGCGAGGCGAAGCTGCACGGGATCTATTTTGAGTTCGTACGCCAGCTCGTCCAATCCGACTTCCAGCGCGAATGTACCCGTGGCGACGCCGGGAGCCCGCGTCGGACAAGGCGTTCCCAGATTGAGCGGAACAAGGCGATGTGTCGTCTCAAGATTCGGGCAGGCGTACATCGAGCGCGTTGCAAACGCGGAAGATTCCATGTACTCGTCATAGGCCGACGTGTACGCGTAAACCTGGTGACGGATGGCCGTCATTTTTCCGTCGCGCGTCGCCCCCAGCACGAGTCTCTGGTGGGTTTTCGGGCGCGAGCCGACCGTTCCGAACATTTGCTGACGATCCACCACGAGGCGGACAGGCCGGTTGACGTGCTTTGCCGCCATCGGCGAAAGAATCATGTGGGACCACGTAATGCCTTTGTTGCCGAAACCGCCTCCCACAAATTGAGCGAGAACACGAATATTTTTCTCAGGGATGCCGAGGATGCTCGCCAATTCCGCGCGATATCCGAAAATGTCCTGCGAGGTATCGTAGATTGTCAGGTGATCGCCTTCCCATTGCGAAACGGTCGCGTGCGTTTCAATGGAATTGTGGTGCTGGATGGGAGTGGTATACACCTGATCGATCTTGACGTCGGCCTGCGCCAGGCCCGCTTCCACGTCGCCCCAACTGGTATCCGCCGGCTGGAAGCTGTGTCCGGGAAAGGCAGTGGGAAATCCCCCCTCAAAGTCGAGTTGGGGAGGCTCGGCCTGATACTGCACACGGACAAGCGAAGCCGCATGCTGCGCGAGGTGCAACTCCTCCGCAATCACGACGGCAATCGGCTGCCCGTTGTAAAACACTTTGTCATTTTGAAGGGTGGTGAGGCGATCTTCCGCCCCCGCGAGCTTGGCCGCATTCCACGGTGTCATGATGCCAACGACTCCGGGAGCGTGTTCCGCTTGGGACGTGTCCATTCGAACCACCCGTCCCCGGCCGATCGTGCTGCACAGCATGACGGCGTGCGCGAGATTCCGGATTTGGACTTCCGCGGTATATTTCGCGGCCCCGGTGACCTTGAGTCTCCCATCAACGCGATTGAGTGGATCTCCGATGACCGTCATGCCAGCTCTCCTGCCGCGGCAAGCGCGCGGACGATACTCCGCTTTGCCAATTCGATCTTGAAGCCGTTGTGCGAGTAGGCCTTCGCGTTCCGAACGGCAGCCGCTGCGGCCGATTCAAAAACCCCGATGCTCACTGTCTGCCCCGTGAGCGTTTTTTCCGCCGGCTCGGAGCGCCACGGCTTGTGCGCCACGCCGCCGAGCGCGACCCGGGCGCCTCGGATGCGGCCGCCATCGAGATCCAACGCAGCCGCCACTGAAACGAGTGCAAATTCGTAACTCGCCCGGTCGCGCACCTTCAGGTAATGCGAGTGGTGTGCAAACGGTGAGCGCGGGAGATCAATCGAAAGAACCAGTTCATTCAGCTGCAAATTCGTGTCGATCTGCGGGGCGTCCCCCGGCAAGCGATGGAATTCGCCTATCGGAATCGTCCGCTCTCCCTTGGGGCCGCGCACGCGGATCGTCGCGTCGAGAGCCGCGAGCGCCACGCACATGTCCGAGGGATGCGTCGCAATGCACTGCGCGCTTGCACCGAAAATCGCGTGCACGCGGTTGAAGCCGTTCAAAGCTCCGCACCCGCTGCCGGGCGTCCGCTTGTTGCACTCAACAAACGCCGGATCCATGAAGTAATAGCAACGCGTCCGCTGCAGCAAATTTCCGCCGTTTGTCGCCATGTTACGAAGCTGCGGCGAAGCACCCGCAAGAATTGCTTGTGAAAGCAGGGGATAGTTTTTACGGATCAGCGGATGATTCGCCGTATCGGTATTTCGCGCGAGCGCCCCCAAACGCACGCCACCGCCGGGCAAGGATTCGATCGCCGCGAGCGGAAGGCGTGAAATGTCGATCAGTTGCTCCGGCTGCTCGACGCCGATCTTCATCAGGTCGATCAAGTTCGTGCCGCCGGCGAGAAATTTCGCTCGCTTCGACCGCGAAATGGCGCCGACCGCTGCCTCGGCCTTTTCCACACGCTGATATTCAAATGGATTCATCGCGCACTCCGCCTATACTTTGCGATACGTACTCTGGACCGCCCGCAAAATCCCCGGATACGCCCCGCAGCGGCAGATATTCCCGCTCATCCGCTCGCGAATTTCATCCGGCGTCAGATCGACGGGACCCACTGCGCCGAGGTCCTTGGTCATCGAACTGGCATCGCCCTTTTTCGCTTCGCTCATCAGCGCAACGGCCGAGCAAAGTTGTCCCGGCGTGCAATACCCACATTGGAATCCGTCATATTCGATGAACGCGGCTTGCAACGGGTGGAGTTCGCCGTCCTTTGCCAGTCCCTCCACCGTGGTAATTTCGTCGCCACCATGTGCGATGGCCAGAGAGAGGCAGCTCAGGATGCGGTGTCCGTTCACGAGCACGGTGCAGGCCCCGCATTCGCCGCGGTCGCAGCCCTTTTTCGTTCCGGTCAGATCGAGTTTGTCGCGCAGGGCGTCAAGAAGCGTCACACGCGGGTCGAGCGAAAGGGTGTGCCGCTTCCCATTGATCATCAACTCGACGGGATGCAAATTCCCCGCGCTCTTTTCCTCAGGGGCCGCGAGCTCCACGGCCTTGGCGCCGATTGGGGGGATTCCAATCGCGATGCCGCCGGTGATGGCGCCCACTGTGGCGAAGAACTTTCTCCGGGTCAGTGTGTCGCGGACTCCGGTTTCTCCCTCTGGGGTTGTGTGGGACTCGCCGGAAGACATCTCGCGATCGCTCGCGGAACGTTTCCGCTTGGAATTCACTAAGTCATTACGCCGAGACTTCACTTAGCCCTCCTAAATCGGTGGCCGGCAGCAACTCAAGATGAAAAGTGACCGGCACGTTTGTGGCTCTCTCGATTGCCGTTTGACCGCGCATAGTTATATATCTGAATTCCTACTGGCCACACGGGTATTTTTCGCCGGCGCAAACCCTGGCCGGCACGGTTCTGGGTGTCTCGAGAAGTCCGTGTTGAGCTAATCCTGCCGCCGGCTGGCTCGCCTCTGCGGAAACAAGGCGCGCCGAAACCAAGTAGCTTCCCGCCGCCAGAAATCTCACTCCCACCGGGGCAACATTCGGCTCGCCGCCCGACGTTTCAAGGCGCTGCAGGTTCCCCCTTGAAAGCTGGATCACCGCCGGAGACCCATTGCGAACTTCCACGGCGAGTTTCTCCGCGGTGCCATATGCACGGAGAATGAGTTTCCCGTCTGCACCGGCATTCGCCGCTTCTGGTGGGCCACTCAATTCGAGCAACACAGCCGAGACAGGCAGCGAACCAGAGTCACGTCCCTCCACGCGGACGCGAAGATTGATTTGCCCAATGGGGACGCGCGGGTCCGGCAACACCACGAGAGACTCCGGAGACGAGGCCAGCACGAAGCAAAGCCGGTCGGCCAGAAAGACGCGATCCGCATCCGCCGCGCCCCGAAAGCCTGAGCCGTCTACGTTGAATCGATCATGGATCGTAAGGACATGCGGATAGGAACGCACCCGAAATCCAGCGGGGGTGGATTGCGAAGCGGCAGAGCCCGGGCTCGGATTCTCGGGAGCTACGACGGGCGTGGAAGCCGTGACTTCGCGGCCTTGAATTTTCGCAATGAGCATGCCGGGCTCGCCAGGCGCTTGGAACAGGGCACGTCCCGTTGCATTGGTCATGACGTTTTGACCCCCTGAAAGCTCCACCGCGATGTTGGGCATGAGACGCCCCTGAGAATCGAGGACTGCCAGCGTGGCCTGCGCGCCGGCGATTACGATCATCGGCAGCACAATCGTTCGCGGAGCAGGAGGCGCTTGCACTCTTGGTGGTTCCTGTGCCTTTGGCGGCTCTTGTACTCCGGCCAGCGCGGCGCACGAAGCCGTTAACAGGATCGAAACCAGGCACAGACCCGGCCCTTTGCGACCAACCCACGCACGCGACATAGATAGGATTCTATCGCGGCAAAGCCTCATGTGTCGCGCCTGCCGGGGCTTTTCGTCATAGGCGAGCGGGACTGTGTTTCATTTTGAATTTCGCGCCCCGTACCGTGCTCTTGCAGCGAGCCATGCGGCGACCTCGCCCGCATTTCGATCCGGTGGAAAAACCGGATAGAAGACGCGTTCGATCGTCCCGCCGTGAATCACCAGAGTCAAGCGTTTCAATAGCGTCATTCCGCCCGCACGGAACGTCGGCAAGCGCATCACCTCGGCGAATCGGAGATGCTCGTCGGAAAGGATTGGAAACGGCAGGCGTAGACGCTCCGCAACCTCGCGTTGATAGGCAGTGTCTTGCGTGGAAAGACCGAACAGGCGATCCACGCCCAGAGTTTTCAGTTCTGCGAAGCGATCTCGGAAAGCGCACGATTGAGGTGTACACCCCCGGGCGCCGGGGATCAGATCCCATCCGTCTGGATTTTCAATGCCAGGCTTGCCGGTCCGCGGATACGCAAAAACGACAACCGCGCCGGACAGCGAGGACAAATCAACTACGGTTCCGTCGGTGGCAGGAAGGGAAACGGGAGCGATGTGCGCACCCGCCAGATGCCGCGCGGCTCCGTCATCCTCAGGCGCCGGAATTGCGGCCCAATCCGGTGCGTCGATACTGCTGTTCGTCATCGTCCTGGATCCACGGGCAAGGGGTTCCAAGCATAACGCCACAATCGAATCGTCAATCTAAATTCGCAAGGCGGAATATCTTCGCTTCGAGGAACAAGCGATACAACTCCGGGTCCAATTCCTGGTCCTTGACGGACATTTCCAGAATGTTCAGGGCGCGTTCCGGTGCGACGGCTTTCTTGTACGGCCGGTCGGACGCGGAGAGCGCGTCAAAAATGTCGCAGACGGTCATGATCTTCGCTTGCAATGGAATTTCGGGTTCCCGCAATTGATAGGGATAGCCCGTCCCGTTTAGTTTCTCGTGATGGGCGCGTACGATCCGCGGGATCTCGCGAATCTGCTTGGTCCAGGGGATTTGAAGCAGGAAGTTAAAGCTGTGAACCACGTGAGACTCGATCTGCGCGCGCTCGTCCGGGCTCAGGCTTCCCTTTGGAATGGAGAGATAGCGGACTTCTTCCGGCGTAAGGATGGGCCGCTCGACTCCTCGCGGGTCGTGATACTTCTGGCGGGCGATTTCGAAGAGGCGATCAAACTTTCCCTCGGGAAGCACAGTGGGTTCGTTGGCTTGGTGCACAACCTCAAAGGAGCTTTCGAGCTGGGCCACGCGGAGCCGGAATTCCTCTTCGAGCGACGCGAGGCGGGCAAGTGCCTCGGGCCGTTCCATTTCGAGCAGAGCGCGCACTTTTTCCCGCTCAAAACGCGCTTCCAGCTCCTTGTACAAATAGTCGAAGCGGTGCGCGATGAGGTCAAGCTGCATCGGATAGAGCTTTTTCGCTTTGACCAACACGTCCTCGCGCACTCCTACTTTTCCGAAATCGTGCAGCAGGGCGGCGTAGCGTATTTCCTTCATTTGCTCGTGAGAAAATCGGACCGGCGCATACGTGCCCGTATCGACGCGGTCCACAATCTTCGCGAGGCCGACGGTCATGTGGGAAACGCGCAACGAATGGCCCGACGTCGTCGGATCGCGCTGCTCAATTGCCTTGACCGAAGCCTGCACAAAACCCTCGAACAACTGTTCGATGTCCTGATAGAGACGACCGTTTTCGTAGGCGACAGCCGCCTGCGAGGCAAGCGACAGCGCCAGCCGGACCGCGCGGTCAGAAAACGGCCGCACCTCGCGCGCCGTGATTTCCGCGCTCGTGAGGCGCGCATCCGAATGAACCTTGCAGTTGATGAGCTGCAAAACTCCGATGACGTCGCCCCGGCCATTCTTCATCGGAAGCGTCAACAAAGACCGCGTGCGGTAGCCGGTTTCCTCGTCGTAGTGCGGGTTGAATCGATAGGGGCGATTGCGGGGGATGCGGTGGGCGTCGGCGAGGTTGATCACTTCGCCGTGCAGCGCCGCGTAACCGGCGAGGGAATTCTCTTCCAAAGGAAGCTCGAATTCGGCAAAAGGAAATTGCGCGCTGTCATTCTGGGTCAGTTTGAAACGAAGATGGCGGTCGCCCGGGCCCGGGGACAAAACGTCCGGATGCTTCTCCTCGACGAGGTAAAGAGAACCCGCATCCGCGCCCGTAATCTGGCGCGCCTTCGTGAGGATCATCTCGAGTAGGGCCCCGATTTCGCGCGTCGTCGACAGGGCCATGCCGATCCGGTTCAGTTCCTCCATCTCGCGCTGAGCCCTCGCGAGTTCAGCCCGTGCCGCGCGCTCCCGCTGGGCGAGTTCAATGTTGGCAACGGCGGCGTCAACCGTCTTTCGAACCAGCGAAGGAGCGGCCCTCCGCGGAAGGGTCGCAAAGCAACCGTTGACAGCCTGATCCGCTCCATTGCGCGATATGCCAATGAGCCGAACGCGCGGGGCCCGGCGCACAAGGCGCTGCAAGGCAAGCAGGTCGCCTGCTCCCAGATCGGCGAGGCACACGACGGGTCTTTCACCTGGCTTCAGTGCGGAGGTTGGCCGGCCCCGGAATGAACGCGGCAGCGCACGCAGCGCATACCGGCGGCTCAGGGGACGCGCCAGCGGGGCGGCAAGGGAATGTTCAAAATACCAGACTTCTGCCTGTTGCTGCATGAGCTTACGACGAGGGAAGCGTCGAGGGTGGAACTTTTTGCACACCCTCCGCAGAGAAAAGTATACCGAAATTCCTCCGGCAAGCCTAGCGGCCCGGCACCCAAGTTGTCGTGAAAGGACGTAACTACTTACGTCACAGGCTATTGCTCGCCCTAGGCCCCTTTGCTAGGCTGGCCTATAGCAGGGAACGAGCCTCGAAATGAACGAGTCTCGAAGCGGTACAGGTTTGCGGCTCAAACGCCTAAAAATCTTGAGAAGCGTCGAGCCATACCGCCATCCCAACGAGGCCCCTCTTGGATATTGAAGCCGGAGCACGGACCCACCTTGGGCGCGTCCGAAAGAATAACGAGGACTTCTATTCGATCGTCCCTGCGCTGCAGCTGTATGTGTTGTCCGACGGAATGGGTGGAGAAACCCATGGCGAGGTGGCGAGCAGTCTCGCGGTGCAGACCGTCGTGACGCACTGCCGGCAGTCCGAAAACAGCCGCACGACGCCAATCTTTGGGGAGCCGCGGCCGGACATTTCCGAACGCACAAATCGTCTGGCGAGCGCGATCCACCTGGCCAATCGAAAGGTGTTCGAGACGGCCGCTTCCAATCCCGAACAGCAAGGCATGGGAGCGACGCTTGTGGCGGCGTGGATCGAGGGGCAACGACTTTCGCTCGCCCACGTGGGCGATAGCCGCGCGTATCTGCTGCGCGCCGGCTCGCTCGATCAGCTGACAGCCGACCATTCTCTGGTTGCTGAAAAAGTGCGTGTCGGTATCCTGACGCCACAGGAAGCCGACGCGAGCGAGATGCAAAGCGTGTTGACGCGGGCTGTGGGAACCGCTTCCGCCGTGGAGATCGACACCGATGAACAAATCTTGCTCGTCGGCGACTCCGTGTTGCTCTGCTCGGACGGGCTGACGCGCATGGTGACGGACCCTGAAATCGCGAGCACGCTGTTGACCAGCACGTGCGCGCAGGAGGCGGCCGACCGCCTGGTCGATCTGGCAAACGAGTACGGCGGCGTAGACAATATCAGCGTGATTGTGTTGCGGATCGTTCAGAAATCAGAAGGCGTGCTCGAACGGTTGAAGATTTGGAAACGAAACTCCGGGTAGCGTTACGCCGGCTTCGACCCCAGGAGATCATCCATGTCGAGACTTGTCCTGAAATTTGAGACCGCGACGCTGAAGGAAGTTCCTTTGGGGACCCGTCCGGTGACGATTGGGCGCGCTCCCGACAACGACATTCAGATTGACAATTTGTCCGTTTCCAATTATCACGCGCGCGTGTATGTCGAGGCCGGTTCCCTGGTGGTCGAGGACTTGAACAGCCTCAACGGATCGTTTCTAAACGAAATTCGCGTCGAACGAGCCATGCTGAAGGATGGCGACGCCATCCTGATCGGCAAGCACCAAATCCTCGTGGATCAAGCGCACGATGCGGCTCTCCCGCTCGACGGTTGGCGGAAGGCGCCGGCTCCGCGCGTGAATGAAACGATGATCCTCGATACGCACGAGCGCCGGAAGTTGCTCGAGCAGGCGGCGGCATCGGGTGAGCGGTCCCAGCTTTCGCCGGAACGGGTGCGGGTCCCGACGCTCACCGTCATGAGCGGCCGCACCGATCAAAAAGAATACCGGATCGCCGGAAAATTGACCGTGATCGGCCACTCCCGGATGGCAACCGTCCGGCTCCGCGGATGGTTCACGCCGGAAGTGGCGGCGCAAATCAATAAGCACGAGGACGGTTACTACCTGGGCCGAGGGGACCGCGTGCCGAAAGTCAACGGAGTCGAAATCCAGGGCCTCACCAAGCTTAATGACGGAGATGTGATCGAAGTGGGCCGCGTGCGGCTCAATTTTCTGTTCCGTGAATAATTTCCCGCCGCGTCCTTAGAGGCGATTCCCGCACGATGCCAGGAACTTCCACGGGCGGTAAATCAAGTCGCGCCTGGCAAGCGCCGCGCGAGTGGGTTCAGGCGTGGTGGCAACGCCGCGTCCCCTTTGCGATCAGCCTGGGCCTGACCGCGTTCGCCCTTTTCATCTACGCCTATACCTTCGTCGGCGACCGGCCGACGGCTGTGTTTTCGTTCATTAATCGGCTGGAGCTGAATGCGCTCGATCTGCGGTTTCGCCTGCGGCCAGAACGTTACCGGCGGCCGGATCCGCGAATCGTCATCGTGGACATCGACCAGCGTTCCCAGGAAGTGCTCGGCCGATGGCCGTTCTCGCGCACGTACTTCGCGCAAACGCTGGACGCACTGCGCGAGGATGGGGCGAAAGTCGCAGCCTTCGACATCACCTTCAGCAAGCCCGACGAAACGGCTGCGCCCATCCGCGAGTTGCGGCAAACCGTGATCGAGCGGCAAAAGCAGGGTGGGCAGACGGACCCGCGCGTGATTGCCGATCTCGACCGGCTTTCAAAGGAATACGACGGCGACACACAGTTTGCTCAAGCCATCGAGCGGTTTCAAAACGTCGTCCTAGGAAATTTTTTCCTTTATTCCGAATACGATTTGAAGGGCGTCGACAGCAAGACGCTTGACCGCTACGCGAATATTTTGGCCGATTTTCCGTTTCCCCAGGTGCGCGCTGCCAATCCCCAAACTGGGCAACGCGACCTCGTGCACCTCATTCAGGGCTTTGGCGAGCCGTATTCCCTCTTGCCGAAAGGCACACAGGCCAACATCGAAGTTTTGAGCGACGCGCTTCGCAACGCGCACGGTGCGACTGGATTCTTCAATGTCGAGCCGGACGCGGACGGCGTGGTGCGCCATTCCCTGCTGGTGCTGCCCTACGGCCGTTCGAAGAATCTGGAGGACTGGGATCTCTACGGCTCCCTCGACGTGCAGGCCGTGCGCTTGTTCGAGGGCCTTTCCGATCAGCAGATGGTGCTCGATTTCAGCGAGACGGGCATCACGGCGCTCGAATTTGGGCCTTCGATGATCGTGCGGCCCGACGCCATCGGGCGCATGATGATCGATTACGAGGGCGACGTCGAGACCTACCCGTATGTTTCGATCGCAGATGTTGTCCGCCACAAATTCCGCCCCGGAACCTTTAAAGGAAAAATCGTCCTCGTGGGTGCGTCGGCCACGGGAATCGGCGATTTGCGTTCGACGCCCTTCGGCGGAATCAACTATCCAGGCGTCGAAGTGCACGCGAACGTGATCGACAATATCCTGAACCATTATTTCCTGCTGCGCGGAGCAGATCAGGTGGCCGTGGATCTGCTGGTGATTTTCCTCGTAGGCATGCCGCTCGGATTGTGGCTGGCGCTCGCGCAGCCCCGGTCGATGCTGTACGGTTTGCTGCTGCTCGTCCCGTTCGGCGCCGGCGTGTGGTTCGCATTTCTGCAGGGCTGGTGGCTGAACTTCATCGTGCCCTCGGGGACGCTGGTTGCGAACGTGGGTTTCGTCGCGATGTACCGCGCGCTCGTGGAAGAAAAAGAAAAGCGGCGCGTGCGCGGCGCCTTCCAACAGTATTTGAGCCCCGAAGTCATTCGCCGGTTGCTCGAAAATCCGGATCTCGTGAAGCCGCGCAAGACGGACATCACGGTGATGTTCAGCGATGTGCGCGGGTTCACCAGCATTTCAGAAAAACTGGACGCGCAGGAACTGGCCGAGCTGCTCAACGAATATCTGACGGACATGACCCAGATTGTCTTTCGCCATAATGGCACGCTCGACAAATACATTGGCGACGCGGTGATGGCGTTCTGGGGCGCGCCTTTTGAAGAACCCGGGCACGCAACCCAGGGCTGCCATGCCGCGCTCGAAATGATCGCACGCCTCCAGGAAATGCAGAAAAAATGGAAATCCGAGGGAAGGCCGGTGCTCGATATTGGCGTGGGTCTTTGCACCGGAGTCGCGTCGGTAGGCAACATGGGTTCGGCCCTGCGGTATGGCTACACCGCGCTCGGCGATACCGTGAATCTTTCTTCGCGCCTGGAAGGACTGAACAAGGAATATGGCACACATATTCTTTTGAGTGACGCAACCTACTCGGCGGTAGAAGATCCGCTTCTGATTTTCCGGGAGCTCGACCTCATTCGAGTGAAGGGTAAATTACAGCCGGTGACGCTGTATGAGCTCGTCGCTGCGCGCGGCACGCCCGGGGGCGACGCGCCGGATCTCGAAGAGCGCCTCGACCTTTTTGCGCAAGGCCGCGCCTGCTACCGCGAGCGCCGCTGGCAGGACGCTCAAATTATCTTTGAAAAGCTGCTCGAGCGATGGAGCGGCGACGGCCCCGCGCGCCTATATCTGAATCGCTGTAAGGAATATCTCGTGGCGGGCCCGGAGGAAGACTGGGATGGCGTCTACGTCATGACGCACAAGTAGCCATGTTCGCTGTTCCTTTACTTCCTATGCGTCTCTGCCTTCCCCAACTTCGTTCTCTTATCCCGGCGGCCACCGAAATTCCCTGCCGCCGAGCAAATGCAAGTGCAAATGGAAGACCGACTGCCCGGCTCCGCGGCCGTTATTGACGACCGTTCTATAGCCTTCGATCAGTTTGCGTTCGCGCGCGATCTTGGCAGCCACAAGCTGCAACCTCCCCAGCATCTCCGCGTCTTCCGCGCCGGCATCGCCGAGCATTACGAGATGCTTGCGAGGACAGATGAGAACGTGGTTGGGCGCCTGCGGATGAATATCCTCGAAAGCGAAGATATCATCGTCCTCGTAGACGAGCTCCGACGGGATTTCTCGTCGCCCGATTTTGCAAAACAGGCAGTCTTCTTCCATAGGGCTTCTCCCAACGGCAAAGTTTACCGTTGGCAGATGGAAGTTGATAGCTCTTCTTTGGCCTACTGTAGGCCGAGATCGTTCGGCGCATCCAGGCGCATCACGAATGTCTGGAAGCCTTCGCTCGTTCGCAATTGCGTGGCGAGCTGCTGGGCCGCCTCCGCACTGGGAACGCGCCCGACGCGCACTCGGAAGAAGTGGCCCGTGGGCGAGTCATAATCCTGAACGAAAATGGGCTGGTAGCGCGCGAGCAACTGATCGCGCAGCCGCTCGGCATTCGCGCGATCCGCGAAGGCGCCGACTTGCACGGTGAAATTTCCAACCGCAGGATTCGGGCCGGAGAGCAGCTCGATCCGGACGCGGGCCGTGCCGGTACCGAGCATGTCGATCGCTTGCGCCGCCGCGCGGGCCAGGTCGAGAATCCGGTCTCCGACGAATGGGCCGCGGTCGATGACGCGAACCTGGACGTCTTTGCCATTGTTCAGATTTGTCACCCGCAGAATGCTGCCGAAGGGCAGCGTGCGATGCGCTGCCACGAGCGAGTTCATATCAAAGATTTCGCCATCGGCGGCGCGGCGCCCGTGGAAAGGGACTCCATACCAGGACGCGATTCCCTCTTCGACGAAAATACCAGGCACAAAGGGCGCAGTTCGAGTCGGCGACTGCTGGGCGCTCGGCCCGGGTGGAGGTGCAAGAGGTGGCGCGCTGGAAATGGGACGGCGGCCCGCGCATCCCGAGAGAAGGAACGCCGCAAAAAAGGGAGCCACCAGCCAACTCAGAGAACACGGCATCGTCGGGGGCGCGGGCAAGCGTTCACTCACCCCGGATGCCGCCTTCTTCAAGCATTTCCCTCGCGCGTCCTTATTTCTGGCGAGATCCAAGTCGCCGACGCGCCAAAGTGCTTTGGCGACGGCGCCTAGAGCCCGCGCCCGTTCCCGCAGCGCGACACGAATTTCGCGTCCGCGCGCAATTCCGGCTATTATAAGCATGCGAATTTTTTCCAGCAAGGAGATGCCGTGCCACTTCCCGTTCGATGGCGGTACAAATTGGACCGTTGGCGCAGCCAAGCTGCCGCGGTGTTTCACTCCGAGCCGAAGCCCTCGCGGCCGCGGCTCTGCCCTGCCTGCGGGACGCTCGTCGGCGCGACAGCGAACAAGTGCCACATGTGCGGAGCGAACGTGAATTATTCTTTCGCCGCCGCGAGCCGCTCCCTCAGCCGCTGGATGCCTCAAACGTCGCCGGTAACGTACGCCATGCTGGCGATCTGCTGTGTGATGTACATCCTTTCCTTTATCATCACGATGAAGGTCACGGGGGGCGAAGGACTCGGCGGCGGACTGATGGGTCTCGGGGGAATCTCGACGCGGGTGAACCTTCGCCTCGGCGCGTCTCTCCCATGGGTCTATAACATCGAGCAGCCGTGGCGGCTGATCACGGCGATCTTTCTGCACGGCGGATTGCTGCACATTGGTTTCAACATGTGGGTCCTCATGGACATCGGTCCCATGGTTGAGGAATTGTACGGCTCGGCGCGGTATCTCTTCTTGTTCGTCGTGACCGGCCTGTGCGGTTATATCGTGAGTTCATTTTTTGGTGGAGCGCCCAGCGTCGGCGCATCCGGGGCGCTGCTTGGGCTCGTCGGCGTTCTCCTGGCGGCAACAACGGGGCGGAAAAACTTGGCCGCGCAGGCGCTCCGCAGCGCCCTGATCCGGTGGCTGGTCTATATTGCGATTTTAGGTCTGCTCTTTCGAGGGACGGACAATTTCGCGCACCTGGGCGGGCTGGCTTCGGGCTACCTGCTCGGCCGCTTGATGCCGGACCGCGCTCCCGCCGACGTCCGCGAGCGGCGCCGCGCGGACCTGCTGGGATGGGCAGCGGGGTTCGCGGTCGCCGTTAGCTTTGGCTTCATGGTCTTCAATTATCTGCAGAATACGTAGAGCCGGGTAGGACAGGTTTGAGCCCGCGGTCTCTGCAATCCCATACGCAGCCAGACCCGACAGGCCGAAGCCTGCCCTACTTGCTTGAAACTACGTGTGCTGGTCGCTCAGGCGGCGCGCGATTGCAAAGCAATAGTGAAAGCCCGAGAAAACCGTAAAGCCGGCAACCAAGTAGCCGATCACATTTCGGAAATGACTCAGCCAAGGCCATTCCGTCACGGCGAGCAAGACGACGGCGAATACGAGCAGGATTTGCAGCGCCGTCGTGATCTTTCCGTAGATGCTCGGCGGAAACGGCCGGTAGCCGACCACCACCAGGATCACCGCGGCTGCCGTCAGGATCAGGATGTCGCGACTCAGCACGAGCGTCGCGAGCCACCAGCTGATCTTCCGGTTAAATGCCAGAACGACCACCGAAGAAGACAACAGCAGCTTATCCGCGATGGGATCGAGATACGCGCCGAGCGCGGTCTTCTGATTGAGCGAGCGCGCAAGGACGCCGTCGAGCCCGTCCGTCAACGCCGCGATAATCAAAATCGCGAGCGCAAGCCCGTACCGGCGGTAATGGACGGAAATAATGAAAAATGGCAAAAATCCAAGCCGCAGAAACGTGAGTTGGTTCGGAACCGTGAAAACACGGGAAGCCATTTTTGGATTCGCTTCAGCTTACACGAATAGCGCGAGATAGTCCCGCAGGGATCGGCCAACGCGCTGCTCAAAACGCTCGGAAAGCGACGGAATCGATCCGTGCGGCTCATCCAGCGCGATTCGTTCGATTCGTTGCATCGGAAAAAACAGCGTGGGGAGTCCGATGCGCTCGCCCTCTGGGTCCTTTACCTGCCGGATGAAATCGTCGAACGAGTTGAGGTCGATCCCGCGCACCGTGACGCCCGCCGAATTCACGGAAACCAGGGCGCCCCACAGTTTTTCCTTGGGCGAGTGCAGGCTCACGATGACAATGGAGTTGGGTTCCAAGGGCGCGCTCGCTTTGGCACCGCGCCGGGCGCGGGCTTGTATTTCTCGTGTGTTACAGCGAAATCGTTTTCAAATCTTTGGAAACGCACAATTTCGGCTCGGTCAGTTTTTGCACGTCCGCGGGCGTCACGCCTGGAGCCACTTCGCACAGGACGAGTCCTTCGGGCGTGACGTCAATGACCGCCAACTCGGTCACGATCCGGTCCACGACCTCGACTCCGGTCAGCGGCAAAGAACACTTTTTCAGAATTTTGGGTTCGCCGTCTTTCGTCGCGTGCTCCATGGCGATCACCACACGCGGCGAGCTGGCTACCAAATCCATCGCGCCGCCCATGCCTTTGAGCATCTTGCCCGGAATCGCCCAGTTCGCGAGGTTGCCCTTTTCATCGACCTGCAGCGCGCCAAGGACGGTCATGTTCACATGGCCGCCGCGGATCATTCCGAATGAATCGGCGCTCGAAAAATAGCAGGTCCCCGGGATTTCGGTAACCGTCTCCTTGCCGGCGTTGATCAAGTCCGGGTCTTCTTCGCCTTCATAGGGAAACGGGCCGACTCCGAGCATGCCGTTTTCCGATTGCAAAACGACTTCCATGCCAGCGGGAATGTAGTTGGCGACTAGGGTCGGCGTGCCGATCCCTAGATTCACGTAGTAGCCGTCGCGCAGATCTTGCGCGACGCGGCGCGCGATCCGTTCCCGCTTGCTCTCTTCAGGCTGAGACATGCTCTCCCCCGTTGCAAATCCGCCGCTTGTCACGCGCGCTTTCGAATCGTCCTCTTTTCGATCGGTCTCTCGTATCGAACGCCTTGGAAAATCGCGTTCACGAAAATTCCTGGCGTGTGCACGGACTCAGGAACGAGCGTTCCCAGTTCGACCAGTTCCTCGACCTCGGCGATCACGTAGTCCGCGGCCGTCGCCATCACAGGATTGAAGTTTCGCGCGGTCTTCCGATAGATCAGATTGCCCCAGCGGTCGCCCTTCCACGCCTTGATGAAGGCGAAGTCGCCGCGCAAGCCGCGCTCGAGAATATATTTGCGCCCGTTAAATTCACGGACTTCTTTTCCGTCGGCGATCATCGTACCCACGCCGGTTGGCGTGAAAAAGGCCGGAATCCCGGCTCCGGCGGCGCGCAAGCGCTCCGCCAAAGTTCCCTGCGGATTGAGTTCCACCTCGATTTCGCCCTTCAGCACTTGCTGCTCGAAAACCTTGTTCTCGCCGACGTAGCTGGCGATCATTTTTTTGATTTGGTGCGTTTCCAGCAGCAAGCCCAGGCCCAATCCCACGGCGCCGGCGTTGTTCGAGACTACGGTCAGGTTTTTCGTGCCCTTGCGGCGCACGGCGGAAATCAGGTTCTCCGGAATGCCGCACGTCCCGAATCCGCCCGCTAAGATTGTCGCGCCGTCGAACAATTTTTCGATAGCCACGTTGGCGTTCGCTACGCGTTTATCGATCAAATCCACTCCTTCCAAGACAACCGGACGAATGCAAAATTCGGATGCAGATAGTTTACTGCAAGTCGCGCAGAATTTTGTAGAGTTCTCCCGCAGCGGAAAATTCTTCTTCCAGCGCTCGCGTCCGCAAATCGGCCCGCACCTGCTCGAGCGCTTGGATCATTTGATCCAGCACGCGCTCCAAATTGTCGCTGTTCGTGAGGATGATGTCACGCCACACCGAATAGGGGCTTCCCGCGAGACGTAGCGCATCGCGAAGCCCGCGTCCCGCGAGAGTGACCGGCAAGCCCGTTTCGTCCGTCTCCCCGCGGACCACGCCCGCGAGCGCCACGGCAAGAAGCTGTGGCAGGTGCGAGACGACCGCCGCGGCGCGGTCGTGCACGTCAGCCGCCAGCCACACCGGCTCGGCGCCCAGCTTCTCAACGAGCGCGACAAACCCGGCGACACGCGGCTCGCGCGGCTTTGCCGCGCTTCCCTGCGCGGATGAACCGATCAGCGCGTATTTCGAGCCGCGAAATAAATCGGCGTCCGCAGCGGCAATTCCAGAAATTTCTTTTCCCGCCATCGGATGGCCGCCCAAAAAATGTGCGCCGCCTTCGCGGAACGATTCCGCCGCCACGGCACACACGGGGCGCTTTGTGCTCGAGGCATCCGTCACCAGAGAACGAAGCGGGGCGATCCGGGCGATTTCCGGAAGCAGCTCGATTGTCTGACCCACGGGCAGCGCGACATAGATCAGATCCGCGCCGGCAACGGCAAGAGAAACGTCGCCAATTCCTTCGTGGATCGCGCCACGCTCGAGTGCGTGACGCAAGACGTGCGCCTTGTCCCAGCCGACGACGATGGTATCGGGGAAATGTTTGCGGAGCGCGAGCGCGAACGAGCCGCCAATCAATCCGGTGCCAAGAATCGCGACGCGGCGGAAGGAGGCGGACATGGCTTAGGCAATGGTCCGGCCGACAGCGGGCACGATGATGCGCAGCTCGGCCATTAATTTTTCAAATTGATCGAAGAAGAGCGATTGCGCGCCATCCGAAAGGGCGTGCTCGGGATCGTTGTGCACTTCGAGGAGCAGCCCGTCGGCGCCTGCCGCAACCGAGGCCCGAGCCATGGGAGGAACCTTATCGCGAATGCCGGTGCCGTGCGAAGGATCGGCGAGAATCGGCAAGTGTGAAAGCTTCTTGATGACGGGAATCGCGGCGATATCGAGCGTATTGCGGGTAGCGGTTTCAAACGTGCGGATGCCTCGTTCGCATAGGATGACGTTGTGGTTCCCACCGGCCATGATGTACTCGGCGCTCAGCAAAAGTTCCTCAATCGTCGCGGACATCCCGCGCTTGAGCAGGACCGGCTTGCGCGAAGCACCGAGCGAACGCAGCAAAAAGTAATTCTGCATATTGCGCGCGCCAACCTGAAAAATATCAACGAACGAATCCATCACCGGTATCTGCGATGCGTCCATCACTTCGCTACAGACGAGTAAACCAGCCTTGTCCGCGGCGCCGCGCAACATCAGGAGCGCCTTTTCCCCGTGCCCCTGAAAACTGTACGGCGAGCTGCGCGGCTTGTACGCCCCGCCGCGAAGGATTTTGGCTCCCGCCTTCGCAACGCGATCTGCAATCACGCCGATTTGCTCGGGCGTTTCGACCGAACACGGCCCCGCCGCCACGATCACTTCGGCGCCGCCGATTTTCACTCCGCCGGGCAGCTCGACGACGGTTCCCTGCGGGCGAAACGCGCGGCTCGCCAGCTTATACGGCTGCGTGATACGCACGACTTCGCGCACACCGTCGAGCACTTCGACATCGCGCGGATCAAAGTCCGCGGGAACACCTACGGCGCCCAGAACCGTCTGCGACGCGCCCGTCGAGCGGTGAATGTCAAATCCCATCGACACCAGGCGGTCAATGACGTGCTGGATTTGCTCTTCTTTCGCGCCTTCTTGCATCACCACAACCATTCCGATTCCTCTTTCCCTTCACAAACGGATCCTACAGACCTAGCCCTCTTTTTTCCCGTCGCCGCCATGCATTACGGAGCGCTCGACCGAGCGCGCTTCATCCAGGATGCGTTCAAAGAGGCGCCGAATCGCAGCATCCGGCAGGGGACCCGGATTGGCCTGCACGACGCCGTCCAGCACCTGCTTCTCGCGGTCCGGCTGATAAAGCGCTTCGCCGGTGGTGCGCTTGATGCGTCCGATCTCGACCACGCAGCGCGAGCGCTCGTTCAGCAACTCGACAAGACGCCGGTCGAGGTCATCGATTTTGCGGCGCCACTCCTCGACGCTCATGCCGGGGACGCTCATGCCTCGGGCTCCCGGCGGCTCATCCCGGCCGTTGCAGCGCCTTTGAGCAACTGGACGCGCGCCGCCAGCGCTTGAGCCGCAGCCTCCACATTCTCCGCACTCTCGATTTCTCCGACGAGGGCCGAGCCCACCACGGCGGCGTCCGCAAGCCCACCAAGCAGAGAAACGTGCCCCGGCTGCGAAATTCCGAAACCGATGGCGACGGGAAGCCCGGTGAACCGCCGCACGCGGCGCGCGAGCGCCGGCAATTCCTCGGCGAGCTGGTCCTTTGCGCCCGTCACGCCGGTGCGCGAAATGACATAGAGAAAGCCGCTGGTCGATTTGGCGATGAGGGCAAGACGCTCGTCGGTCGACGTGGGCGCAGCCAGAAAAATCGTGTCGAGGCCGCGCGAAGACATCACCGCGCGGTAGTCGCCCGCTTCCTCGGGCGTGAGGTCGGTGATGAGCACGCCATCTGCGCCTGCCGCTTTTGCCGCGTCGCCGAATGCTTCCAGCCCCATCTGTAAGACCGGATTGAAATAGCTGAACACAACAAAAGGTACATCCGTTTTCGCGCGCAAAGATTTTACGAGCGAAAGGACGCCCGCGAGCGTCGTGCCGCTCCGCAGCGCGCGTTCGCTCGCGCGCTGGATCACCGGTCCATCGGCCACGGGATCGCTGAACGGCACTCCGAGCTCAATCACATCCGCGCCGGCATTTGCCAACGCGAGCACAAACTGCTCGGTTGCCGCGAGCGACGGATCGCCCGCCGTCAAATACGCAACGAGGCCCATTTCGCCTGTCCGGCGCAAGTCCGCAAAACGGCGGGTGATGCGGGACGCGTTCGTCATTGTTGTGGTCGCATGAGCCATGGCAAAAGCTTGGTAGCACAGGCTTCAGCCCGTGGGTTCGGTTTCGTTCGCCAGCAAAAACCGACAGGCTGAAGCGTGTCTTACGAAACCGCTACAAATAGCGGGCGAGAATGTCCATGTCCTTGTCGCCCCGGCCCGAGAGATTCAAAATCACGATCGCTTCGCGGGGCATTTTCGGCGCGCGCGCCATGAGTTCCGCAAGAGCGTGCGCCGATTCGAGCGCCGGAATGATGCCCTCCATGCGCGCGAGCGTGCGCGCGGCGGCGACGGCAGCGTCATCGCTGGCGGCCGTGTACTCTGCGCGATTCCGGTCGGCGAGCCAGGCATGTTCGGGACCGATCGCGGGATAGTCGAGGCCAGCGGAAACGGAATGCGTGGTCGCGATTTGGCCGTCGGGCGTTTGCAAAACGTAAGAATATGTCCCTTGCAAGACACCAGGCCGCGCGCCCGCGTATCCGGCAGCCGCGGCCATCCGCGCGGCGTGCTCGCCCAAGGCTGTGCCGCGTCCTCCCGCTTCAACGCCCAGCATTTTCACGGCCGGGTCGCCCAGGAATGCATGGAACAAGCCAATGGCGTTGGACCCTCCGCCGACGCACGCAACAAGCAGGTCCGGCAACCTTCCTTCGACGTCGAAGATTTGTTCGCGCGCTTCGAGGCCGATCACGCGATGAAAATCGCGCACCATCATCGGATACGGATGCGCTCCCAAAACCGAGCCGAGCAAATAATGCGTCGTGCGAACGTTCGTCACCCAGTCACGCATCGCCTCGTTGATCGCGTCCTTAAGCGTGCGTGTGCCGGAATCGACGCCGACAACCTCCGCGCCGAGCAGGCGCATGCGGAACACGTTAAGCCGCTGGCGCTCCATGTCTTCCACGCCCA
>Ga0335085_10001489_pt1 | contig 49076 bp, 50 predicted proteins | sample Lox_Sample_45_FD_206712 | JGI IMG/M metagenome (GOLD analysis project Ga0335085, IMG submission 206712) | Soil microbial communities from Loxahatchee National Wildlife Refuge, Florida, United States - Lox_Sample_4.5 | ecosystem: Environmental > Terrestrial > Soil > Wetlands | place: USA...
TGACGTATGGTGTCGCGTCCCATCCGTTATCTGAAAAATTCGCCTGGAGAAAGAGCTGCATTGCAAAGATAGCTGCTTCCAACGCAGCCGTTCAAGCTGCGAGGCACTCGATAAGAATTCACGGAGGGTACGGATTCATACGGGACTATCCGGTTGAACGCTACCTTCGAGACGCGAGAGCTACGCAGATCTATCTGGAATCTAACGAAGCACTAAAGGCAAAAATTGCAGAAGATATGCTAGCTAGACCGACTAGCTGAAATCATTGCTTCTTCTCGGAGCTTACGTCGCAAAATCTTACCTATGAGTGATTTCGGGAGCTCATCCCGGAATTCGATTATTTTGGGAACCTTGTACGGTGCAAGCTGCGTCTTGCAGTAGTCACGTAATGCATCAGCTCCTGGATTATTCGAATTGTCCTTCAGCACGACGAATGCCTTTACCGCCTCGCCGCGAAAGTCGTCCCTAACTCCCACTGCAGCCGCTTCTTTCACTGCAGGATGAGAATACAGCACTTCTTCAACTTCCCTCGGCCACACGTTGAAACCTGAGACGAGGATCATATCTTTCTTGCGATCAACGATGTAAAAGTACCCATCCTCGTCCATCCGGGCAATGTCTCCGGTCAATAACCAGCCGTCTCGCATCACGTTTGCCGTTTCGCCCGGATTTTTCCAATAGCCCTTCATGACTTGAGGCCCCTTTACCGCGAGCTCACCCGTTTCTCCCATAGGCAAGTCAATCAATCCGGTTTCGGAATCGACGATCTTCGCGTCGGTACCGATAATCGGAATTCCGATGGAACCGGATTTTACTATAGCCCCTTTCCCAATGGGGTTACAGTGCGTTACAGGGCTGGCTTCTGTCAGCCCATAACCTTCGACCAGATTGCCACCGGTTACGCTGTCGAATTTTTTCTTAACCTCCAGAGGCAGAGCCATCGCACCCGATACACATCGTCGGATAGAACCGACTGAATATTTTTGCAACTCTGGATAATTCATGATTGCAATATACATCGTCGCAACTCCCGGAAACGTGGTTATCTTGTGCTTTGAAATCGTTTCAAGAACTTCTTTCACGTGAAATGAAGGGAGCAAGACTATCTCCATTCCGGAAATTGTCGGAGAAATCAGGCAAACAGTCAGGCCGTAAGTGTGAAAGAACGGAGTTACACCCAGCATGCGATCGGAACTTCCACCGTTCTCCCACTTTGACAGCATGATCGCGTTAGATACCAAGTTGATATGAGTCAGCATCGCTCCCTTCGAAATTCCAGTCGTCCCTCCGGTATATTGGATTACAGCCAAATCTTCCTCCGGTACGAGAGGAGTCGGAATTGGCTCGCTCTTTGAATTGTTTGCAAGGAATGAAACTAGGCTCGTTGTATCTGGCTTCGAAAGAGTTTGGATTTTCTTAACCGGCCCTGCAAGTTGTTTTTTTATCGACGGGAGAAAGTCCGTGAGCGAAGTCACAAAAACGTGCTTTATCTTTGTAAGTCGTGGCCGCACCTTTTCAAAGCTGGAATAGAAATCGTTCTCGTTGTAGACGTTGTTGAGAACAACAATCGCGTCAGCTTCCGAGTCCTTTAGCTGGAACTCAATCTCGCGCTCGCGATAAAGAGGATTACACGGGACAATAGTTAATCCTGCTTTTAGAGCACCCCAGAAGCAGATAACAAACTGGGGAATATTTGGAAGAATTATGGCGATCTTAGAGCCCTTCGTTAGTCCTAGAGATGTCAGACCGTTTGCAAATTGGTTTGAGAATTCGTTTAGACGCGCATAGGAAATCTTGTTTCCTTGATATTCTAGCGCAGTGGAGCGAGGATACTTCCTTGCACTTTCAATAAGAAACGACTGGACAGAGGTTCTGGGGACCTCTAAGCTCTGAGCTACCCCCTCCGGATAGAATTTCAGCCATCGTTTCGGCAAAGCCGTGCTTTGCATTCGGTCTAATGTTTAATGCAGTGCTCGCCGTTATTTTAACATTCATGAACACTCGAATGACACATGTGGGCTCAAATTCTGAACTCTTTGCAATCCTTCGACTAGTTGTAGCCTCTTCATTTTTAGGCAGTATACCATATCGGAAAGCGGAAGAGAGTGAATGCGAACTCTCAATTCTTATTAGTTTGAAAGTACTCTTGAACAGTTGATTTTGCGATGAGAGACGTGTACATTCTTAGTGCGGATATGACAAAGTTTGGAAAATCTCCGCTATCTGCAAGAGAGCTAGCTCTTGAAGCTTCCACGAAAGCAATTCAGGAGGCAGGCATTTCCCCCGCGGACATTCAGGCGACATTCGTAGCGAATGCTTTCTCAATTGCTGAAAAGCAGGGACATCTCGGTCCGATTGTAATGTCAGGTCTGGGAGTTCCTGATGTTCCTGCCTCTACTATAGAATCTGCCTGTGCGAGCGGTGCTTCTGCGATAAGGGAAGCCTGGATCAACATCGGTGCTGGAATTTACGATTGCATGCTAGTTGTCGGTGTTGAAAAAGTTAGCCAGCTTGATACGATCACAGCCACAACTTACTTTTCATTCGGTTCGGATTTTGTTTTTGAAGGTGCTTGCGGTGCCTCCTTTCCCGGGTTGTACGGGGCGATTGCGCGGTCTCACATGACGAAGTACGGAACGACCGAGGAACAACTGGCTAATGTTGCGGTAAAAAATCATGAGAACGCGCTTTCAAATCCGAACGCGCACCTTCACAAGAAAATCTCGGTCGGAGACGTGATGAAGTCCCCCGTGGTTGCAAGTCCATTGAAATTATTCGATGCTTGTCCGTTCTCGGATGGCGCAGCGGCGGCTATCTTGTGCAGTGAAGATTTTCTCAAATCAAAGAGCTTGAAAAGCACAGAACGGGTAATGATAAAGGGATCCGGACGGGCAGGTGGAACAGGCGCTCTCTTTCAAAGAGACGACCTTACCTCGCTAAATGCTGCGGTTCTTGCAGGCCGGGAAGCCTTCAAGATGGCAGGCATGTCCCAGAAGGACATTGACTTCGCCGAGGTCCACGATTGTTTCACCGTTGCCGAGCTGATTGCAGAGGAGGACCTCGGGTTTGCACCGAGAGGGAAAGCAGCCCAACTTACACAGGAAGGGCAGACCAAAATTGGCGGAGAATTGCCAGTAAACCCTTCGGGAGGGCTGAAAGCTAAAGGTCATCCAGTTGGCGCAACAGGTGTCGGTCAGGTCGTCGAAGTTTATGAACAACTTCATGGAAAGGCGGGAGGACGTCAGGTCATAGATGCGAGAACTGCCCTAACTCACAACGTTGGCGCGACCGGCGGCAGCTGTGGCGTCCACATCTTCCAGATCAATTAGTGATTTTTCATGACTGAAACGACGCAGAAAGAAGTCGTCCCTTCGGAACTTACGATAAAGGAATTCGAAGCAGGTGTTCACGAAGGAAAGATCTTAGGATATCAGTGTGCTAACTGTGGTCTGAAGCGTATCGACATCCTGGAGTTTTGTCCAAACTGTCACAAGGCAGAGCTGCGCAAAACACAGTTTTCTGACAAAGGAATCGTTTTGACTTATACAATCCAGTTCGTCGCCCCGGAACAGTACATGAACGAAGTTCCCTACGCCTGGGCGATCATTCAACTGGATGACGGCCCGAAGGTAACTGGATGGATTCCCTTCATTTCAAAGCCGTCCGATCTTCCCGTCGGTCAGCGGGTCGCTTTCAAAAGGTCCTATTTGCCGGGAATGGTCTTCGAAAAAGTCCAGTAAAGTTCTCCTTATTATCACGAAGGGCATCCTCAATGAGTCAATGCTCTACGTGAGAAAGGTTGGTGTGGTCGGGGCTGGCACTATGGGAAGCCAGATCGCCGAGATCATGGCTCTGAACGGCTATGAAGTGTTTCTGAAAGACGTCTCTAAGGAATTCTTGGATCGAGGAATGTCGGGCATCCGGAAGAATATGGACGAACTCGTTTCGTTTCACAAAACCAAAGCTGATAGAGAAATCAGTCGCATTCACGATCAGGACGGAATTTCTCTTACTGACGAGCAGGCTTCCCAAGTTAGGGCAAAGCTGAAACCTACCTATGATGAGAAACGGATCGCAGAAGTTTTGGCAAAGATACATCCGACAGAATCCTACGATCCGTTCAAGGATGTGGACATTGTAATTGAGGCAATCATCGAGGAAATTGAAGAAAAGAAGAAGCTGTTCAGGGAGCTCGACCAGTTTGCCAAGAATGCTGTACTAGCGTCAAACACTTCGACGTTGTCAATAACAGAGATTGCCTCTGCGATGAAAAAGAGGGACAAGACAGTTGGCGCACATTTTTTCAATCCGCCCATTACACTCCCGCTCGTGGAGGTAATCCCGGGGCTCGAAACCAGCGAGGACACCGTCAGCGACGTAATTGACTTTCTTTCATCACTACGGAATTTTCGATATCCGATGCAGCCGATCAAAGTCAAGGAGGTGCCGGGCTTTTTGGTAAATCGAATTTTGGGTGCCATGTGGAACGAGGCGTTCGCCCTTTACGAGGAGGGAGTCGCCTCACTTCGCGACATTGACCAGGCAATGAAAACAGGAGCAGGAATGCCGATGGGTCCATTCGAACTCGCTGATCTTGTCGGGATAGACGTACTTTACCACGTCGAGGAATCGGTAAAGCGGATGGAAGGCAGCTTCCTCACTCCGCGGCCGACCCAGATCGTGAAGAAAATGTACTACTCTGGTCGTCTTGGAAGAAAAACCGGCAAGGGATTTTACAACTACTAACCAGACTCTTGTCGCTACTCGAGTGTTAGATTGCCACTACTTCCTACATAATAGGCTCCCATGCTCATAGGCTCAGACACATTCCATTTCACTTCCATCTCTCACTAAAAGAGATTTCAAGCAAAAGGATTGAGACGGTTTTACTGGCACCTGCCGAGCAGAGACGCACGATTTCGTATCCAACTGTAGAAACTCTCTGGCCGGCCAAGTGTATACATTTATCTGAATTCGCGCAAACTCGCCAACTAAATTAATCCTTGGCCTCCACCGGCGTACCGTCGCTTGACAATCTTCTGGGTAGTGATGGTTACCCCGACAAGTCAGCCATCCTTGTTGTCGGGGCTCCTGGGATTGGCAAAGAGGCATTGGGATACTGGTTTGTGCGTTCAGGACTGATTCAGGGAGACTACTGTCTGTATGCGACTCATCGTCCTGTCACCGATGTCCTGAGGGATATGAAAGGGGTTGGAATTACAACAGAACGCGTCCCTGAATGGATCGCAAGCTCTGGTTCTCCCCTAAAGTTAGACCTTAGAGACTCAGTCTCAATTTCGTTCAACATCAAAGAAGCAGTACACCGAAATCAGAACAGGCGAGTCAGAGTAGCGACAGATGTCCTGTCACCGCTGCTTGTCCTGAATCCTCTGGAGTCGATGTACAATTATTGGTCACAGCTTCTGTCTGATATTAAGCAACAGGATGCGGTGATCTTTGCCCTCGCGGAAGAGGGCATGAATCCTCCAAACGTCCTAACTACAATGGAGCAAATATTCGATGGTGTAATAGAGATGAGGCTCTACGAGCAAGGGCTTTCAATCACTCCATTGTTTCGAGTGAAGAAGATGCTTGGTCTCCCGCCGCTGCACGGTTACTTTCGTTTCTCTGTTTCAAGTACCGGAATGGAAGTGGTGCCAAATGTCCATTGACATAGTAAATCTTCTTGAAACTCTGGTGGGGCTCGCAGCTACTCTAATCGCTTTACTGGCTGTTTATAGATCTTTGACGATAGGTAAGTCGTTAGTGTCTCGTGTGTATCGCACGCGAGCCTACTGGCTCGCGGTCCTTATGATAATTTTTGCCGCCTTCAGCCTTGTCCCGACGACTTCAACCATTGAATCTGACATTAGCGATATCCTCTTCTTCATGTTCCTCTTCGCATTACTCATTTTCATTGATAGCAATGTGACTGTCGGGAGAGAGATCGACTTTTTCCATAAGGATGTCTTGCATTGGCACGCGTTGCGAATACCGCTGTTTGCAGTCATCGTAGCCGGCACTGCGGTTGCAATTGTGGCGATCATTGATTCTACCGCTTCAACTACGGGAATTGGTATCGTTGTTTATTTTGCTATCCTCGGTATAGTTTTCACTTATTCCGGGGCGACGATGCTTGCGATCGCACGAAGAACTCATGACCGGACAATGAAAATATTTGTTAAGATGCTTGGATTTGCTATCATATCATACGTCCTATTCCTCACGTTGTTCATACCACTGGATGCTATCTATCCGAGTCTCGGCGACGTTGTCACTAGCTTTATCGCGATTGCTGCGGCCTATTTCTTTTACAGAGCAGCCATGTCTCTTTCGCCCATCGGTCATATCGAGAAGGAGATTTAGCAATCCATTCCACGGGATAATACCTGATGGGAACTTGTCGGTCCCCTGCGGTCTAGAAATCTCTTGGATTCAGATGAGGGTGACTTTGTGACTAAGTAAGAGGAATGGTCGAGGGAAAATATTGCCTGAGGGTACAGTTAAGATCGAAGACCTATCAATCAGGTACTGGACTAATGTAGGCGGTTTGGGCGATGATGACAAAAACCACAGGGCCGTCATTCTCTTTCACGGCAACGGATCTTCGTTAGATTCTTGGAAGAAAACAAAGACACTTGAAGTGCTATCATCAAAAGGATACAGAGTCTTTGCGATTGATCTTCCTGCAGGCAGAGGTTCGATGTCTGATAAGCTCAGCCCCAGAGTCCTCAAAAACAACCCGGAGAAAATCATTACGGTGCTCGATAAACTGTTCGATGCACTAGAGGTCGGTGAATCGCCATTTGCGATCATCGGTCCATCGATGGGAGGAGGATTTGCACTTGCATACGCGTTATCGCGACCAAGGCGAGTCTTTGCACTCGTCCTCGTGAGCCCGTCAGTTTATCGCATTGCTGAGCAAGAGAAAAGCAAACTAGGAGATCTGGATATTCCGGTGCTGCTCCTCTGGGGCGAGCGAGACAGGGTTTTCCCTCTCGATGAATACGGGATGCCTCTCAAAGAAACGATTCCCCGTGCGAAGCTGCTGGTTGCAAAAGGCGCAGGACACGGGGCGCACTTGGAAAAGCCGGAGAAGTTCAACGAGCTCCTTCTTGATTTCCTTTCTGAAACTCTGTTACCGCCCTAAATCTGATAGCTCAGCCGTTCCAAGCGTATCACATGCGGCCAAGAGTTGAGACTCTATATCTCTAATTCAAAGAAATTGGACATTTGGCTGCCGAGTTCATCGATAGATTCGACTTATCCAGCGCGGATTTATGCATCCTTAATCGCGGGGGCCACTTTTTCCGCGAAAGTCTCCATTGACTTTAGTGCCATCTCCTGTGGCATGTCCCCGTAGTTCAGGTTAGCCAAAAACAGTCCGAAACCCAGCTCCTTTTGCTGCAACAATATCTCCCTTGCCACTTCTTCCGGTTTGCCGCAGATGTGTAGACCTCCCTTTTTTGCCTGCTCGTGATCAAAGTTTGCAGCTCCGAATATCTTTCCAGTCATGTAGTATTCTCTGCCGTTTGGGATCCGCTTGTATGGAGATTCAGTTTGAGTTTCGACCGACGAGCTAAAGTGAAGATAGTGAGGAAGGCACTCTTCTCTCGGGTTTCCTTCCGATACATAAACGGCACGAGCCAACCCGATCATTTCCGGAGGTGGATCGATACTGTGGTATTTTCTGTAGTATTGCCGGTAAGTCGAAAGAAGAGCTTTGCTTGTGGCTGTAACGGTTAGCCAACGAGTATAACCTGCCTTTTTCATTGCGGCCCACTCTATTGACCTGTCTGTCAGACCTGAGGACCAGATAGGCGGATGCGGTTTTTGAAAAGTTCTCGGCCACACGTTGACCACTTCATACTGGAAGTACTTCCCGTTCCAGGAAAATGGCTCGTGCGTTGTCCACGCCTTTTGAATTAGCTCCCAAGATTCTTCGTACCTTCCGCGGTTGTCGTCGGGCGCGATATTGTATGCGAGATGGTTGGACGGCCCTCCCCTGACAAACCCGGCCATCAGTCTTCCCTTGGACAAGACATCTAGCATTGCATATTCCTCTGCAATTCGGATTGGGTTGTGAAGAGGTAGGAGGGCCCCATAAGGGAGAAGTTTCGCTCTCACAGTTCGCGTCGCAAGGTTTGCAAAAAAAAGATTCGGAGCCGGAGTCACGTTGCTCGGCTTGAAGTGCTGCTCGTTGATGGCAAGCACTTCGTACCCGAGCTCGTCGGCGCGAACGAACTGCTCGAGCGTCTGACGATAGAGATCGCCCCCAATCTCAGGATCATAGTTTTTCGAGGGAACTGGCCACGTAAGAGATGGATTCAGGGGTTTGTACGGCATCTCGCTAAAGAAACCAATCTGCAATTCTCAGTGCCTCCTAAGTATCGGCATTACCTCTTCAGCAAATAATCTCATACTCTTCATTGCTTTCTCGTGTGGCATATCTCCGTAGCGAAAGAGTCCGAAAAATGTCCCAAAATCAAATTGTTTTTGTTGCTCTAAAATTCTCCCCGCGACCGTCTCGGGATCGCCCGCGATGTGGTTACCTTTTTCCACGAGACCATCATATCTTTCCCTTGTCAGGAAGAGCCTGGATGCCCAATAGAGATGAACTCCCAGCTGTTTCTCAAGTTTCACGTTGGCAAGAATAGACGGCGGATAGAGTACTCGGTACTGATGAAGAAGGTGTCTTTCACAACTTTCTTTTGCCTCGGTTCTTGTCTTGGCAACAAAAATGCTTCTTGCAACCCCTACTGATTCCTCTGATGGCGTCAAACCATGTGCCGACTTGTAGAGCTGGCGATATTTTAGGGCAAGGTCCCGCACCTCATCATTCGTCGAGGTAAACCCGAGACCGATACTTGCTCCTTTCCTTGCAGCGAGTTCAATCGTACCGCCGCCCGCCGTGTGAATCGGCGGATGTGGTTTCGTGTAGGGACTAGGCCAAATTGAAACCGGATTGAATTTGTAATGCTCGCTCTTCCACTCAAAAGGCTCCTGTTCCGTCCATGCTTTTACGATCAGCTCCCAGGCCTCTTCAAATCTGGATTTCTCTTTCTCGTAATCCAGTCCGTAAGCCAGGTAGTTTGTCGGTCCACCACGCACAAATCCTGCTGATACGCGTCCTTTGGAGATGACGTCCAGCATTGCGTACTCTTCTGCGACGCGAATGGGATTGTGGATGGGGAGTATCGTTCCGAAGGGAAGTATCCTAATCCTCGTTGTCTGAGCGACAAGATAGGAAACGAGGACATTTGGAGAGGGATCCATATTGTCCTGCTTGGAGTGCTGTTCCGGCAGGGCAACAATGTCAAAGCCTAACTTTTCAGAGAACACGAGTTCGCTCAGGTACTCAAGATAGAGAGCTCGTCCTAAAGCTGGATCGAAGAATAGGTTGGGAGTCGGAAAATCATGAGGTTCTCTGATTCCCGAATACGGCGTCTCATGAAGGACCCCAATTTTTAGCATTTTATTATCTAAACCAACTTTACGATTTGCCCTAACTAGGAAACCGTATCCGCTCGATTTTTCTCTTGATTTTGACTGAATCCTTGAGCGTTTGGTACACGGGGTCACTTTTAGCAGCAGTGTCGATAACTTTCTTCAATAGCTTTGGACTTGCATCCGATGAGATCTTGAAAGTGAGAACGATGGTTGTCACGCGTGGAATTCTCCCTTTGATATTGTAACATCCAGCCGGATCGAAGTTACCTTCAACAAGAGTATCGAGCGAGTCAATTTTCGCTCCGAACAATGCCGAGTGAATCAATATCTGGTTGTTGATGCTAAAACCCAGGGAGGAAAAGAAATACTGGAGCGGACTGGGGGCCTTGTCCGTACCACCCCATGGCTCGACATGTTCGTCGCTCGATAGCGTAAATTGGTGGACCTTGGACTCTTGGTAAAATCCATCGACTTGTTTTACGCTGGCGCCATGAGGAATCGACTTTTTCGTTGCATTTTCGATGTAACCTTTTCTCTTTTGTTCGTAGATTGCAGAGAGGTCGCGCATTCTAGTCATTCACCGGAACCTGTGGTTTGATCTTTGGGGAATGTAAGTGCTCTTTCAGCTGGGGCATCACCTTCTCCGCAAAGAGCTCAATGCTGCGCTTTGCCATCCTGTGGGACAGATTGCCAAACCTGAACTCGCCGATGAATGTGCCAAAACCCACCTCTTTTTGCTGCTTCAGTATTTGATCCAATACGTGCTCGGGGCTCCCAGCAATGTGAACTCCGACATCAACCAATCCCTGGTAATCCATTTCAGAAAGGAACAACCGGCTTGCCCAGAATAGCTTGCGTCCAATCCTATCCTCTTCTTTTTTGACCGCCATCATGCTGGGGCGCCACAGAGTCTTCCAAGTATACAGGATGTGTTCTGATGACTCTTCGTTCGCTCTATCTGTGTTATCGGAGACGTAGACGCTCCTAATCAAAGAGACTCTTTCCCTTTCCGGCTCTCTTCCGTGAGCCTTCAAGTAAGCTTCACGATAAGTATCGAAAACTCCGCTTATCTCTGAGGTCGGTTGCACCCACAGTCCGTAGCTTGCATCCTTTACTGCTGCAAAAGCTGCAGACGGACCGGCCGTGTGAATGGGCGGGTGTGGCTTTGTTAACGGCCGTGGCCAAATCGAAACCGGGTCAAAATGGTAGAATTTTCCGTTCCACGAAAAGGGCTCGTGGGTTGTCCACGCCTTTACGATGAGCTCCCAAGCTTCCTCGAATTTTGCCTTTTCCTCTAGCGGAACGCTGTACGCAAGATAGTTTGTGATTCCACCTCGCTCGAATCCAGCGATAATCCTGCCACCTGAAATCACGTCAAGCATTGCATATTCTTCTGCGATGCGCAGTGGATTATGAATTGGCAAGATAGCTCCAGTTGGCAAAATCTTCGCTCGCTTTGTTCTGGCAACCAAGTATGCCGCGATAAGATTCGGTCCTGCATCCAGGTTATACTCTTTGGAGTGATGCTCGTTGAAGGTGAGAAGATCGAAACCTAGCTGGTCTGCCTGCTCAAACTCGTCCAAATATTCTAGATAGAGCTGGTGGCCCTTTTCAGGATCGAATTCCAAATTAGGTCTCGGGAAATCATGAAATGTTTTGATGTACTGATACGGAAAATGATTGAATATTCCAACTTCCAAGTCTAAAGCAAAACTTCCGACGGCACCGATGTCTTACGGTCGATGTGTTAAAGCATTTCATGATTCTGTAGTATTTTTGCCCCAAAAGGAACACACAATTTTTCGAAGCACCGGGATGTGGCAGAAGCCCGAACCTGTTCGGGACTGAAGGTAAATATCCGCGATACCCGAGTAGAGGGATTTCACATTTAGTCCGTCACGAAGGACACGCAGAAATCCGAAAGTCCGGAACTAGTTTTTTCTCTTTCGGTCCTTTCGCGTGGATTTGCGTTTGGGCTTACTATTGAGTTTCGCACGAGATAAACCCGTGCGATGAATGTAGTATCCCCGCACGAACCTACCAGCAAAAATTAGAGAAGAACATGATCATATTTGTGTCATCTCTTTATTTCAAATCAACTCAGCCGGAAACGTACACTCTTCCTCGAGGTCGGTCAGAAAGAATCAAAGCAGGACACCAAGTGATATTCCGCGAAGGAAGACCTAATACATGAAAGTATCTAATCCTCCGATGGAACCATTCGATGATCGAAATTCGACTCCTTGTTGATACGCCTGAAAACTGGGTAAAATCTCTGAACCGGAGTCACTCCGCTTTGGTAAGGATCATGGATGCCAAGCCCTCAGAATCGGCACAAACCGTCCAAGATTTTGTTGAAATTTCTTCAACCAAGGCGAGCGCCGATCAACTAATTGATTCTTTGAATACTTCAAAGGACATTAAAGATGCGGACCTAGTCCAAGTGGGGCCCCATACGGTGATGGGCACGATAACTACGCAGAATTGTCCGGTATGTTCAATCTTATCCGGATTGAATTGCTCCCTTTTGTCAGCGAAAACCAGAGACGACAACAAAATGGAGTGGCGGCTTATTATGAGCGGTGACGACACGCTCAAGAATGTTACGAATCGCCTTGAATTGCAACACGTAAATTATGAAATACAAGAGATCGCCAGACTCAACAGTGTCAAAGATCTCACTGCGAGGCAGGAGGAAATCGTCAGAATGGCGCTCGACATGGGCTACTTTGAATTTCCAAAAAAAATCAAGCTGGAAGAATTATCTGAACGATTCGGAATATCAGCTGGCACGCTTTCCGAAATCCTTAGGCGCGCTGAAAAAAACGTCTTAATGCACTATTTCCTCGAGCGCTAGGAAAGGACTCGTTATCTTAATAACTACGATGCCCTAACGCAATACTTGGGAAATATCGAAAGATAACATCCTACTTTTAGTCGTCCCTCCTTTCGTCACCGGTGGTTCATCCCTTAGATTTTAGGGATGATCAATAACTGAATCTTAGATACAAAAAAGATCTCGTTGAAAATCACGTTGAACTCCAATCTTAAGGGCTTTCAAAGGAAAGTCATTAGGTTTCGCAGTGTTAGCAATGTCGCAGCAATTTCGCTGATAACAGTCGCTTTTATTGTCGGGGCAGGGGCAGCTATCATGGCTACAAATGCGAATAACGCTCAAAATCAGACTGTTTTCACAACATCAGTCCCATCAACCATAACTACAGTTGTGACGACGCAGCAACAGCAATCAACGTCGTCGGTAGGGCAGTTAGGTTACGCAACTCCCGTTTGCTCGTCGCAAGATGGTATCGTGAAATTCACCCTTGTCGCGGAAAAAACCAAAGTAACTATTGCAAGGAACGTTACTTACGATGGTTGGAGCTTCAACGGCACTATCCCGGGTCCGACTATCTGGGTGAAAACGTGCGAGAACGTTGAATTCACACTAATCAACAACGATACGATGGCACACTCAATCGATTTCCACGCGGCTCAAGTCAATTGGGCAACGCTCTACGCTCCAGTTCTCCCGGGCAAGTCACTTTCATTCAACTTCACGCCTGCTTATCCGGGAATATTCATGTACCATTGTGGAGTTCCACCCGTTTTAGAGCACATCGCCAATGGGATGTATGGGGTAATCATAGTGAATGGAACAGGAAATTGGGCGCTCCCGCCTGCTCCTGGAGGAACCTATGTCCTGATAGAAAGTGAATTCTATCTGAATGTCTCACCTGGGGCAGATGGAACTTACACCGGCAACTACACGAAAATGCTAGCCGCAACTCCTGATTACGTTGTTTTCAATGGGGAAGCTTTCCAGTATCAGGTCAACCCTCTCGTTGTGAAACCAAACCAGCTAGTAAGGCTCTACGTCTTCAATGAGGGTCCGAATCTCTGGGAAGCGTTCCACGTGATTGGAGGAATTATGGATACGGTCTATACAGACGGCAACCCCCTCAACATTCAACATGGTCTCCAGACTGTGAGCATTCCACCTTCTGGCGGCGCCATTGTCGACATGTACTTTACAGATCCTGGTGGCTTGAATCCATTTGTCAACCACGCTTTCGCCTACGCTTCCGCTGGAGCCGTGGGAGTTTTCAAGGTAGAAAATGAAACATCCACGGGCAATATCACAACTTCGGGATCTCAAGCCGCTGGGGTTCCGGTAAGCATCCAGCCTGGATCGGGGACCAATGCAACCTCTCTCTACTATTCTCCTTCAACCATTACAGTCGTCATTGGGGTAAACAATACGGTCACGTGGACTAACAATGATAACATCGCCCACACTGTAACTGCTGACAATGGGGCTTTTGATTCAGGTTATCTTAACCAAGGTCAGACATGGTCTTACACCTTCACGACAGCTGGAACATATTCATACCACTGTTCAATTCATCCATGGATGACCGGCACGGTGATCGTAAGATCCGGATAACCTACCTTCAAGAAAACGATCGCGAAATTGCCTCCAGAAACCAGGAAGATGAGCCGTCGGGATGCCCTATTTGGCATCGCTGTTCTTTCCGCCGTAGCAGCGGCGGCAACAATCAGTGGATCGAAAGTTTTCGGAAGTACTACCACGAAGGAAAATTCCACATTCGTAAACGTGAAAGTGGTCTACTTTGGAATGTCGTTTCAAATGACCGGTGTAAAGGAGGAATACTTTAAGCTGAAAGCTCAGGCGCGACTTCAAGATCTGCTTTTGCAGATACAAAAGAGACATGAAGTCTTTGCGGCAATGCTACCGACGATGCAGATTCTTCTGGATGGCAATCCTTTTACTCCTCAAGATAACCCCGAACTTCGAGAAAAATCTGAGATTGATTTTATCCCCGTTTATGCTGGTGGTTGACTCGCGGCCACCTACCAAGTTTGTCACAAGAAGGAGCCAAAGTTCTTCGGGATAAGAGATATCCAACCTCTTCCGCTATTGAAATAGTGAGCAACGATGAGCTACAGATTAGATTACGAAGAAAAGATCCCGAGTCTTGTTGCTAGGCTGAAAGAAGAACATGCTGAGATCGATCGGAAACTTGGAAGAATCTCCGAGATCGTGACGAGGGAAGATGGAGATATAAGGGTGGCAGTGAGCCTGCTTGAGGCCCTGAAGACAGAGATACTCCGGCACGCTGTCGAGGAAGAAGCGCGACTAGCTAGGATAATCATGGAATCAGAGGAAACAAAAAAGTCTTCAGCCCAGTCTCTGAAAATTTTGCAAGAGCACAGGCGCATTGAGAATTTTTTTAAGGGCGAATTGCCCTATCTCTTAAATGAGAACTCCGAAAAAGAAGCAAAGAAAAAAATCTCTTTGTTTATCGATTTCATGATAGAACATCATCTCGCAGAAGAGCAGGAGTTATTCCCGCTTTCCCTGAAAGCAGCATCGTCTCAGACTGTTCTTCCTCTTACCTCGAATGTGGAAGCAATTTTCCCTGAGGCAAAACCCATCCCCCTTAGGGAGCTAGTGAATTACCAAGAAGAAGCAATCGTAAGCAAAGTGCTAACCGGGAAAGCAAGCGGAACGATAACGTTGTTTGCTTTTGATGAAGGACAGGGGCTAACTGAACACACATCTCCGTTCGATGCTCTCGTCCAAATTCTTGAGGGTAACGCCGATGTCACGATCGCAGGAAATTGCTTCCACATGAGTGAAGGAGATGTGGTGATTTTGCCAGCAAATCAAGGTCATGCTTTGCACGCGGTTTCGCGATTTAAGATGCTTCTGACTCTTTTGCGATAAAATGGAAGAAACAAAAAATTGTTTACGAAAACAAACCAAGTACAGCCTTGAGCTGGGATGTTTGTCAGGGAAGAGACACCATCTTTTCTATGACTTCCCCCTAGGCTCCTATCTGTTTAGAATAGGAACAATTGTATTCCACATTATTCTGTCCGAGACAGTCTTTACTGTAAAACTTCAATCTTTTGATAATTCTACGCGAGGGATGTGGGATTTGCACTCCAATTTACTACTAAACACAACCCAATAAGCGACGAATCGGTACGAGGTTTTCCTCTGGGTTCTGAATTTGGACTCCAAACGGTTCAACAGCTTTTGATACTAGCTAGTCGAGATAGCACCGACCCAACATTGCCCTCAATGCGTTACTGTTTCTTGCTTTACTCTGTTCGGGTAGAATATGCCCCCCACAAGCAGTACAATTCCAATTCCGGGGAGTATCAGCGCGTCTACTACGCCGCGTGCAAAGTAAAGTACCGTTCCCAAGATAATCAGGATGCATCCCATGAGTAAGAGCCTCAATTTCATGCTGTTCAAAAAAACGATCACGTCCACGCAGTGAGAATCTCTTCTCTCTGGAAAGTTGCCCTTGCTGCCAGGAAGAGAAGAATATCAAAGACAACCAAAGCCCCTGCTAGTATCAACAGATTTGTGTTAGAAAATGGGAAGATTCCGGTCTCGGACGCGAGGAATAATCCGAGAAGCGGAAGAAAGATGAGAGACCCGAGCTGCTGGGCTGATCGCACGTCATTCAATCTGGATGAGATGATGACATTCACTTCGACACTCAGGAGAGCTATCAGTGGAGTGCTGAGCAAGATAAGACCGATATAGGTATTGGGATAGTAGTAAAATCCCAAGACGCTGTGAGTAAAATTGTCCATAAGCAACATGAACAGCGTTGCACCGGCGTAGATTGCACCCAGTGGAACGAGCAGGCCGGAGATTATTTTTCCGAGCAAGATTTCCCCATCCGTCATTGGAGTGGCCAGGAGCGGCTCCAGGGACTTCTGAACTTTCTCCCCCACTAAACTGTACGAGGCTATCGCGGTTGGGATGATTGCCCCCGCTATCAGAAACCATATAGAAAACGCGTCCATCAAACTCGTAGCTTCCGCTGCAGCAAGGGTATGTCCAGCTCTGTGCAAAGAATAATTCAAGATAACCGGAAAGACGACTCCAATAATCACGGGAAGTGCTACGGTAGCGTAGATTACGTTGGGTTTCTTCCTGAAGATCTTAAAATCCTTCGCGGCAATTGCCCACGAATTTTGAAGGTTCAATTTTCCGTCATCAACTCTCCTTTACGAGCTTCAAGTATACATCTTCCAAACTTGATCCAATTTCGGCCACGAATTGCAACCGCCCTCCTGCATTCTGAATTTCTTGAAGTATTGCCGGATTTTCCTTTTCGGGATCCTTCACCGCAATGACTAGGCTGTTGGTGCTTTTCTCCAGAATTTGATAGCCGAGCTTGTCTATAGCTTTTACAATCGAATCGTCAACAAATTGGAGACGAACCTGGATTCTTCTACTCGTGAGTGAGCTCCTGAGCTCGGCGGGAGATCCAGTAGCGACGAGCTTTGTCTTCAATATAGCAACTTTATCACAGATCTTCTCTGCTTCATCCAACATGTGGGTATTGAGAAAGATTGTCTTCTTTTGATCCTTCAGCTGGAGGATGAAATCCCGGATCGTCTTTGAAGCCTCCGGATCGAGATTTGCGGTCGGTTCGTCCAAGAAAAGGACTTGTGGGTCATGAATCAGGGCGCGCGCGATGGCGAGCTTTTGCTTCATCCCCTTTGAGAATGTTCCGGCTGAGACGTCTCTCTTGTCCCATAGCCCAAGTAGTTTGAGAAAATATTCAATTTGCTCCTTTCTTTTTTGCAAGCTCAAACCATAGTAGCGGCCGTAAAAATCGAGATTGTCGTATGCGCTCAATTCATCATAGAGTCCCACATTTTCCGGGAGAAGCCCTATCATTCTTCTGATTTTTTCCTCATCCGAGCCCTTCCCCGTATCATAACTACCTATGGTGGCTTTTCCAGAGGTTTTTGAAATCAGGCAAGCTAACATCCTTATTGTAGTAGTCTTGCCCGCTCCGTTTGGACCGAGGAAGCCATAGACCTCTCCCTCCTCAACATGCAGTGATACGTCATCGACTGCGGTCAGGCTTCCGAATTTCTTGGTAAGATTCTCCGTGTCGATCATCATTATTGTAGACAGTCTCCTTCTGGAGTGTTTTACTCGCCAAGATCCCTCTTTTTCGCTGGCTTAAATTAAATCTGAAAGGTACAAGTTTTGTACCTTTCATCACGCTTTATAGTTTGGATGAAGTAAGATCCAATAACGTAGGCAGAGCTAAGATGATGGACAACGGAGGGGCCGACGTCTCACGCGATGAGGTGATACATGCTGTCAAAAGAGCCATTTTCCTGAACGAGTATTTACTCCGGCGAGCTTGGGGGATACTCTACATCGTTCTGGCGCTCTCGATGTTCCTCTCAACTTTTGGGTCCCCAATCATTGAATCCCTGGGAGTCGTAGACTTTCTGGGTGCCGTGGCTTTGGATATGACTGCGAGCGGCTGCGCTATAATTGCGATTCTCTGGGCATTCAAACGAGTCAGAAACACCGCCGAGATTACTCAGCCCGATGGCGAAAGAGCTTGGTCACGTCTCCTTGGATACCGGTTCGTCGTGCCTACTTGGATTTTGATGAACACGATCGTGATTTTGACGATCGTACTTGCAAGAGTATATGTTCCTCTGGTCATACTGTTGATACACCTTGGATTGGCTTTCTATCTATACTATGCCCTAAGACTTTCTTTTTCATTGAGTATTCCCAAAGAGGCTGTTGTCGCAATTGGATCACTGTTCTTGAGCAGCATAGCGTGCATCGCTTTGTTGTCCATTACGACAAGCCCTGGTCTTTACGCGCTCCTATCTGGCGCGACAATTGCAGCTTGGATATTTTCCGGAGTCTATGCGCGTACAAGACCCGTTCCAGAGGTCGAAGAGGAGCCGACCGGCCTTGAGTGATAAGGACGAAAAAATCAAGGTAGGAGATCTTGATGGTAAGATCGTCGAAGAGGAAGCCGTTCGATCTTTGAATGAGCAACTAAATGAATCGCCGGCGTTCAAATCGTCCGCTCGAATCCTCATACTGGTGTTGCTCGCGCAAGCTCGGAGCATGAGCTCTGTAGAGCTGAGGACACTCACAGGACTTGGAAAGGGCAGCCTGGAGAATCACTTGAACAAACTTGAAGGGTTCGGCTTTGTTGGGATAAGCAATTCAAAGTCCATCGGGGCAAGGGGTTCTCCAATGCGAATGGTCGAGATCACCGAGAAAGGTCTCAGTGCATGCCGCGCGCTTGTGAAAAGCATCTCGAGTTTGACTCTTTAACAATCGCCGTCTTTGGTAACGCGGGGGTTAGACCCGTCCAAGTCGCCAGCAGTGAAAGGTACAAATTTTGTACCTTTAGAACTTCTTTTTAGAATACGATTCAAGATCAATACGGGCACTGCCTAGATAGGAAAATTCGAATTGGCGATTCCCGAAAGTAGAGTCATCTTAATCGTTGGACTGACTGCAATCATAATAGTCGTGGTAGTCGCGGCGCGCGTCTTGACGGGCCGAAAACCCACCAATCTATGATTTCTTGCCGGTCCAAAATGTGATCGTATTGCGCAGAAGAACCATCTTATCGGGTGTGGCCGGAGTCGCAGTGGGACTGGTTATTGGAATACTGCTTCTCCCAGGTTTTGTCATCCTCGGCGAATACGACGCTATGAAGACAACATCAAACGGCTGGATCGCACTCCCTCAGTGCGGGAAGGTAGGAATTAACTTTCTAGAACAGGCCGTGTGTGCTGACCAGCTTCCGGCGGTCAACGTGCCTCAAGAAGCGGTTTACTGGCTGGGATACGTAGATAGTGCAGGCAAGAGGCTGACCGGTCAGAACGACTACATTCTGCAATTCCCGCCTGGAGGGCTTCCCCCCAACGATGGATTTTGGTCGTTGACCATGTACTACACCAATCACAGCTTGGTCACCAATCCCATCGGTCGCTATTGGGTCACTGGGACATCCAACCTTGCTCCTAATGCGAATGGATCCGTTAGCATTTACATCCAGAATACGTCACCTACGGGCAACGAATCGATGACGAATTGGCTGCCATCGCCGAGTGGCCTATTCTTGATGTTTCTCCGTGTTTATCTTCCAGGCGAGGCGATTTTGAACGGCACCTACAAACCTCCTCCAGTGATCGAGGTGAGTTGAGAATATGAAACACAAGGATCTTGTCGTCTTCTCAATTGCATTGCTCGTGACGATGGGCATAGCCACTTTCATCTACGTTTACGAAATTCCGCCTCTAATCTATAACGGATGGGAGAAGGAGTTGATGCAGAAAGGTCTCGGAGGGGGACCCATCCCTATCAACACGTACTACGCAGCGCCTAATCTTTTCAGCCCCAATTCCACAAAGTCAAACGCGGGCCTCGCGGGGGCGGGCCCCACACTCTATTCGGGTGCTGTGCTCGACCTCAGCAAGGGGCCGCAGGTTCTGAGCGTACCGAGCATGGGTGGCAGATACTACGACATTGAGCTCGTCGATTCACGGGGCGATGACTTTGCCTACGTTGGTACTCGTACCACCGGAGGTCAAGCCGGCAACTTTCTCATAAGCGGTCCTGGCTGGCAGGGAACAGTTCCGACTGGGGTCACACAGATAAGCTCGCCGGATAACAAGGTGCTTCTCATCGCACGGGTGCTCGTGCAAAACGCAAGCGAGGTGCCTGTTGCGTACAACCTTTCGAAGCAAATACAACTCACGCCACTGAGTCAATGGAACCTTGCAACGGCGTAGAGAGGAATTATGTGGGATTTTTGTAAAGAAAACTATCTGCAAGCTTATCGCTCGAAATCTTTAGTCTCCCCTTTTGCACTATTGCCTAGCTAATGAAAAAATATCAAACGAAGAACGCGGAGTCCCAAGAGGAATTCTGCTATGTACATATCTGTTAGATTCGGAACTTTGCAATCATGCTATCGTATCACTCCCAGCGGAAGTAACGGATCGCAATGAAAGCAAAAATTACCGTGTAACCAATCATTGTCAATATTGCAGTGTACGGTGGAGGGTAATTATAAACTGAATAGAGCAGAGCTTGCACGGCTGCACCTGCTGGAGAATAGTACATGATCGTAGCCAATACTCCGCCCACCTGTACAGGTTGAATCCATAGGCCCGAAAGGAAAAGCAGAAGGAAGAACAATCCACCGGTTATGGGCTGGACGGCTGCCTGCGTTGGAACTACAGCCGCAAGGACCAAGCCCAGCGAAAATATTTCTGCTATTGAGAGCATAATCGATAGTACGAAGTAGGGAATACCCACGCTAAGCTGTGCTCCGAAGATCAACTCGCTCCCAAAAATAACAATCAAGATTGTAGCCAAAGCAAAAATTAGATTGATGACTAATTGTGCTGCGAGTATTCTGGATACGGGCACGGGAGTTGTTGAAATTCTTCTGAGCCAACCTATTTCTCGATACCTCACAATGGTGATCGGCAGGGCACTAATTGAGATGCCAATGAATCCAATAACCATGATTGTTGGGACCCATAGATCAATAATGGTAAGGCCCGTGTTGCCTACAGTACCTCCTTCTACATTTCCAATCAATCCGAATACTATTAGCAAGATTACTGGGAGTCCAATACCCGTCCCGATTCCTACTGGCGTCCTTAGTGCGAGCTTTCCTTCTACCTTTAGGAGTTCCGAAAAGTGTCCGGTCGAATTATCGCTTTTTGACTTTTGATTTCTTCCTATCGTGCTCATGGTTTTGCTACTCCTCTAGAATCGTTAGGAGGTTCTTCCTTCGTGAGTTTTACAAACGCATCGTCGAGATTCCCTCCTCTTGCCTCGATGTCCGAAACGTGCACTCCGATTTTGGCAAGTGAATTTATGACAGACATTGCCAGATCGCCAGTTCCTGTGACAGTGATGTATCGCTCTTTTCTCTCCACCCCAGTGACTCCGGGTATCGCATAAAGTGTCTTGTCATCGACTGGTTCTGACGGAACGAAACGCAGTCTATTCCCACCTGCAAGCGCCGCAATAGCTTCAGGTGTGTCAAGCACTCCGAGTTTGCCGTGATTGATTAGGGCAAGGCGATCGCACAACCTTTCCGCTTCATCCATAAAGTGAGTTACGAGTATCACCGTGACCCCACGATCTCTGATGCCTTCTATGAGAGTCCAGGTTTCACGCCTTGCTTCAGGGTCAAGCCCAGTGGTCAATTCATCCAGTATCGCAATCCTGGGATTTCCTATAAGGGCAAGGGAAATAGACAGTCTTTGCTTCTGTCCACCAGACAAATTCTTGAACATTGAATTCTTGATGTCCTTGATTCCCAGTGTCTCAAGAAGATCATTCGGGTCAAGCGGATCCGAATAAAAAGAGGCAAAGAGTTCTACTGCTTCTCCCACCTTGAGGCGTGGGGGCATGGCGCTCTGCTGCAACTGTACGCCGAGGAACTTTCTTATTTTGTTTCGATCCTTCAGGGGAGAAAGACCGAATATGCTGACGGAGCCTGAATCCGGTACTCGGAGCCCGGAGATACACTCGACGGTGGTCGTCTTCCCAGCCCCGTTAGGTCCAATTATTCCAAAAATCTCTCCTTCCTTTATCGAGAAGGAAACATCGTTAACAGCAACAAAATCCCCGTATTTCTTGACAAGATTTCGAACTATGATTGCTGGTTCAGTTTTCGCCTTTGGGCTCTTTACGGATTCAGACAATTGAAAAGAACCCAACAGCTCCACGCCTTCCATTTGCCTTGATTTAACATGCTCGCAATTGTACAAAAATTGTACATTGATATAAGGAGCCTCATAACGACAGAGAGAGAGGATAATACGCGGGGGTCGGCCAAAATTGAACCAGATGACTTTTGATGAATCTCGCGACTGGGATGACAAAATGACTTAACCTTTAGTCAGAGACCATCACAACAGAATCCATATTTTGCTCAGGCTCGGTTGCTTTTCTTCTTGGTCGCGAGGTGGGCAAACCTTGTTTCATTCCTTGCTTTCATTTGTTCTATCTCTAATGGAACATCAACATCATTGCAAGTCTCGCACAGGTCGAGCATTATGCACCTTCTGACATATTCAGCTGTATTCATTCCAAGAAGGTTGACCATTTCAAGCATCGCAATATGCTCTTCATTGGAAAGCTTTGTCGATACTACTTTCAAAGTATGCTGTAGTAGACTTTAGTCTACTCATAACAATTGGTTAGTGCTATCGTATTGACTTTCGCAAAAGTGACACACCTTCCCCAAAAAGTAATTATGATTTCACAGTTACTTTTTCACATAGGTGGATCTATCTGTTTGGGTTTGGGCTTACTAGTAAATCGAATTTCTCCAAAGATGGAGAAACCGAATGTTGTGGAAGTAACAACAAATTGAATCAGATACCCGGAACTTCACGTGTCGGGGTCCCACATTCTGAGCAGGGATTCGACCCTAATTGACTGCAAGTATATCGATTAAGATCGGATCTTCAAAGAATCTCCTCGTGGCACGTCGAATAAAGCCTTGGACAGGAAATCTACCCACATTATGTCAATTGTTAGCGGTTGCCAACCTAGGTTTCCGAAATGCGAGTCCTCGCAATCGCAAACAGGAGATTCAGGTGGCTCTTTTTAGGAGAAGTGAACTTTATGGGAGTCCTGAGATTATCGCGCGAGGAAAGAGTTTAACACGACTCTCTCAAGTAGTCGAACGGAGACCTTATTGCCGGGAGGGGCGCGGAGACTTGTGGCTATCATGTTCACGGACATGGTAGGATACACAGCACTGGGTCAGAAAGATGAGTCCCTCTCCCTCGCCCTCGTCGAGGAACAGAGAAGGGTCGTGCGGCCGATCCTTGCCCGACACAACGGGAGAGAAGTGAAAACGATCGGGGATGCATTCCTCGTCGAGTTCCCAAGCGCCGTTGACGCGGTCAGATGCGCCTACGACATCCAGCGGGCGGTGAGGGAATTTAACCTCTCGTTCCCAAGCGACAAGAGGATCCACTTGCGAGTCGGAGTACATGTCGGAGACGTGATCGAATCTGAGGGTGACATTTCTGGAGATGCCGTAAACGTCGCCTCGCGGATCGAACCGCTTGCGGAGGATGGTGGGGTTTGCCTCACGCGTCAGGTACACGATTTTGTTCGAAACAGGGTGGACATTCCCATGGTGAGCCTAGGGCCGAAGTTCCTGAAGAACGTTGTCGAGCCGCTCGAGGTTTACAGGATGATCATGCCGTGGGAGAAGGAGGGACAGTATGGTTTAGGGCAGCCATCCGACAAGAGACGCCTGGCCGTTCTCCCCTTTGCCAACATGAGCCCCGACCCCAACGATGAGTACTTCGCAGACGGTATGACGGAGGAGCTTATTGACAGGCTCGCCCAGATCAAGGAAATTGAGGTCATAGCGAGGACGTCGGTAATGAGCTACAAGGGGGAGAAGAAAAAGGCCGCAGAGATGGCGAAGGAGTTAGGCGTGGGGTCTTTGGTCGAGGGAAGTGTGAGGAAGGCGGGAAACAGGGTGAGGGTTACCGCTCAGCTGATCAACGGGGCCACCGAGGGACATTTGTGGTCCTCCCACTTCGACGGCTATCTTGACGACATATTCGCAGTTCAGAGCGAGATCGCGGAGAAGGTTGCCGGAGAGCTGAAGATTCGTCTCCTTGAGACCGAGAAAAGGATCCTTGAAAGGAAGCCGACGGAGAACACGGAAGCTTACGGCGACTTCCTTCGGGGAAGGGAGCTTCTAAGGGGCGAGGCGAGTGAGGCAACTTTGAGACAGGCTTTAGCCCTCCTTGAGAAGGCCGTCGAGCTTGACCCCTCCTTCGCGCGGGCGCGCGTCGAAGTGGCTGAGTGCCACATCGACCTCGCCGACATGTACGAGCCCAAGAGAATCGCACATTCAGATGCTAGGGCATCGCTGAAAGAGGCCCTCAATCTCGATCCCGATCTCCCGGAGGCACACTCGTCGTTGGCCAGCCTCCTCTTCAACGAAGACGACCTCATGGGGGCTGAGACAGAAGCGATAAGGGCGCTTGAGCTCAACCCAAGTCTCCCTGACCCGCACCGTATCTTGTTTGAAATAGCAGCCACAAGGAATGACCCCGTGGGGATGGTCAGTCACATCGAAACCGCTTATCGCCTCGACCCGATTAAACCGTTAAACATCTACCTCCTCGGAGAAGCGTACTTCTGGACAGGTAAAGACCGAGAGGCGCTCGAACACTGGAAGAAGACCGAGCCCGTATCTCCGGCCTACACCTACCGCGGCATGGCGGACTATTACTTCACAAAGGGGGACCTTGCTATGGCTGGGGAATACCACGCGAAGGTCCAGAAGATCCTGCCCGAGCATCCTTGGGTCATTTGGATGGAAGGAGCTCTCGCCGCGCGATTGGGCGACAGAGACAAGGCGCTCCTGTCGATAAAGAGGCTTGAGGGAGACGCAAAAGTCGGTCCCGTTGTACTGAACTATATCGCGTATGTGGATGTCGCGTTGGGTGACCTCGACTCATACTTTGCACGAATGGAAGAGGCTTTAGAGGCGCGTGCCCAGATTCAATCGTTCATGATGTATGCGCCGTTCCTCGCGAAGGTAAGGGAGGACCCGAGATATCAGCAACTCGTGCAGAAGCTTAGGAGGCAAACTGGACTAGCAAAGTGAAAACAATAAATGATGTGATGACGGCTCCCGATCTTCTTAGGGCGCATCTTCTCGGCAAACGTCGCGGAAAACGTTCATCGAGTTTTAGTTTGGGGACTGCTTTCTGTAGCGATCGTACTTCTTTAGGCCCTCTCGAAATACTACTTTACCGGTCTTGAAGAAACTAGGGCAGGGGCGCCCTAATTATAAAGGATTGCGAAGTACGGGATTCGCGCACGTATTCACACAACGTCCATCTACATAATTGCTAGGAGGAGAAGATCTCCACGTCACCTGGTACGCTAGTTATCGAAACATGCATCGACCCCGCAACCGGGTTGAAAGTCGCAGAACCCGCTTCAGCGCTGCTGGTGGATATGAATTCTGAAACGATTTCGTTGGAGGAGCCATCAACGACGTATCTCGTACTGCCTGCCACGTATATGTCGTGATTCACCGGGTGATAAGCGAAGTACAGCGCAGTAGGGATCGGGATTTCTGCTACCACTTTATTCGACGCGCTGCTAATAGTAATCAACATCGAATTGGTGTCGTTGGACACGTACATCTCGTGGTTTGCTGGATCGTATGCCGTAAAACAGAGCATGCATTGTCCCCGTAGGTTAAGCCACGGCTGAAGACATATTTAGCAGCCCCGAATGCAAATTTTGAAACTAGAATTTGGCCTTTGTAGTCGTCTCCGACCAACACCTGGGAATGGAAAACTCTGACAAGGCGGCGTTCAACCGGTTTCTAGATCAGCTTCAGAATGATTCCAGCGTAACTGATCTTGTACTTTTGGGGGATGTCGTGGACATGTGGCGCCGGGATGCATCCGGTATTTTCCTAGAAAACAATAACACATTTAATCGGGTCGCGGCCCTGCAGAAAAAAATGCAAGTACATTACATAGCAGGAAACCATGATTATCATGTTCTGAGACTGCAGGGTCACGCGTATCCGTTCAAATTCCTTCGTGATCTGACTCTGCAACAAAACGGAAAGACGATTGTTTTCAAGCACGGCTACGAATTTGACGAAATGCAAAGAGAGCACTTTATGGAATCCCTCTGTCATGCAATGTCCGACGAGAAGGGAAACCGTGACAATAACATCTGGGCATCTCTCGGTCGTGACAGGGGGGACTTGAGCCATCTCTTTTCTTCCATCTTTAGAAGAGGAAATATGATGCAACAGGCCGCTTTGCTGATGATCGATCCAGAAATTAGGCTGAAGGATTCGATGGGCGGAGTAGAAAAGAAAGCCCTTGCGAGCGTTCAACCCAACGAGGTCTTGATTTTCGGCCACACTCACCGGCCTTTCATTAACCAAAACGAAAATCTTGCAAATACTGGTTCTTGGATCACAAGCTCTCCTATTCACAACACCTATGTTCGTGTGGAGGATGGAAAACCTCGGTTGTTCGTATTTGAGGGAGAAGAAATCAAAGAGAGATTCGATCGGATAAAATAAGAGATCAGAGAGCCCTTGCAATCCATCCAAGTAGCGAATCAATGTGGGACTACGAGCATGGCTGTGCTTAGCATGTCTAGAAACTGTTTCCTTAACTTTTGAACGTTGTAAACAGATTTATTCATCATCGTAAAGAAAAAGGAGGATCACTGGGGTACTAACCCCAACTGATCCGCCATCGTGGCTGTGTCCCAGTAGGATTGGATGTGTTGAATTTTGCCTTCTATGAAGTCCATTCGGAAGGCCCCAGTTAGGCGGTAGGACTTGCCTGTCGGCTCCTGGTTGCCCATTTTTCCCTTCATAGTGCCTCCATGCGATATCTCTGCAACAAGTCTATCGTCCTCTGCAGTTAGAGCAACAGCCTCCATTCTAAAATCTGGAAAAGTACTGTAGATTCCGCCCCAGTGTGCGCGGGCTTGTACTTTTCCATTTGCTGGTGTCATTTCCTCACTTGCGCTCCTGATGACAACGTCGTCTGTCACGAAAGTGAGTAATTTGTCGAGATCGTGTGCTCTATGTGCAGTTATCCATTCGTTGAATGTACGTAAGTTTTCTTGTTTAGTCATGCAAGAGGTGCTGAAAGTTTTACGATATGAAATGATCGTGAGTTGAAATAGAAAACTAGGAGAAGATTTGATAAATATGGGCAGATAGCGGAATCAGATTAAGCAAAATGGACACTCTTGACACAAGAATCATCCGGCAGATGCTCGAAAGCAAGGCTACATCTCCAATCGATTCAAGCGTCAGAAAATCGATCTCTTCCATCGCCAGAAAATTGAATGTTGACGAGAATACTGTCAAGAACAGAATTGACAGGCTCAAGAGATCAGGATTCTTGAGAGGATGGTGGCTCGGCATAAATCCGAACTTGGTCGGTCAGAAGATGGCGCAACTCTGGTTTGATGTTAAAAGCTCAACCACAAAACAGGAAGTGATTGAGAAGATATCACTCATTCCCGGAGTAGCAGTGATAAAAGATCTCTTTGGATCCTCTCTAACTATAGCCTTTTACTACGAGGGTGAAAAAACCCTGAAGAAAACTACAGAACTCGTTTCAAGCATTGCGGGATCTACTGCCATAACTTGTGCAAATGAGCCTTTTCCAATCTGTAAGATTACTCTTTCAAATGAAGATCTGAGGATAATATCTAGTCTTCAGAAGGATCCTCTAAAACCGATCACCGATATCGCAAATGAACTTGAGCTCTCAGCAAAAACAGTCAAAAGAAGAATCACTCGGTTGATAGAAGGGGATGCTCTTTATCTTGTGGCTGACCTAAATCCAAGATATCTAAGCGGAGGTATCGCATGCGGACTATTGGTTTTTTACAACGATCCAAAACCCAGATTTCTTGAGGAGGAGATCCTCACTTATCTTGGTGACCAGTTAATCTTTGCAAATCTGGACGATCCAGGCCACGGATATTTCGCAGTTATTATCACAAACCTTGCCACTGCAGACCAGATTTTGAAATGGGCGTTAGCCCAAAAAGGCGTTTCAAAGGGAAGGGTCGACATTGTTCAGGAGATAATCTCGCAATATTCAGTCTACGAGGAGCAGCTAGAAAAGCTGCAACGCATCTCCGCGCACGAACCACGCGCAAGAAATTTACGAAACTAGGAAATCTCAGAGGGTTGTTGCGGAATATCTCTGTAAACTGGACGATTCAGGAGTCCGGCTAATTGGATCCGGAGGGTTAGTTTGCGTTTATTATTTGTATCATTCCTTGAAAAGTTTCGCGCCGTATTCTGGCCGCACTCTGAGGTTGGCTCTCATGAAACTTACCATTGTAACAACCAATAGCCCGGAAGAAATCATGGTGAAGAATGCCAGGTTCGCATGCATGACGCTTGTAACATTTGTTTTCGTTAGCAGGAAAACCAAGTACGCCGTCACAGGAAGGATAGTCAAAGCAGTAATCGTTCGCAACAAGACAATCATTGCATCAACAGATTCACTCAGCTCACGTTTCATTTCAATATCAATGCCCAACCGAAAGTTCTTAAAAAGTTGAGGCTTTACGAAGAATAGCTTATACTATCAAACTATTGGCAAAGGTTTCAGCAGATCAATAAGGTCAAGATATTGGAACTTAGGGCAAACGATTAGCCAGTTAGTGGAGTGACTCGATACAGAGTTACGCCCCTGGCGGGACGGTTGCTCCGATTATTCCCGTATGTAAGGTCGTCCAGACCTGTCCGGTCCTTGGAATCACCATTCGATACTCGAACGGATCAGTGGGGAAGACCAATTTTTGAATCATTCTTGCGATGAATCGGATAGACGGGGAGGCGGTATCCAGATTGTATTCTAGCCGAAATCCTTCTTGTGATTCTTTTGGTTCAAATCTTTGAGAGTGAAGTTGTGTTACAGCTTCCAGATTCACGCAACGGTTTAAATTTGAGGATGGCCTAAAATCTATCCCGTGTCCGTGCACAAAAAGGTAATCATCGTCGGTTCCGGCCCCGCGGGATATACCGCCGCGATATACACTGGCAGAGCTGGTCTTGAACCGCTCGTCCTGGCTGGGACGCAATCCGGTGGACAGCTGATGATTACCACGGATGTCGAGAACTATCCCGGGTTTCCGGAGGGCATCCAGGGACCCGAGCTGATGGAAAGATTTCGAAAACAGGCGGAGAGATTCGGAGCACACGTCATGGACATTGATGTGACAGCTGTCGATCTTAGAGTCAAGCCCTTCGTCGTTCGCGCGGGTGATCACATGTTTACTGCCGATTCGATAATCATTGCTACGGGGGCGAGCGCGAAGTGGATCGGTCTTGAAAACGAGCTAAAGCTTAGGGGAAAAGGGGTTTCTGCTTGTGCGACCTGTGACGCATTTTTCTTCAAAGGAAAAAACGTATTCGTCGTCGGCGGTGGTGATACCGCGATGGAAGAAGCGATATTTCTTACAAAGTTTGCGCAGCACGTTACCGTCGTTCATAGAAGGGATACTCTGCGAGCATCCAAGATCATGGTGAAAAAGGCAATGACAAATCCAAAGATTTCTTTCCTTTTCAACTCCGAAGTCAATGAGGTACGTGGCACCGACCATGTTACAGGACTGGAAATTAAAAACGTGGTTGAGGGCACGACCAAAATGGTTCCAGCAGATGGCCTGTTCATCGCGATAGGTCATGAGCCTAATACGATCCTATTCAGAGGCCATCTTGAGACTGACTCGCGCGGCTACCTCCTAGTTTCGGATCGATCAAAGACAAACATTGAAGGCGTTTTTGCGGCTGGAGATGTAAGAGATCCAAGATATCGACAGGCGGTTACCGCCGCAGGTTCAGGATGCGAGGCAGCACTTGATCTTGAAAAGTATCTGGAAGAACACCATCACGAGCCGATGGTTGAAAACAAGATAAATGCTGCCTAAGTCTTTAGATGCAATCAAAGTATTCGAAGCAATCTTAATACACAATTCCAGCTGGAGAAATCTCGTACCCGGATAGAGTGTCCCAGACATTGAGCGATTCAGGAAGCTATCAGTTTCTTAGGACGAAGAAAGATGAAGCAGCTTACATCGTTACTCTGGACAATCCTCCTGTAAACGTCTTGAATCTCAAACTTTTGCAAGAAATTCCTCAGGCAATCAAACAGGCAAACGATGATCCGGAGGTGAGAGGAGTCGTGATAACCGGCGCCGGGGCTAATGCATTCTGTGCCGGAGCAGACCTTCGTATGATGCAGACGTTCAGTCCAGATGAGGCGACAAAGGTAGTTCAAACAGGTCATGCGGCCTTCTTTGCGGTTGAAAATTCACCAAAACCCGTGATTGCTGCAGTCAACGGTCTTGCCTTAGGAGGTGGAAACGAGCTTGCGATGTCATGCGACATCAGGTACGTTTCGGACAGAGCGAGATTCGGTCAGCCCGAGGTAAAGCTTGGACTCATTCCAGCTTGGGGCGGAACTCAACGCATGACAAGACTTGTCGGAACCGGAAAAGCAAAGGAACTGATATTTTCCGGGCAGATGATAAACGCACAAGAAGCTTTAAGGATCGGTCTCGTAAACAAGATCGTTCCCGATGGCGAAGAGCTTCGTGCCGCGACCGACTTTATCCGCGTGCTCGCCTCAAACGTCTCTCCGCTAGCGATCGCCCAGGCTAAGATCGCCATAAACGAAGGTATTCAGGAAGGCGCGATGAAAAATGCTTTGGAGTATGAAGTCAACGCAGTCAAGATTCTTTCGACGAGCAATGATTTGAAGGAAGGAGTCCAGGCGTTTCTCGAAAAAAGACAGCCCAAATTCACTGGCAATTGAAGTCAAATTGGCAATCAGTATTTCACTGAATCGATCTTCAGACACAATTTACGATTACAAACTTCCTCAAAAGTACGAACTATTTCGAAGTGCGCTTCGCGAGTTTCTCAGGACAGAGATTTCTGATACTGTCGAGTATTACGACAAGGCGGAGATCTTCCCTGAAGAGAACATCAAAAAGTTTGCAAAATTGGGTTACTTTGGAGTCCCGATTCCTCGAATGTACGAGGGCGCCGAACTGGGAGAGTTCGGTTACGGACTGTCAATCCAAGAAATCAGCAAGGTCTGCTCTTCACACGGGACGATCATCGGTGCACACACTGGGCTGTCTGAAGTGCCGATTTGGCTTTTTGGAAATGATGAGCAAAAGAGGCGCTATCTTCCCGATCTGGCCAGCGGAAGAAAACTGGGTGCATTTGGACTCACCGAACCGGGAGCCGGGAGTGATGCGGCTAACATCAAGACCACGGCGACGAAAAGCGGCGACCATTTTCTCCTGGATGGGACAAAGCAGTTCATCACCAATGGGGACAGAGCCGAGACTTTCGTCGTTTTTGCAGCAAACGACCTCTCTCTCGGGGCTTACGGCGGGATAACCGCGTTCATCGTGGAGAGATCCTTCGGCGGTCTTTCCTCGCCTAAAGTGGAGAGAAAGATGGGAATTAGGGCATCGACCACCGCGCAGGTCGTCCTTCAGGATTGTCCGGTCCCCAAGGAAAACGTACTTGGAACCTTCGGCGCGGGCCTTCTGATTGCGCTCACTGCCTTGGACGGAGGAAGGGCTTCATTATCTGCTGGAGCTGTCGGAGGATGTGAGTCTGCGCTGGAGATCATGATAGACTGGGTCAGAGAGCATCCAAAAATTGAGCCGCTTCAATCGGTCAGATGGATGATTGCCGATACTGCAATTGATGCTCACGTTTCTCGGCTGATGAGCTACGAATCTCTGGATGAAGTTGGACTGTACTTTGAGCGATTGTCCCGAGGAGAGAAAATTCCTAGGCACGAACGTGAAGCCATCTCAAGACACACAGCAATGGCGAAGGCATTCTGTTCCGAAGCTGCAACGCGCTCAATCGAGAGAGCAATGCAGGTCCTAGGTGCTGCCGGGTACACCGAGGGGTACGGTGTCGAACGGGCATATCGGGATTCGGTCATTGCCGAGATTTACGAGGGAACGAACGACATCCAGCGACTGGTTATAGCAAGAGACCTCCTCGGCTCTGGAAATCAACAGCCCTTCTAACGTGGTCTATCGCATTTTGCCCGACGAGAACAAACTTCCCATTCTCGTTTACGTGCAAGCGGTCCCGGTTTCCATTCCTTCAAATGCAAGAAAGTTTACCGATCTTGAGACGTGCGAGTTCAAACCATCTCACTCCAGCAAGGCTGCACTTGCCTTTGCCGCATCAACTTTTGAGAGAGGCGAAATAATTGCGGCCGGGTTTTCGCCTGTGCTCAGAGAGGCGGTAGCAAGGGGCTCCGCTTCTGCGTTTTCAATGCCCCTGTGCGATCAGCCGTTAGACCAATTTGCTTTTTTTCCAAAAGGGAAAGCGTTTTCACACATCATCGTTGGTGAAAACCCTGATTGGGTATTTTCGGGTGCATCGCTTGCCGGTTTGATTTCGGTCAAGATGAATTACCGATTTCTTGTATATTCCGGTCCGACTGCTTTTGATTCTAGTTCAGTAATTCTGGTCCCGGATTCCGGCGAAGAAACATCCAGCATTGATGTTCGCAGAATAGACCTGTCGATGAATGTGCAGGTAAATCCAGAAGGTGTTATCGGAAATTCTATTTTCAGAAAACAAGAGGAACCAAAGCCGGAACTTTTGACAGCTTCAGTTGAAGAAAGTGCGGCGGCGATTTCTAGGCGCCTTCGCCGGATCGCCAGGGTCAATTGAAGGGAGTTGAAGCAGGATCACTATCGCGGTCTTTTGTGAGGAAGGAGGTGAGAAATTTCTCGGAAAAGCGAGAGAGATTGCAGACGAATCTGGAGAAAGGGTGATCGCGCTCGGTCTCTCAAATGGCCCCACAAACGCCGACAGTCTTATCCGGTTTGGAGCTGACGAAGTCGTCCAGTTCGATTATCCAAAAGTTGGTGGCTGGCCGCTCTTGATTTCAAATTTCATCAACTCTGAATCTGGCTTGAGAATGGTAATATTTCCTTCTGATATTATGACAAATGCTTTGATGGGGATGATACTCGCATCAATCCCCGAAAAAATTTCATCTTACTTGGAAGATGCGGATTCCCTCAATTCAGACGAAAGTGCAAAGAGACTCGACGGCTTTCTTTTGATTCAGAAAGGGACTCCGGAGGGTAAGACGCGCCTTGCGTCCTTGAAGCTCTCCTCAGTTCCTGAACCTTTCGAAGACTCATCGCGGAGTGGCAAAGTCAGGGCCGTGGCAGCAGACGGGGAAAAAGGAGTTCCCCCACCACCTCCAATAATGCATTCATGGTCCACAGTCCCCGTAATTCTCGTAGGTCAGGGTGTTACCGAGGAAACAACAAAACTGGCAAGTCAGCTCGCACAGAAGTATTCCGGTGTTTTGCGTTTCTTATCTGGGAAAATGGAAGTTGTTTACGGACCTTGCATTGCGATTGAAGTATCTGCAAAGCTGCGCGATCTACCCGAATTTAAGGCAGATCTCATTTCGATTTCCTCAAAGAAACTCCCGATAAATTCGATCGCAGAAATTTCTGCTGTGACTCCAGAATTAGACAAGCTGCTAAAGATTCTCGTACGGAGCTAGGAATATTCGTAAAACCCTCTGCCCGATTTCCGGCCGAGATATCCTGCCCTAACCATCTGGCGTAGCAAAGGGCTAGCCCTGTACTTCGAATCCTGAAACTCGCGATAAAGAACTTCGAGAACGTCCAATACGATATCCAGTCCTACAAAATCCGCCAGTTCCAGGGGACCCATTGGATGACTCATCCCGAGTTTCATGACGGTGTCAATGTCTTCTCTGCTCGCGACACCCTCATCCAGCGCGAAAATAGCTTCGTTGATCATTGGACAAAGAATTCGATTGGAAACAAATCCCGCCAAATCTTTGACGACTACGGCAGTCTTTCCAAGTTTGGCGCTCACTCCCTGAACTGTCTTTATAGAATAATCGGATGTCTGAAGCGCTCTGACAATTTCCACGAGCTTCATGACCGGCACAGGATTGAAAAAGTGCATTCCAACGACTCTGGAAGGATTGGATACGAGACCGGCAAGTTGCGTAATTGGAATTGAGGAAGTGTTGCTCGTCAGAATGCTTTCTTTCGGGACAATTCTGTCCACCTTCCGGAAGAGGTCGCTTTTGACTTCGATTTTTTCTAGCGCGGCTTCAACTACTAATTCGCGATCACTAAAATCCAAAAGATCGGGCGAAGAAGTAATTTTCGAAAGAGCTTCTTTCTTTTGATCTGAAGTAATTCTCCCTTTCTCGACCGACCGAGAGAGGTTTCCTTCTATTCTGGCAATTCCTTTTTTCACAAACTCGATACTCACATCGTTCAATTTTACATCATAACCTGCCTGGGCGAACACCTGTGCAATTCCATGCCCCATGGCTCCTGCCCCGATGATCCCCACCTTTCTAATCTCTTCTGTCATTACGTCCGAAAATGCCGAAGAGACGGGGATTTCACTCTTTTCATTTAGACATATTAGGCGGGTCACTCATATCAAAAAAATTGTAACATGCTTTATTTTGTTGGATTGGGAATCGACCAATCACTTTCGCTGAGATCAATTCATGAGCTTCAATCTTGTGAAAACATATACTATGAAAGTTATACGTCCCCGCAGATTCATGACGATGTTCTTTCCCAGTTTTCGAGTCTGGACAAAAGCGCCAAAGTTGAGGTCGTGAAAAGAGAATTCGTGGAAGATGGGCGAAAGATTCTGGAGGTTTCGAAAAAGTCAAACGCTGCTCTAGTTTGCTCGGGTGACCCCATGGTCGCTACAACTCATCAAGAATTGAGGACTAGGGCCATCAAAGAAGGAATTTCTACAAAAATAATCCACGGTTCCTCAATTCTCTGCTCGGTCGGCGGAGAGCTCGGGCTTCACTCGTACAACTTTGGAAGGATCGTCACGATAACTAAGGAGCCGATGCAGTACACTGCGTACAACACGATCTACGACAACTTGCTCCGCGGGCTCCATACGACAATTCTCTTGGAGTGGGACGAGGCTCACAATTTCTTTCTGGACCCAAAAACCGCAATCAAGAGTCTGGAAGACGCAGAGAGAGATCTCAGGCACGAAGTTATAGATTCATCCACATTTCTTTTGATCGCCTCGCAGCTGGGCTCCGACAATTCGAGAGTCAGTGGTGTATCGTTTGAAGAGTTGAAGAATGCCGAGTTGGGCGCAGCGCCACATGTCCTGATTATTCCGGGCAAGCTGCACTATACTGAATTAGAGTCGCTCGGAGTCCTTCTCGGAAGAAATATTGATTCAATCCCAGACAACACACGCGCGATATCGCGGCTCTCGAAGAGAATGGTGCAGAAATACACGAGGAAGACACTTGACGCGCTTGTGCGGGCCAAGAAAGCAGCTGTAGATTCCTCGAGTCCAAAGCTAAATTTCGCGGATGTGTTTGAGAATGTAGAATGTTACGTTCGTGACTCCGAGAGATTTCTGAACGAGGATAGACACGAGCTCGCCGTTCTCAGTATAGGATATGCCGAAGGGTTACTGGATTCTCTGCGCTTCTCCGGATTGCTAGAGTTTGAATGGTAGTCAGTGCGATTGAACAAGGTACATCAATAGTAACGCGCCCAATCCCAATAGGATCGGAATTGGGAGTCCTGGAGCGACTTCCCTATTCCTGAATACATAGAAGGAGATCACAAGCCCCACATCCAAAACAAGCATTACTACAAAAAACGCGGTGAGGCTGACCAGAATCAAAGCTATCGCAGGTACCATAGTGTAAAACGCGATATCCGCCATCCCGATCTCAATTTTTCCAAAATTTATCGTCAGCAGACCAAAGTCGGGCCACTTTCCCAAACGTGATTTTTTCGGGACCGTTATCTCACCCTCTGGTTTTCCCTCACTTTTCTTCTTCGCGCTGCTCTCATCGTCTCCCACCTGCTTGACCAGTTTCCCTAGTCGACCAAAGTATATTGCGTAAATGTCAAAGAGCGCGTATACAAGGGGGACGATCCAGTTCAACGGCGCTTGAAGAAGCACGGGAAAAGAACTGCCAAGTTCGAGTGCAAGAAACAGCGCGAGCAAGTTTACAACGTTGGTGTGTCCTTTGAGCGCGGCCCAAATCGTGATTGCCGATGCGACGATCGCAGCAGTTACCGGTAACAGAGAGAAAAGACCGGCAATGAATGAAAAATAGAGAATGGTCACATTGAAGATAAGGAAGATGCTGATCACGATTGAAAACCACTTCATTCGCTTCCTCCTGTACAAAACGGCGAGCAGAGAAACAACTACAATGTTAGCAGCCACAAACAAGGCGGCAAGGAGGAGCGATGAATCGAGACCGCTGCCGGCCGGATTGACAAACTGTGGCGTCGAATTCGGAACTGAAACGCTCTGATTCAAGGTCGGCAGAACGACGATCTGTGTCGAATTAGACGGGGAGTTGGCCGAGGCAACTCCCGTTGCAACGCGGAGAAGCGTGAACAGCGACACGATCTGAAACACAACGGAGAAACCAAGGAGAAGGGCCTCGCTTTTGTCAATAATGGGGCGGACCATTAAAGTTCCTCAAGTCGAATACTGACCCTTGTGAAATCCTCGATTCTTAACGCTTATTGAGTCCAGCCCTCATACTTTCTAAACCATCTATTCGTGGTTTTGGAAGTCCGCCGTATATCTTGGTAATAGCAGGCGGTTGTAGGATTCCGGTTACCTTCGTTTTATCCCCATTCTCACTCATAAAGTTACACGCAATTCGGAAAAACGTTTTTTACTACAATAATAGGAGACAACTGCTAGTTAAAAGTGACTGCCGCAAACACATCAACAAAATCCGTGGAAATAATCGGTCAACTAGAGTCTGACGTGCTGGAAGTTCTAAAACTAAAAGGTCAGGCTACTGCTGCCGATGTTATGGATGATCTAAAAGAGAATCGGGAGATTGCGTATACCACTGTCAGCACTACGCTTGATCGGTTATACAAAAAGCGCCTAGTAGAAAGAAAAGCAATGCCAGGACCCGGCGGGACGAAGTATCTATTCTCTATAGGAAAGGACGAGAAGTTGAAAAGAAAGATTGTAGAATCTACCCTAGATAGGATTACGAGTGCATTTGGAGAGACCGCCTATTCTGCAATCTACAGAAGACTAGACTCACTTCCTGAAGATGAACTTGACAGACTGAAAAAACAGATTGAAAAGGCAAGAAGGAAAAAGTGATGATGTTACAGGATGAGCCCCTGGATTCCAACCTATCCCGGCGTCGTTAATCTTTACTTCACGTCAAACCTCGTAATTACAGGAATAGTTGTCGCAGCTGCGGCTCTCCTTGCGTCTTTTGTCGTATTTGCTGTTTCCAAGAATCACGAAACAAAAGGTGCCTCATTGCTTTCCTCAGTAATAATCTCGACTTCGATGTGGGTTTTCGTTCTTACGAGCCTGGTCTTCTGTGCCGTATTTATGGGAGACTATCGATACTCTGCATCTGACGCGATAGGGGATATTGCGAGATTTGCACTACTTCCTACGGTCGCTTTGGGACCCGTAATATCTTTCGTCCTCAGAAACCACGCGATGAAAAAAATCTATCCGTACTTTACCTATACAAAATCTGAAAACGATCTTGAAACTTCGGAAGGAGTTTATTCGAAGGCTTCATTGCTTTTTTCCAAGCTCCTAGATTCAGCAAAACTGTCCGGTGTCTCCTTTTCGGTTATCCCGGGTTCGACCAAACTTCCTCCATCGGCCGCTCTCGACTGGAGAGGAAAAAGAATAGTCGGCGTTTCTGACAGAACTTTGCGGGCTTTAGACGATGATGAACTGAAAGCTGTTCTCGCTCATGAGCTCGGACATATCGTGCACAAGGACACATTTCGAAAGACCATCGCGACTGCTTACCGGAGCGCGTTTATCTTTGATCCGCTTGCACATTTCGTGGAGGCGGCGATCTACCGAGATGGGGAGCTCTATGCGGATGAGTACTCCGCGCGATTAACTGGAAAGCCGGCGGCACTGGCTTCTGCGTTAATCAAGCTTCATGAGTCTATGCGATCTCTAGAAATGCCACCCTTGCAGGCGGCTTCGTTGCTCCTGAATAGCGATACCTCTGGAATCTTGAGCAAAGAGCCTTCTCTTACGAAAAGGATCAAGAGATTGCTTGAAATGGAAGAAGTAGAGTCACATTCAGAAGCACTGGAAAAGGCCTCGAAAGAGGCTGTAGCCTGAACTAATCAAGATAATTTGCAGTGGATTTTTGTCCAACTTAGTAGACTCATGAAAGCTCGCGGAGTCGGAACCACTCATTCTATAATGCTAGATATTTCTGATGATTATTGTTTGACAGTAATTTGGCCATGCATCCAGGTTGGATGGAACGTGCAGTAATAATTGTAGACACCCGGAACAGTGAAAGTGTACTCATACGTTGCCCCGGGCGAAATCGGGCCCGAGTTGAAAGTCGTGGGATCACCAGCGATGGATGTAACACTGTGTATCGTAACGTCATTATTGGTCCATTGCACGGTGTTGTTCGAACCGATAACAACTGTGACATTTTGAGGAGCGAACGTAATCTGGTTAGCAGCACCGGTCGGATTACCTGAACCGTTCAATATCGTTAGAAACCCGTTCGGTGGCGGACCTTTGGAAGATGACGAAGGGGCAATCACCAGTCCAGTAAAAATGACACCCACTGACAGGATCAATAGAAACCCGATGAAAACTCTCGCCGTGAAGCCAGGTGAAGGCAAACCGTCTTTGAACAGACCGGCCGGAAGAAGTATTAGACCGATAAGCATCGCATAGCCGGAAATATTTTGCATTTCCTGAAAAGATGCAACGGTTGCGCTGGGATTACATGGCGCTCCAAACAGATATGGATTGCCTCCGGCAGGATTGCAAGGGACACCTCCGAAAAAGAGCCAGGCCAGCTGTCCACCAATTCCGATGATGAGCAAAAACAAGCTGATGTAAAAAAGATCTTTGTCCATTTAGGCTACCTCTTTTCCTTTTGGAATCTGGTTGAGGATTCCGGAACCCATACCAGAGTTTGATGGAGAAACTCCTGATAACGCACCCGAACCTGCTCCCTGTAGAGCTTTAACTTCATCAACAGATCGAACCATTGGAGTTGGAACCGGCACTTGGATTGCTTCTTCAAGGCTTGCTGGAGTAGTGAAGGGCTTTGCCGAAGTGGGTCCCAGCAGAGTTTTCAAAATATTCCAAATGAACGGAATCTGGGCTACAGCAACAACGATTGCGAAGAAGAGAGCAATATCCAGGAAGAACTGGTAGTTCAATGTAATAGTGAAAGGCAGACCGGTGTTGAATGGCAACCACTGTCTCCGCGGTACACCGAGATACCCCATGGCGGTGAACGCAAATGCCAGTCCAAATCCGCCGACTAAGCTTCCCCACAGATGTAACTCTCCCAGCGTTTTGCTGTACCACTGCTTCGATGATATCTCGGGAAGTATCCAGTAGAGAATTCCAAAGCCTGCAAAGACAATACCATCCAAACCATTAAAGTGAAAGTGGCCGACAACAGCGTACGTATTGTGCAAGTAAACGTCAAGAGCCGTGTTTCCCTGTTCGACTCCTCCGATTCCTCCGATGATCCATCCAAAGATACTCGCAACCAGCCATTTTGCCGTTAAGTTCCACTCGTACTTTGAGCGCCAAACAAGCGCGAGTAGCGTGAAAACCGAAACCCCAGACGCAATTCCGATGATCATTGACATATTCTGGGACATGAACTGCAGAATGTAAGGTTGGGACGTGTCAATGAAAAGATGATGGCTGTAGACACCGACTCCTGTAATCAGAAGGAGCGGCCACGGAGCTTTCGCCCACCTGCTGCTGGAAAAGTTTCTCTTCGCAAAGATTGGAATCAGCGTGTAATACATTCCAATCAGTGGAAAGAATGCATAGTAAACAATCGGGTGGTAATTTATCCAAAGAAAATTCTTCGCTACTAGATTGTTAAGGAAACCCGGGTTATTCATAGACACCCATGCGCCATCACCAAGCAAGGTCAGAAACGGAGGAGCCGAAACCAGCATGTCAACCGTTGTGACAATAGCTGCGATTACAGCTGGAGGATATCCCAAGATCCTACCACGAACCGCTTTTGGCATGTAAGCATCAAATCCAATCGCGCCAGCAAACTTTGCGGACATTGAGTGATTCAAGCCAGGCTTCATGTTGATATCATCCTTGTACTTGTTAGAAAACACTGTGCCAAAAACGATGTACGAGAACGTGAAAAGTGAAATATTAGTAACAAGCATTCCGGCGAAAAATAGTAGCGCTTGCATCGCTCCCCACGGAGCTTGTCCCGCGGGGCCGCCGTGGAATGGAAGTGGGAAAAGGAAGTACCAACCCGGACCGAAACCGAACCCAATGGATGTCCAGACCATGTAAAATCCGATCGCGAACAGGAAAAAGACTGCAGGGAGAAGACGCTCGGCGTAGAGCCTTCGTTTGAGATATTTCGGAAGAGCGTAAGCAATCAGTCCGTAAGTAAACGGAAATTGCCAGCCAACGAACATTCCCAAGCCGTGGGCAGTCAACAATTGTCCGAAGACTTGGGCACTACCAAGAATCCCAAGGAGACTGGAGCTGCCGGCTTGGTCAGTTCTCATAAAGAGAGCCAGAGTGCCGGCAATGATAAAATTAAGAAATGAAAGGTAGAGTAGTCTCCTAGACCATCTTTTAGTAAAAGGAGTCAGAGCTTCCTCCTTCATCACACTTGCGGCGTTATCTGACACTGTTGATGCGTTGCTCATTCATTTCATCCTATTTTCAAGCTGAAGTTACGTTAAAGGTGGTAAACATTGTATAGTGACCGTAGCCGCAAAATTCTAGACAGCGAACATAGTATGTTCCGGGAGTTGTAAACTGGTACATGATATCGTTGTAATAACCGGGCATCACCTGAACCTGAAAGATAATCGCTCCGGTAGAATCGTAGACCCCAAAGCCGTGAGTCACATCAGAGCTCGTAACGTTAAACAGAACCGTGTTCCCGACCGGAATCGGAAAGTTCGCAACACAATTTTTTCCAAAGGGAGAAGAAGAGTTGCTGAGACACCAAGCAAACTGTTGCGCCTGAACGTTTACAATCATTGTGGGCTTGATGTTGGAATGAGCATAAGGATACGGCAGGTATGCCAGAGTTGAGACGCTAAAGAGTGCAAAAATGATTATGATTCCTATTACCCAGTGCTTTTCGAATTTAGCTAGAGCGTGGCTATCTCCTTCCTCGGGATGACGGGTTGAATAGATTACGGCGATAAGGGCAACTAGAGAAATTATTGTTCCCATTACAAAGATTACAGAGAGGTAAACAATATTGAAGCCCACGCTTGCGGGGAATATCCCGAGAGTGGATATACTCAAAGCCGAGGCAGCTCTCAAAATTTACACTATAAATGTTGTGTTAACTGACGAGTAAATAGATCCAAATATTCATCTGAATTTTTTTTGAAATGAGGCCCATTTTGAAAGCTTGTTTTAGAAAAAATCCAATTGTTGTTTTTTGCAATTGTCCCGTCAATCGCGATAGTTATTTATGCGCGAAAGCGAGTTTTTCACTGACCCGCGGTAGCTCAGCTTGGTAGAGCTTCCGACCTCCGGCTCCAAAAGGAGCCAAGGGGAGATGCTGTAGAGATCTTGGGCTCCTCAAGAAAATCGTCTTAGAGGCGCTGATCCCGTTCCAGCCTATCAAGCTTACAGAAACCGGACTGTCGTCGGTTCAATGAGCGCGGTGGAAAATTCACTGCGCCTGAAAATCCGACCCGCGGGACTTTTTTTTTCTCAAATAACCTTGATCTCAATTATTTTCGAAACGGCGACCGAACCTGTTTTCGAGGTTATCGTCACGAAATAGGCGCCGGGCGGTGAATTGTGAACGGCTATTTGCAAAATCGAATTCCTCCCACCCTGGACTACATCGGGGGAAAATGTGAAAGAGAAATTGCCCGTGAAATTGCCGACGTAAGCTCTGAGACTCACCGATGAGGAACCTCCCACTTTTAGGCTCAGATTTGAGGTTCCGCCTGCAACTAATGTCAGGGGTCCTGAGTAGTTTGTCAGGTTCAAGCTGAGACCAGTGCTTTTCGTGATGTTTACTGTTCCCACCTTGCCGGTTTCCAGTTCCGTATACCAGGGTTGACCAGTGTGGGAAACCGCGCTGGTGAGCATATAGCTGATATTGCCTGCAGGAATTGTCGACGGGATGAAATACTCTACTAAGGTATTGCTAGAGGGTGTGAATTCAGCCTCAGCATTGCCCTGATGTTCGTTGAACCAAATGTTTCCGGCCGAATCGAGGTAACAAAAGTAGGGCAGAGAGATAGTCAGAGAGTTGTTTGAGGACGAAATTGTCCTCAGGTAATGTGTTGTCGGGTCAAATTCACTGATGAAACTGGCACCGTGCTGAGTAAACCAGACATTGCCACCCTGATCAACAGCGATTCCTACCGGTTCGGTTATGTCTGAAGTAAGATTGTAGATTTCAAATTCTCCATTTTTGAACGAGCCAATTGAATTGACAGTGGGCAATGTGAACCAGACCACTCCACTGTTAGAAACTGTTATCCCGGACGGTGCCGTTTCGCCGCCAACCGGAATTGATAATTCGGTGAGCGAACCATTGGCGGCAATCTCCCCAATCTTATTTCCTTCAAGTTCCGTAAACCAGATGTTTTGATTCGAGTCAACTGTGATTCCGAATGGGAATGCACCGCTAGTCTTCAATTTGTACTTCATGAATTCGTGATCCTTCGTATTGAAGCTCCAAACGGAGTTTGATATTTGCTCCGTGAACCAAACAGTCGAGGCTGAGTTGTCGATTGCGACGCCCCACGTGACCATGGAACCATCTCTTATCCCTGGAAGGTGATATTCGTGGATAGTAGAATTTGACGGGATGAGTTCTGCGAGTGAAGAGTCGTTTTCGAGCCCAAACCAAACATTCCCGGATGCATCGACCGCGATCCCGTTCGGAGAAGTAGCCTGGGAGTGAGTCGGGTACTCGATAGTGAAAGGACCAAGTTGTGGAGTCGAGATGTACTGGTAAACGTTTGCTTTCGGTTCGAGATAAAGATCTAAGAAAGTCAAGCCCAGAACAATGAGTACGACAGCGGCGCCTGCTATCAGGAAAATACGATTTCGCTTCTTTCTATTCAGGCGAACATCATCCCATTACTCAAAAGCGGGAGGCTCATGGATCGAAAATCCAGATTGGAGACGAAGGGCAGCTTGATCGCAGGTGTTACGAAAAGTTTCCAGTTCCAAGAAATCGTTTATCAAATTTCCCGTTTAAGTTTTTGCGCGTATAGCATCGCGGACATAATCCATTCTGTTGCAGCCCTCGTGAACCCGCATTCTAGAAATGAGTTGGACTCAAACCGAGGGGCTGTAAGAAAGATCTGGCTCCTCTTCATTGACGGGTCCCATTTTAGAAATTTGTCATAATCAGTATCATGATAGGTCCTCTGGACGCGGTATGCCAGAATATTGCCACGCTTCAAAGAGAAAATCGTTTTAGAATCGTCGGTAGTGTATTACTACTTCAATAGTGAATACAGAGAAATGCTTTTGTAGTATTGTTACTATCCTTCTAGTAACAACGGACGTCCAAAATAGCCAGGGTGTCTAACAATTGCCGAGTATCTCAAGTGAAAGAATTGACAGCGGTGATGAAGAGTTCAGACGGCTACTGTGGTTTTTGATTGGTGGAAGCCGAGGCGGAGAAAACCGGGCAAGAATACTGATTGCGATTCGTTCAAGGCCCAGAAACTTGAATCAACTTGCAAAATCAATGGGAATCGACTACCGGTCCGTCCAGCATCACATGAACGTACTCCAAAAGAACAACCTCGTGGAGAGTTCGGGTCAGAAATACGGTGTGGTGTACTCGATCCACCCGTGGCTTGAGCACCACTTTGGAGTTTTCGAGCAGGTCTGTCTCAAGCTTGGTTATTCATTTCAGGGGCCGATAGTGGCAAATCAAGAACTTGGCGGTACCTTGTCGAACGTCATGCCGCGAATCGGACTGGCAAGTGACGGACTCCGCCGATAGCCACGTTTCTGATCGGAACCAGATCCTGCTCCTTCACTTCCAGCTGAACTTGGTTGTACTTTTCTGATAACAACTCGATAGCAACCTTCGATTCTACCCGTGCAAGAGGTGCGCCTAGACACATGTGAATACCGTGTCCAAAGGCGATGTGGGGGTTGGGCTTTCTCGTAATGTCGAACTTTTGAGCGTCGCTGAACTTTGCTTCGTCCCTGTTCGCTGAACCAATCCACGCCATCATTGAGTGACCTCTCCTTATCTCTTGACCAGAAATCTCGGTATCTTTCACTGCTACTCGGAACATTCCACGCACAGGCGAACTAAAACGCAATACTTCCTCGACTGCGGAAGGAACGATCTCAGGTTTTCCTTTTAGTTCTTCAAGCGTGTGATTTTTCGCGAAAAGCCGGATTGCATTGCCGAGAAGATTTGTAGTGGTCTCATTTCCGGCAATGAGCAGAAGGATGCAAAAACTCACAGCCTCAGTCTCGGTCAGACTCATGCCGTCTACTTCCGAAGTAACTATCGAGGAAATGAGATCAGATCGGGGACTTTTTCTTCGCTCCTCAATTATCTTCGAAAAGTACCTGGCAAGCTCGGCGTGCATTCTGTAACGCTCCTGAGGACTTGCCTCCGACGATCCAATTTCATTGTCTGACCACTTCTTGAATTTCTTTCTATCTTCTACCGGAATCCCGAGCATCTCCGCTATTACCGTTACTGGAAGAGGATCGGAAAATTCTGTCACGAAATCAAAACTGGAATCGGAAGTATTTCTCAAATACCCAGAGGCAATTTCCCGGATTCTGGGTTCCATCGAAGAAATTGACGCTGGCGTGAATGACTTTGAAACAATGTTTCTGAGCTTTGTATGGAGGGGAGGATCGGTTGTCAGCATACTCCCCATGATATTTGCCTGCTCTGATCCCTGCTCGCGATCCGTACTTTCGTAGCCACCGCCGAACTCCGATGAGAAAGTGTTGAATTGTGTGAGGACCCGTTCGACGTCCGCATACTTGAAAACGTTCCACGTATTGCTTCCTTTCTCGAAGAAAATTGGCATCGAGTGCCGCATAAAATTGTACCACGGCGATGGGTCTAGAAACCACTCGTCGCTCCCAAACTGCGGGATTTGTGCCTCTTGCATTATGTGAGAGTTTTGCGCTACCTGCGTATATGGAATTCTGTCACGGATTCGAGCGCCTCGAATACATGTCCGGAAGGAAAGGAATCGGTCGAGTTATTTACTGTTACGAAACTAAATCGGCGCAGTCCCAAGACTCCGCCGTCTGGAGTGTTTTCCTTCATGTCCCTTGAAGCGCTCCTCTTCCCAAATGTCGCCTCTTTCGTTGTAGCCAAACATCTCCCAGTAACCATCCTCGTAGCCCGGCAGAAATTGAATTTCATTCAGCCACTTCGCGCTCTTCCATCCGTAAAGATGCGCGATGAATGGTCTTGATGGATAACCCTGCTGTTGGGGGATAGGTCTCCCATTCATTTTGAACGCGACCAGAGAGTCATCTGCGAGCGCGTCCTCTAGCGGAACCGGAGCAGAATATCCGTCGGCACACCGAAACATTACCCACTTGGCCTCCGGCTTTACACCGGTCATCTTTGCAATCTCGCTGATAGCAACACCATCCCACACAAGGTCCTTTATTGACCACTTTGTCACGCATTGAAAAGAAGCAGTGAATTGTTTCTGTGGAAGCTTCTGCATTTCGTCGAAGGAAAGATCAAGAGGTTTTTCCACCAGACCTGAAGTCTTCAAGTGCCACTCTTCCGCTCGGATGACCGGCTCGCTAAGCGCCGAATAGATAATCCACCTATTCCCATAGAACTGACCTGGAGCTAGACCTGTGTGGGACAATTTTTTTGAGCAATCTGTAGAATGCCTTTTGATTACTTAAGTCTTGGAACTCCGAAAGGTTTTAGGCGCCACTCAGCTTTCAAGTAATCCATGGTAAGCGTCACATGCGCATACTGCGGATCAAAGTTCGAACCCTATGGCGATTACTCAAATTACGAAGGTCCGGTACCTTGCATTGGTTGTCATATGAGCACATGGGTTTCGATAAGCAAAGGTCAGGTCGAGCACTCTGAAAAGTGGCCACGAGCAGCGTAGTCGTTTCACGATCCTAGATTTGATCCAATAGAATTCGAATAGGTCTTTACGCTAGTTGAATCTAGCATCCCTTTCGGTAGAACCAGTAACAAAGTCTATCCTACTATCGGGAAAGCACACATCAGCTCGTGTCTCCTTGATTGCCATGGCTACCTCAACTTTTTGTAGTTTTGTTCTTTTCCTGTTTCGATAGGTAATGACCATACTGTCAGATTGGCTAGTGTTAGATTCTACGCTTCGAATAGAATCTAGATTAATGCCTAACTATCTCAAATAACCTGGGAGAATGTGATAAAAATGAAAATACCTACACGCTTCAAGATAGTGGGTACAGAGGTCGTCGGTCTGGGTGCGTTCCTATTGCTCATCCTTGTCCTCCAGCTGAGGGAGAATCACTTTGCTTCCTCAATTGAGAGCTTTGGCTGGGTCTACGCGATAATAGGAGTTACGCTGATCTTGGTTGGACTGGAGACTGTTTCCCTAGTGAGAAGTTTGCCCTCGCATCAAGAGGAGAAACTCTTCTAGTCGATAGAATCAGTCATCCTTCGCGAATTGCTGGACAGTATTTGGAATAATTAGGTCAACATAAACTATAGCAGCTGAATGTCGAATGTTTGAAAAGAGCCCTCAGACGATTGCCCGTGAAAAAAACCAATTGCCGGTCAGGAATAGAATTCTGCCATCGTAGATCTGTTGAACCGATTTTATTGGATCGAAAAGGCATTTACAAAGCAAGACGCTTTCTGGCTATGATATCAAGCATCCATATGCCATAGCATTGAAATTCAGATTGGGTTCATTAAAGAAACTTCCATCTGCATACAGTCCGGCTATGATTGCAGTCGTTTGTATAATCGCGCTATCGCCAGTTACGGAGACGTCCCTATAATTATCGATCGAAAAAATTTTGTTTACTGATTCGCCGCTATTCGGGTTCAGAAAGTAACCCAACCCACCATTATAGATGTAGAGTACATTATTTCTGATAGTCGCTGCCAGAAAATCATTGCTGAAACTCATTTCCGCGATTGTGGAATTGTCACTCTTGCTTAGAAGATATAGAGTGCTGTTAAAGTTGCTATTATTGAAGTCGACCATCACTACGACTGCAGATTTCGCGTCACTGGTCAGGAGCACACCTTTGCCTAATTTAGGCATATTGAAATCTGGACTAATGAAATGTAGTGGCATCGTGGTTTCTGACTGCGTGATTAAAAAGCTAGTCTGAATAAGATTACCCCTGGCTGTATTGTTTGATCCGATCATTGCAGCATTATCGCATGCCGATGGAATTTGCACACTATCATATGGATACAAATACATGCTGCCTACTATTATGGCAAAAAGTGTAATGAAACCTACAAGGATAATCATGACGATCCTTAGAGGTGAGAGCTTGAACTTTCATCAACTCGTTGGTTTGTTCAAAATTGAGCTAACTCAATTTCCGATTGCATCTGATGTTGGACTCACTTCCGGGGTGAACTGAGGGCTCACAAATCTTTTTGGGGAGAACGCCCAGGCCGGGATTATCTATTGCGGGTCGAAAGCCCATACAATTTTCCTTTTCTATATCTTCGGTCAATGCGAAGCTGTGAAGGGATGTTTTCATTATTTATGACAAGTGATTAGATATTTGAAATCAGGCAGACATCCCCCCATTCTCCCGACTTTCGCATTAGTATTGAGTAGACTCCGGGGATTCGTATGATGACTGCTACCCTACGCGATGGCCCGATTTTCTCCTTTTCAAGCTTAAGCACCCAAACAAGAGCCTAAGATTCCTGTGATGACCGAGTTCTTGAAATCCCCGATCGATAATCGCGTAATTCAGGCTTAGGATGGTCCTCGTTCTAACTCGTTAGTTCTGGAAAAGACACTTTCATTCAACGAATTGATTCCAAACCTTGAGGAAGCTTTCAAAGAGCTATCCCGAGGTACTGCTCCCCTTCCAAGGCCGAATGACGATGACGATGGCTGAGGAGAAGAGTTGGATAGGCGTTATGCCTTCATATCTCCCCAAGCTCGGCGCTATGGCCACAAAAATAGTGAGTGAAAACGATGGAAATCTAGTTCGAAAGATTCCCAGATTGTTTGCAACAGTTAGTCCTGAATGATCCGAGTACCGGGGAAATGCTGGCAGTAATCGAAGGATCGTACCTGACCGTTATGTTTACTGAGGCAACCGGTGCATCGGCTGCAAAGTGCTTTTCGCGAACGGATTCCAAACGGGGTTGGAGTCTTTGGTGCAGGGATTCAGGCGGATCGTGGTCGGATTTCTCAAAGCCAGTTTGCAATTGGGCGATCCTAGATCACGTTAATCGCGACTCATCATGGCGTTGACTTCTAGATCGAAGTTTCTGAACGGCTCATCGCTGACATCTGCGACCACCTGCTTTATCGACCCGCCGGTGAAAGACCATGGTTTACTGCCTGGATAGTCGTCTGTCACGTTGTCGCCACCGTCGAGGCCAATGTTCAATCCTTCGCCGCATAGGGCGAACTTGCCGATCTGAGTACACATATTCTTGTACTCGCCCACTTTCTGGTTGTTGATGTACAACGTTGCCGTTCCCACACACTGATTTGGAACGGACGATCCTCCAATCGCCTGCATCTTCTCTTTTGCAAACTCAACGCCCAGCACACACTTACCGGTTGGCACGTTTACACTGGAGGTTATCGTCTGTTCCATCTCCCCCAAGAAGTTGTAAACGTACTTGAGCTTGCCGTTCTTTATGTAGAGTGCATGTCCACCAAACTGGTGCCCGTGAGCAAATAGAACACCCTGTGCGTCCTTTTCGAGATCGACATCTGCAGCGATCTTGAATGACCTGCCCCGAACATTCACGGCGACAGCCTCCGGCACTTCCAGCGTATGGGGATAGTAGACATATCGATCCCGTGGAGGAGTTATGCTAGGACGTGGAGTCGTCAAGACGGCAATGCTAGAGCGGTCTTCGAGCGGAAGACCATTGTACTGACCAGCCTGGACATACCAGAGATTAATCATCTCTTT
>Ga0335085_10001490_pt1 | contig 49050 bp, 49 predicted proteins | sample Lox_Sample_45_FD_206712 | JGI IMG/M metagenome (GOLD analysis project Ga0335085, IMG submission 206712) | Soil microbial communities from Loxahatchee National Wildlife Refuge, Florida, United States - Lox_Sample_4.5 | ecosystem: Environmental > Terrestrial > Soil > Wetlands | place: USA...
GCGGGACTTCCGATGCGCGCTTCCGGATAAATCGGCCTCATGTAAGGCAACATCAAGCCTGTGCGGCCCTGCGCTTCGTGCACCGTGGCGGTGCCGTACTCCCCGAGTTTTCGCGACAGTTCCGGGTTCGGGCGGTCGATGTTGCGAACGATTCTTGGCTTCATACGGGCAGTCTCCCCGACTTATTGAACAAGAGCGGCCGGATTCGTGACCGTCATGCGGCGAATCTGCTCGGTGGTGAATCCGCTGTCGAGCATCTTCTGCGCGAACATGGCGAAGCCATCGGAAACCGGAGGATTAATCGTTTGCCCCAGGTCGGTCGAGAGCACGCAGTGCTCCGGGCCGGTTTTGCGAACCGCTTCGAGTACCGCCTCCCAGGGAGCCTTCCGAGTGTACATGGTCGTGAAACAGTGTTCGATGAATGCGCCCATGCCGGCGAGCTGCTGCTGCTCCTCAACCGTCAGATTTTGAGAAGGGAATTCCGCGTGTGTGACAAGGACTCTTTGCGTTTTCATTTCCCGTGCCGTCTTCACCAGCTCGAAAATTTCGACCCGCCCAAGGTGTCCCGTTGCCAGAACCATGTTGTGCTTGGCGATCAATTCGACGCAGCGGCGCGTGGCTTCATTTATTTTTCCATTAGAGCCCAGCACGGTGAGCGGCGGAGGGGCAATTCCTGTCGCCGCAAGTTCCCGCTGAATCTTGGCCCAAAAGGGCAGTTTTTCGCTCGGTCCGTCCACGCGGCCCGCGGTTTCATTCTGCGCGTCCACGGTCGGGAACCAGGCGACTTTGCAGCCCGAGCGCCCGGCGAGTTCAAGCGCCACCGGATTAAGGCCTCCCACCGAGTGATTGAGCGTGATAGCCCCGTACGCGGCGATTCCCGGCACGGCTTTCGTGACTACCTTGGCACGCTCAGCCGTAGGGAAATAGTGCGATTTGAGGACGAAACCCTTTAATCCGCGTGCCAGAAATTCCTTGGCCAGGTCCAGGTCGTCAACGCGCCGTTCAATCACGTCGGGTGCCACGTGCACTTGCAGGTCATACGCCCCTTGAAGGCACTTCCAAGCCGCGTCGGAAACCGGCATGGCCTTTGGTCCAGCCGCACCTTCGCCGGCACCCGGCGGTGTTGCAGTCATATCGTAATCTTCCTTTCCAGTTCGATCTTACGGCTCGCCAGCTCGGAAGGCGAATGGCAGACCCACCGGAGAAATTGGCGTATCGTTCAAAGCGGATTCCGAAATCGGGAATCGCACCCCTGAAAGTAGCGGACCGACAATATACCTTACTTCTTAAGATGTTTCACTAGGGGAAGTTCTTCATTTTCGGGAAACGAAGTTCTGCTCCGGCGCGGGCATTTAGTTAGTGGCAGCTTGAATCGTCGGAGAACGATCCGCTGACCAGCATCGAACTCAGAAAGCGGCTGCAAGCGGAAATCTTTGCCAAGGATTGATCGTCCTGCATGGCATTGGGATTGACCGTATTCGTGGCATTTAAAGACTGGCGGGTCGACACGACGTCATTCGCCCACTGGGCAAGGTTTGCGTATTGGTTCCGGAGAAGCTGCATCGCATCCTGATCGGCTGCCGTTACCGCAGCGACAGACACTTGGTTCAGGTCTGCATCCGCGCGGTCTCGATAGTCCTGCGGCCAAGTGCCCACGACCGGCACGCCATAGGCAAGAATCGTGCCAACCGCGCCTCTCCACTCCCTCATCTCCGCCAGTTCCGCGATCGCCAGCCGCGCGAAATCCCTGGAAAGGCCCGGCGGGGGTGCCGGCGGCAAGGGCGCGGCGGCAGGGGCCGGAGCCGCAGCCGCTCCCGGCGGCGAAAACGTCAAAAGGATGCGGTTTGGTTCGAGAGTAACCGTGCCATTCGTAATCTGTGCGAGCGTCTCAATGTCAACGTAAGAGTGGCCGCCGATTTGCACAACCGTGCCCGCGGATTTTCCGTTCACGATCAGCGCCCGGTCCGGCGTGTTCTGCGCCAAAAGGATTCCCGCGAAAACCAAGACAACACCGAATAAAAGGAAGTACGAAATTCTGCCCCAGTTTCTCATCATGCCCCTGCCTTGCCGCCAGTCTCGCTGAGCCGGGTCCCTTACTAGGTTACAGCGATCGCGCTTTGGCTTCCAGCGGCAGTTCCTTGGCGGAACCGGTTTGCGCGACGCGGGACACGATTCAGTGGGAAATCGCTTCGAGCGAAAGGCCGCGGGTGCGCGGGCCGAAAATTCCGATCGAGAGCACGACGGCCAGCATCGAGATGGCGATAAACGCGAAGACGCCCGTCACCCCGAAGTCGCGCAGGAAAAAGCCAATCAGAAAACTGCTGAAAATCGCACTCAGCCGGCTCCAGGAATAAACGAAGCCGACCGCCTGCGCCCGCACGCGTGTGGGAAACAGCTCCGTCTGATAGGCGTGAAAGGCGAAGGACATACAATTGTTGGAACACGTCAAGAGAATGCCGCAGATGATCAACCAGGCCGGATTCCTCTGCACAGCAAAGAGCAAACCGAACACAGCGATGCACACAGCGCTCACGACGAGCTGCCATTTCCGCTCGACGCGGTCTGCGATGCTCAGGATCAGCAGCGGCCCCACCGGAGCCGCGAGGGCAATGAGAAACGAATAACGTAAACTGAGCGTCGTCGTAATGCCCGCCGCGATCATGAGCGTGGGCACCCAGGACGCAAATCCGTAATATCCGACCGTTTGAAAAAAATGGAAGACCACCAACATCAAAGTGCGTCCGAGATAGGGCGGGCGGAAAATGTCCGCGAACGCTCCTCTTGTTTCTTCGCTCAGGACGGGAACGGCGACGGGCAACGGCGCACGCAATTCGGATTCGATCCGCGCTTCCATCGCCGCGACGACTCGCTCGGCCTCGTCCAGCTTTCCGTGCGTCACGAGCCATCGCGGGCTTTCCGGAACACCGCGCCGGATGAGCCACACAGCCAGAGCGCCGGCCGAGCCAATCAGGACAACCCAGCGCCACCCGTCGAGCCCAAAAGGGCGGCGCGGCACGAGAAGCCACGCCGCCAGCGCGACGAGCGGCAGCGTGAAAAATTGCACGATCTGATTGAACGCGAATGCGCGCCCGCGGAGTTCCCTCGGAACTAACTCCGCAATGTACGCGTCGATGGTCACCAGCTCCACGCCGATGCCGACTCCCGCCACAATGCGCCACGCGAGAATGCCGGCGGCAGAATTCTGAAACGCCATGACGACGGTTGCGGCGGAATACCACAGAAGCGAAATCGTGAAAATCGCGCGCCTTCCGGACCGGTCCGCCGTGAAACTGAACAGCAGGGTGCCGATAAAGAGCCCCGCGAACGTTGCGGCTACGAAACTGGCGAGTCCTGTGAACCCGAAAAACGACGCCGACGTGTTGGAAAACATTCCGCTGCGAACCAAACCGGGGCCGATGTACGCGGTAAAAAAAAGATCGTAGTACTCGAAACATCCACCGAGCGAAAGCAGCAGCACCAGCTTCCAAACCGAGCGCGTGGCGGGCAGGCGGTCGAGCCGTGCGGTGATCGCGGCGGCTTGCTCTGTGCGCGACATGGTCAAATTTTGCGCAGTCCGGCGGCTTCGTAGCGGGTCACGGGCGGCGGCAGCTCCCAGCTCACGGCTACGTCGACAATCGCGGGCTTGCCCGATTCCTCCGCGCGACGCAATGCCGGGATAAGCTGCTCGGCTGAAGTAACGCGCTCGCCATGCGCGCCGAACGCGCGGGCTACGTCGCCAAACGGCACGTCGAGAAACTCGCTCGCCTCGGGACACATTTCTTGGTGCACGTATTTCTGCACGTGATATTCAAATGCGAGCGAGCAATTGTTCATCACAATGTGCACGACGGGAATGTTCAGCGCTTCGGCGAGCGAGGTCAGCTCCGCCCACGCCTCGGAAAGAATCACGCCGCCGCCCGCGACTAAAACCGGCTTTTCGGCGCTCGCAAGAAGAGCGATTGCGCGCTCCACATCCCGCGCAATGGGCGCGACTCGCCCGGCTGGGGTGCGACGAAACGCCGGTTCCGCATAGAGGTCCGGCACACCGGCAAGATGCCTGCCAAACCAATCCGCGGGGATGCCGAGATACACCGGCCCAGGCACGCCGCGCCCGACCATGCGTTCCTTCGTTTTTCCAATGCCGCATTTCTGAGCGCCAGCGGACGTCACGTTGCGGCAGTCGTACCCATTCCACATATGGTTACCGTAAGGAATGTGGCCCAGACCGTCCCACTGCGTGCCGCACTGCGTGGGCATCAGGATCACATCGTCCGAGCTGCGAATTTTTCGGCTGTCGAGAACCCCCGCGAATACGCGTCCGTGCCTGTGCGCATCATCAGGTGCACGGGATTGAATCGTCCGAGCGCGGGATATTTCGTCTTGCCGCCCTGCGGTCCGCGATGATCGTACGGCAGCGCGAGCGAAATGATTTTTTGCACGAGGCGCGCCGCCGCGACCACGTCTTCGGGACGCGTGTAATTGAGCGTGCCGATTTCGTCGTCCGATCCCCAGCGGCCCCAGTTTTTTAGCCGCTCCGACGCCGCGCGAATGTCATCGAGCGTCAGCTTTCGCGGTGTTTGCTCCGCGCCCGCCATCCGGCCTCCCCAATGCATGGTCCACTCGCTACTCTTCCGCTCCAATCGACGGTTGCAGCCCGCCATTCTACTGGAATTGCCCGCGAGGCGCGCCCGCTTTTTGGTTCGGTTGCGGACGATTCGGTGAGGCAGGGAGCAAGGAGAGTGGATCCTGCAAGGAAGAACCGCGGTGCGTTGAGCGTTGGCCAGCAACGCGCGTATTTTGGGGGCTGTTTCTCTGCATGCGTGACCGGTTGCGCCCGCCAGCGGCGCGTTCTGCACCCTCCTTGACCCCTTTCGTGGCCTCGACTAGACTACATGTTTTGACTCGGTCCAATCTTCGGGGCTGAGGGGGAGAATTCTTTGCCGAAACGCACCTTTCAACCGAAAGTGCGCCGCCGCCATAAGACGCACGGCTTTCGCGCGCGCATGAAAACCAAAGGCGGCCGCAAGGTCCTGGCGGCGCGGCGCAAAAAGGGACGCCACCGTCTTACGCCCATCTAGAAATTCGGACGAGCCGCGGCAAGGTTTCCCTCGCGCCATGCGGCTGCTCAAGCGCGCGGAGTACGAAGCCGTCTACGGCGCGGGTCAACGCCGCTCGAGCCCACAGTTTGCTGTTTTCTTCCGCGCGCAGCCAGCGTCTCCGAATGAGGTCCGCGGGCGGGAGCATCCCCGCGGAATTCTTGGGGCGGGGCTCGCGACCGGCCATCCGAGCCGCTTTGGGATTAGCATAAAGAAGGCTCTCGGTGGTGCGGTCGTGCGGAACCGCATTCGGCGCCGGACACGGGAAATTTTGCGGCGCAACAAAATGGAGATTCCTGCGGGATGGGACATCGTGATTCATCCGCGAACCTCGGTAGCCGAGGCGGCCTTTGCGCCGCTCGAAGCGGAATTGGTGCGCCTGCTTCGCAGCATTGCGAGTCTTGGGCCGAAAAAATGAGCCTTACCGCGCGCACGATCGTTTTCGCCGTGCGCGTCTATCAGTCTTTTTTCTCAGGGCTGATGCCGAGCGCCTGCAAGTTCTATCCTTCCTGCTCCCATTACGCCGCCGAGGCAATTCGCCTGCACGGCGCGCGCCACGGAACGTGGCTCGCGGCGCAGCGCGTCTTGCGCTGCCATCCGTTTTCGCGTGGCGGAGTGGACCTCGTGCCCGGCAAGGACGATTTCCGGCATTCTGAAAATGACGGACCGGACGGAGTGCGGTCCTTCGAACAAGAAGGAGTGGGGCCCGTTCGTGAGTGAACGCAAGGAAATGTCGACGGAAACTCGCTCGCTGCTGGCGGCCGTGCTTGCGCTGCTCGTGATTGGCGCGTGGTCGCTCATCTATAAGCCTCCCCCGCCGCAAACATCTCCGGCCAAGCCGCTCGCCGCCACAAATCCGGTTCCCACGGCGTCGGCAGCTTCCCCCTCGCCCGCTGCGCGAAAAACGGCAGCCCCAGCCGCGCCGGTCACTCTTCACGCGGCGAGCGATGAACATTCCATCGTGGTGGAGGCCGACCTCTATCGGGTGGAGATTTCCAACCGCGGCGGCGTGGTCCGAAGCTGGCAGCTCAAGCAATTCACGGACGATAACAAACCACCGCGCACACTCGACCTCGTCCACCCTGAGGCCGCGCAAGCCGGCGCCGGCTGGCCACTTTCTCTGGCGCTTGATGACCCTCAGCAGGAAGCGGCGGCGAATAATGCGCTGTTTGAAATCACGTCGTCGAATAAACCGCCTGATGCCGGCGCCGTTCTCCACGCGCCCGTGGAAATCACCCTGATGTGGAGCGATGGTCACCTCGAGGTCACCAAGCACTTGAAATTTAGCAGCAGCTATATCGTCGACGTGCAAACTTCCGTGGCCTTCGACGGAGCTCCTCTGCGTGCGAGTCTTACCTGGGCCGGCGGTTTCGGCGATGCGACTGCGTATCGCGCGGCCTTGCAAACGCAGGTCTTCACCAGCGCTGCCGGGAAACTCACTACCCTGGCGGCCAAGAATCTGGGTAAGCGAGGCGAGCCCACGGCGCGCGTACCCATTGAAGGCGCGTTTGATTTCACCGGGATTGAGGACCAATTTTTTGCGGCCGCGTTCATGCCATCGTTCACGGCGCGGGGCGACCTCGCAGGAGCTGAGTTCGCTGTCGAGGGCTGGACTTACCAGCACCAGACCACGGTGGACGGCAAGACCGAAACGGAGGTTGTGCCGCAAATGGCGGCGGGGCTTGCTTCTCCGGGGCCATTGAGCCTGCGCCTATACGTCGGACCCAAGAGCATCGACGGACTGAAAGCCGTGCGCCCGCCCCTCAACAGCCTGGTGCAATTCGGCTGGTGGGGCTTCATCGCGGAACCGTTGTTCTACACTCTGCAATGGATGCATCAATATATTCGCAACTACGGCTGGGCCATCGTTTTGCTGACAATCGCCATCAACATGGTCATGTTTCCGCTGAAGGTGAAGAGCATGCGCGCGATGCAGAAAATGCAGAAGGTCGCGCCGGAAGTCAAAGCGATTCAGGAACGGTACAAGAAATATTCGATGCGCGATCCGCGGAAGGCGGAAATGAACAAGGAAGTCATGGCCGTGTATTCGCGCGAAGGGATCAACCCGCTGGGCAGTTGCTGGCCCACGGTGATCCAGATGCCGATCTGGTTCGGGCTGTATCGCATGCTGGCCAATACGATCGAGCTTCGCCACGCGCCCTGGCTCGGATGGATCCATGATCTTTCGACGCGCGACCCCTACTACATCTTGCCCGTCATCATGGCGGTGTCCATGTTCTTCATGCAGAAGATGACACCCACCCCCGGAATGGATCCGGCGCAGGCGAAAATGATGGGCCTGACGCCCCTGATCTTCGGAGGAATGTTCGCTTTGTCGCCCAGCGGCCTGACGTTGTATATCTTGACGAGCAACATGGTTGGGATCGGGCAGCAGTGGTATCTCTATCGAACGACGCCGCCCCCGCCAAAACCATCGCGCGGTCCCGGTAAAAAGAAATAGAATAGGTAAAAACAAAATGTGAGGGAGCAACTTTGACGCCCGTGTCCCGCCCGAACCTGATCGTCAATGGAAAGTTGGATCATGAAACGACAATCGCAGAGTTGCGCCGCTGCATCGACACCGTGCTCGCCAAAGCGCGCTTCCAGCTTTCGTATGAAATTCGAGCCACTGGGCCCGCGGCTTCGCAAGAGCTCGAACATCCGGAAGTCCTCGTCGACTTCAAGGGCCGCGATCAGGACTTGCTCCTCGAACGCGGCGCGGAACTTCTTCTGGCGCTCGAGCACGTCGCCTTGCGCTGGCTTTGGCTCGACCCTCAATTCTATGGCCGGATCCGATTCGACGCGGGCGGCTACAGAGCCCTGCGGATCGAGGAATTGAAGCTTTCTGCGCGCGTCGCTGCCGATCGCGTTCGTGAGACCCATGCGCCATTCCGCTTTAACGCGATGGCCGCGCGCGAGCGGCGCATTCTGCACCTGGTGTTAAAAGAGGAGCCCGGAGTGCGCAGCGAAAGCGAAGGCGCCGGCGAAGAGCGGCATCTCGTCGTATACCCCGCCAATTAAATTTGGTTTTACCTGCGCAAAAATAGAGGCGGGATCAGCTTTCCGGCTTCTTGAAGCCGTGGGAGATTACGTTCCGCTCAGCGTCAAAGACAACTTCAAAGGTGAACCCGGCCGGGTTCGGTCCGACACGGGGGAAACTTCTTGGCCGCTGAGGATCCGCGTCCGCATTCGGACCTTCTTCCCGGAAAAATCGCACATCGGAGATTTCGAGAGCTACTTCGTCCCCCTCGCGCGGCCTTACGCGCCAGATTGGATATCGTGCAAACCAAAGATAGATTTGGACGTCGCGGAGTTTTCTCGCTTGTTCCATCAGTTCCACGGATTGCGCGTCCGAATACAGCTCGCTCTTCTCCATCGCGCCGCCGGGCTGGCGAAACGTTACGCGCCAAACGCCCTCCGGCGTACTGACGAGCCCAACCCAGTGCATGAAGTTCGGCGGCAACGGAAGCGCCGCCAGGCTCTCCACGCGCAGGTGTGCCGCAGCCGCGAACCGCGCCACCTCCGCAAGGGCCCGCCGATGCGCCGCAGCTGCCAAGGCGATGTAGACGCACAGCACCGCCAGACCCACGCGGCACCAGCCCGCCCGAGTCCACCCAAAACCGACTCCCTCGAGCGTCGGCCAGAAAATGATGCACCCGAGGATGCCGCTTGCCACTCCCACGGCCCAGATTGGAAATGGATATCCCGCGGCGCCTGCGAACCAGTAGGCACCGAAGGCGCCAACGCTAAGCGCGGCCCAAACCGGAACGGCGCGACGCCAGAACTTTTCGGGCTCACGGTAGCACCACGCGGCAAGCTGCGGGACAAGCGCAATCGCGGTCAGTGTGAGATCGAGAATGAAGACCCAGTCCCACGCGGGCCGCGAATATCGCAGCGGGCTCCAAATCATCGTTCCAAAACTGGTCATCAGATCGAGAAAAATGTGCGTCCCAATCCCCGCCGCATAGATTCCGAACAACTCCCAAAACGGCGGCGATTTCCACCGCAGCCACCGTGCCAAAGGCAGTGATAGAGCCGCAAGGAGCAACGCCCATAAGGGCAAGAAAACAGCGGAATGTGTAATATTGCGGTGCCATTCCATGATCGCAAGAGGGTTTCGCGCCAGCGGACCGGCAAAGATGTCAATATCGGGGAAAATTGCTCCGAGCGTGCAGCCGACGATTGCAACGCGCGCCGCGGGAGAGCTCAACGCATGGGATCCGTCGCCTCTGGCAAATCCAGCAGGAACATCGCGGCCGGCGAAGAAAGCTTTTCCTACCAAAGCGCCCACGATTGCATGCGTGACGGTGTCCATGTGGCGAGTTTCTTTGCGAGAGCCTGAATCGGACTCGGGCGCGTTAGCTCGGCAAGACTAATGAGCTGCGCGGATCGGTATGGTCAAAGGCTTGGCGGATTCCGACGCAGCCAACATGTGGCACTGGCCGTCGAAAATGCCGCCCGCTTCAATGATCAGACACGGAGAGTGAATCTCGCCCGTGACGACACCCTTAGCCTGAATTTCGACCCGTCCCTTGGCGAAGATCACGCCGTCGAATTTCCCGGCAATCACCACGTGATTCCCTTCGATTTGCCCTTCCACTCGCCCGCCTTCGCCCAAAACCAAGCTGTGACTGGAGATCAAATTCCCTTTTACCTGGCCATCCACGCGGAACACGCCCGCAACTTCCAGCGTTCCCTCAAAGCGCACGCCTTTATCAAGGAAACCCGTGAATTCGTGCTGTTCCGCATCGCCGCCCCGTCCCTTTGATCGCCACTGCATGAACCGCCCCCCAGGAAAAAAGCAATGCCTTGCCAATTCATGATTCTAACTGACTGTTCGAACTTTAATTCGGAAAATCACGGTTTGGTGACGTCGATAACACGGCGCGACCCGGTTGAAAAAGTGCCAACCAACTGACTACTACAATAATAGTCTTATCTCATTAGGCGCTCATACAGACCGTTCAGTTGCTCGTCGTCATAGAACTCCAGAATCAGTTGGCCCGCACGGCCTCGTGCGGGCATCTGGAGGATGACCCGCGTACCAATCTGCCTCTGCAGCTCATCGAGCGCCGCCTGTCGATTCGGGTCGCGTGATTCCTCTTGCTGGCGCGAAGCGCCAGCGCGCGATCTGCGAGTCGCCATCCTTTCCAGCTGCCTGACCGTCAGCCTGCCGCGCGAAGCCTTTTGCGCAAGGTCGTGCCGCAACGTCCGGTCCTCGATTGCGAGGAGCGCCCGGCCATGTCCAGCGGTTATTTTGCCTTCCTCGATCCATTCGACGAAAGGGTCCTCAAGCGCAAGGAGCCGGACCGCATTGGCAACCGTAGCCCTATCCTTGCCAGTTCTTGCAGCGACTTCATCCTGGGTGAGGTGAAATTCCTCCATCAGGCGATCGAAGGCGCGTGCCTGTTCAATCGGATTTAGATCTTCTCGCTGGATGTTTTCTACGAGGGTGAGCTCGAGGGCCTGTTCGTCGCTTACCTCGCGCACAAGGGCGGGCACGCGCAAAAGCTGCGCGCGTTGCGAAGCACGCCATCTGCGCTCGCCCGCGATAAGTTGGTACCTGGACCCAATTTTGCGTACCACAAGCGGCTGAATGATCCCGCTTGACCGGATGGATTGCGCGAGTTCTTCGAGAGCGCCCTCCGCGAATCGCGTCCGCGGCTGATACGGACTCGGATCGATCAGGTCAATGTCAAGCTGTAGCGGTCCACCCGCCGCAATCTGTGCGGGAGCGACCGCAGCAGCGGTCCCTATCGATGTTACCTGCGGGATCGCCTGCGGAACCACTTCAGGCTCACGAATCAGAGCCCCCAGCCCCCTTCCCAATGCGTTTCTGGCCACTGGAGATGACCTCCTTTGCAAGATTGATATAGGCTTCCGCACCTCTACTATGAATGTCGTAGAAATGAATTGGCTTCCCGTGGCTTGGCGCCTCCGCCAGGCGAACATTTCTAGGGATCACGGATTCAAACACTTGGCTCCCAAAAAAGCTTCGGAGGTCCGAGGCCACCTGTCTCGATAGCGTGGTCCGCTCGTCATACATCGTCAGAACGATTCCCTCAACCGCGAGGTTTGGATTCAGGGATCTCCGGATCCTCATGAGTGTGTCCAAAAGCTCCGAGACTCCTTCAAGAGCCAAATATTCGCACTGGATGGGGATTAGAACCGAATCCGCCGCAGCAAGAGCATTCAGAGTCAGGAGGTCCAGCGCTGGCGGGCAATCCATGAGGATGTAGGAGTAATTGTCCTTGACCTGCTGGATCACTCTCTTGAGCTGGTGCTCGCGATTATCAAGAGAGACCAATTCGACTGCGGCGCCAACAAGATTTCTGTCCGACGGTATAAGATCCAATCCTTCGATTTGTGTCTTGAGGATGATTCTCTCAAGGGGCTCATTCAGGATTAGGGCATGATAAAGCGTGCGCCTTGCGGGATCTTTTGGAAATCCAATCCCGGCCGTGGTGTTTCCCTGAGGATCGGTATCAATTAGAAGGGTTTTTTGTTCAGAGAGGCCCAGCGAGGCTGCCAGGTTAATCGCGGTGGTTGTCTTTCCCACTCCGCCTTTTTGGTTGGCGATTGCGATGATGCGGCCCAATTCTTTACCCCCAGGGCGTGGAATCTATCACAAAGAAATCAAGATGTGCAAATTGTTTCACGTGGAACAAAAATATCATGCCATCGTCTTCTCATGGAAGTTTAGAAATCGAGCTCGCCTCCAGAGAAGAAATGTTCCACGTGGAACAAGTCTTTCATTGGCGTGATGGGGTCTCTTAGGCCGGCCGCCCGATGAGTATAAATCTGCGTTGGGAATCTGGTATTCGAATTGCGGGCTGCCAAGTCCAGGCTTGGCTTTGAGCAATTCTCGTCGAGTCCTCGCCGCCTACCCACAAAACGACGTGTCCGCGATGCGTGAGTGCCCTCTTGCTCCATCGGAGCATCTGGTGAAAGCCACCAACAGCACGAGACGTAATGACGTTTGCCTCGATTGCTTCTGGCGCAATCTGTTCAAATCGCTCCGGTCGCACTTCAACGCTGCGTAATTCAAGGGCCGTTACAACTTCAGAGAGGAAAGCGCACTTCTTTTTGCTGGACTCAATCAAAATCAGACGAATATCAGAACACGCGATCTTTAGAGCGAGACCCGGAAAACCAGCACCAGATCCAACGTCGGCCAGCCGACAGTTTTCCACAGGCAGTAAAATGGACGCGTACATCGACTCCCCGAAGTGCCGCCTTAGGATCTCAATCGGATCCGCGATGGAAGTCAAACTAATCAACTCGTTCCATTTGAGTAGCAAACGGAGATATTCTCGAATTTGGTTTATTTGAACCTCGGAGGGAAAAATCTCAAATGGAACAAGGGCTTCCGAAATCTGATCATCGCTTACCTGAATGTGCGCCTTTGCCGGCATCGTGTTACATCCTTCGAATCAGTCGGGAAACATAGAGCCCGGCGATCAAATCAATAGCCTATGTGGGCGACTACAGCCGGTATCAGACTCCCAGACCAAATTCGCACGAGCGCGAAAATAATGGCCACTACATATGTAGTTAACAGGCCTCGCGGACCCTGATAAAGATGGGCCATCGAGAACCAAGCTGAGGACAAGGATACGGCCGCTGCGCTCGAGAACCCGCTGTGGGCGAAGAGTCTCGCAAACACGGCAAACACAAATCCGCGGTAAAGAAACTCCTCCGAAACACTGGCGGTGCAGGCGAGGCCGACGTAAACGCAGGTCTCGGTCGTGGTTCGCGGGATAATCTGATTTGCAATCGCGAATACGGAACCACGTTTGCCTTCGGGCATTCCCGCAAGTCGTCTCAAGCTCACAATTTGATTTATTCCGAGGAGTGCCGTCAAGACGATCGCGGTTGATGCGACCCGCCAAGAATCGAAAACGGCGAGACCCAATTCGTCGGGACTCAGCATTCTTGCCAAAGCCCGCCAGGCCACAACCGCCGCAATGGCCCACTGAAAGACGACGGTAGACCCATAGAGCGATAAGCGATCGGCGGCGCCAAGTTCTGGTTTGGCTAGAAGGCGCTTCATTCGGGCAGCACCGCGCCAGGGAATCAGAATTCCGAGAACCAGGATAATCAAAACAAAGTCCCACGGCATGACGGGGAAATTCACGGTGGGCAATGGAAACACGGTTCCGCTATTCGACGCAAGAAGCGAAATTTGAAATTGCGGCGCCCGAGTCAGATGCAGCGCGACCGGGCCCGTGGGCGTGCCGCTGCGAGTCGAGGATCCAGTGATCAGGCAGCGGTGCGGCGGGCACGGCGCGGCGGCGGATTCTGCTCGAGCGCGAGGCGCAGGATTCGCTCAGCTTCGACCGGCTCCGGCGGGCAGGCGATATAGTCGAACGCTCCGGCGCTAAGAGCCCTCATATACGCATCCCAGTCGGCAAGATGAGAGAGCACAATCACCGGAGCGCCGCCTGTCGAGGAAGTCAAAACGCGCACCGCGGTGCGAAGGTTGCAATCCGGCAAGTCGTCGTTGCAAAGCACAAATTGAAATGACTGTTGCTCAACGAGGGCACGCGCATCCGTCAGGGAGCCGCAAATGGTGCATTGCAGGCCGATGCGGTGAATAATCTCGGCTGTCTTGTCACATTGAAGGGGATCGGAAGATACGATCAGCACGTGGCGGGAGCTGAGCATTTCTCACCTCCTAAAAAAACGCCCTGGGCTAAGCGAGGAAACGGTACCGGTTTGCGATTATACTCTCCGCGGCTCCAACAGCAACGGATTCCGCCCGGGGCGTTGTGGAAAATGCCGCGGAGCGGTCGCTCACACACGCCTTGTTGCGACGTGAGGCGCCTGCTGTGCCACTCTTTGTGCAGGTGAAATGAAGACAGATGGAACGGTTCGCCGAATCGCGGCGCGTAGGCCTTGCAAGGGCGCTATCAAAATTAGGGTATTGCTCGCGTGCCCAGGCGGCAAGGCTCGTTCGCGCAGGTCGCGTCCGGCTGAACGGAGCGGCGCGGCACGATCCTGAAACGCCCGTCCGCCTCGGGCGCGATCAACTTGCAGTCGACGGGATTCTTGTCACTGCCCAATCGAAAATCTATCTAATGCTGAACAAGCCGCGGGGAGTGATCACGACGGCGTCCGATGAAAAGGGCCGCGAGACTGTCTATTCACTGCTCGGTCACGGATCGTCCTGGCTCGCGCCCGTGGGGCGGCTGGACAAGGCGAGCGAAGGGCTCTTGCTGCTCACGAACGATTCCGAGTGGGCCGCGCGCATTTTGGATCCCAGTTCTCACCTGGACAAGACCTATCACGTGCATGTAGGCGTGCTGGCCGATGACGCTTTGGCGGAAAAACTCATTCGAGGCGTGCGCGTGGGCGGAGAACTGCTGCGAGCCAAGCAGGCCCGTGTGTTGCGCACCGGCGGACACAATTCCTGGCTCGAAATCGTGCTCAACGAAGGCAAGAACCGCCAAATCCGCCGCATGTTGGAGTGGCAGGGAATCGAGATTCTGCGTCTCATCCGCGTGGCAGTTGGCCCTCTTGCGCTCGGGCAACTCGCCAAAGGCAAATCGCGCGCCCTTGCTCCGGCGGAAAAAATTGCCGTCGACCGGGCCGTAAGAGCCTCTGACCATAGGGCGAAGATCCGAAAGAACAGATGAGCGGGAAGGGGATGCAGAAGAAAATCAGGACGCTGGCGTTTCCCGCCCGCCAATCATCCGGCTTCCAAGGCCCGCAATGAGGATGAACAGCGCGAGAGCCAGCCGGTCGCTCGAGTTTCTGACCATCAGACTGCCCACCGGAGGAAGGAACGCCATCACCAAAATCAACACCGCAATTGCGGAGGCAATGAGGCCAATCACCAAGCCTTCCAATTTGGAAACAGCCAGAACCGCCAGCAAAAGCAGAAGCATCGAGGCATCCTTGCCGATGTTTAACAAATGGCAGATCGCCGCAATGCAAAACAGGATAATTGCAGAAACCAAAGTTCTAAGGAGGGATCGAACGCGCAATACCGGCGCGTTGTGGCCGGAAAATGCTACCCCGACAAAAAGTAGCAAGAAAGTCCCGCTGACCCCGAGAAGACATCCTGTCACGAGCCCGGCTGTAAAACTCCCCATCGCGTCGCCTCCGGAAAAGAAAAGCTACGCCCTTGAAACTCTCTTGTCAATTAATCGGCCGAACATCACAGCAAAAAAAGGGAATCGGGCCTCGGCCAAAACGTCTCGTCCAAATGCTCCAGTTTCCTTTTTCGCGATGAAGCGATTCACGCAGTGGGAAGCTTACCTTCTGACTTATGCAATGACGTGGCAGCGAACAGGACGACGCCGGCGTGCTTCAATTCCTCCCATGGACCCATCGGATCGATTTGGAATTTCTTGAGGCCGTACCAGTGAACGATCTGTCGCAAACCGAGAGCAAAGCACAGCAGCACAATCCCTACGACAAACGTGGCGTTCGATTGCCGCTCGACGAGCACCGCCCAATCGACGCGTTCCTGCCAGGACGGAAGCAACGAATTCAGGGCGCCCTGAAGAAACCGGCCCGCGAGCGGCACGCGTGAGAGGTGGACGAACGTAGTGTGTTCGTAATTGTAAGCCGGATCATAGCCCGTGAGGTTGCGCGTCGCGTCTCGCAACACCTCAGGACGCGCGAGTTCCTGCCTAGTAAGAAGATGGCCGTCGCTGTCCTTCAAGATCACGTGAAACGATGGATCGACAATCACCCAGCGTCCGTCCAGACGGACTTCCGCGACGACGTGGTTCGTGCTCGCGCTCTGTTCGTCCAGTAGAAGCAGCCGCCGCGTTTCAAGTCCGCCAGCGGAGGCCAGATTCACGAACGCATTGGTTGCCGTTCCGCATACGCTGAGCAATTCCTTGTAATTTAGCGTGTCGATCGGATCGCGATCTTCCGTGTCTTCGTCGGCATTCTCGGCTTGGCGAGCCGGCCCGTGTTCCATCCAGCTGAGAATGGCGGCCACCTTGTTTTCAGGAGAGGTGGCGTAGGGAATCACGGCGTTCGAGAATCCTTCCAGGTACCGGCGTGTCGAATATTCCCACGCGAGGCCAAACAATGTCAGCAATACGGAAGAAATCAAGAGGATATTGACGGAAAAACTGAACGCTCGAAAGATCGATTCCTTCTTCATGGCCGATGAGCCGCCCGTTCCACTCTTCCGGCGAGTTGCGCGGAAGAAACCGGAGTCCATATCGGTACAGAACCCGCTCCCGTGAGCGCGCCATCATGCCCGGCCTGCGAGAAGCGAGGCTTCGCCCCTATTAAATAGCATGCCGTCCGGCAAGAAAACAATAGGTTCCGCATTCCATCCTACGGTATGGGTTGGACTGTAAATTGGGCGGGACGATTCTATCCTTGAACGCGGGCCGGCGCTGCCTCTAACGCTCGCCGCACCCGATGAACCAACCGCTCGTGGCTGAATGGCTTCTGGATCGATTCAGCAGTGGAACGGGCCTCCTCAGAAAAAGCGCCTTCGAGTTCCGCTTGGCCGCTCATGAACAACACGCGAATGTCCGGCCGCAACTCAGACATGAAGCGTGCCAAGGTCAAGCCGCCCATTCTTGGCATCGCGACGTCCGTCAATAAAAGGTCAATCGGCCCTTGAAACGAACGCGCAAGCTCCAAGGCTTGAACGCCGTCGCAAGCCGACAAGACGGTGTACCCACTTTGCGTTAATCGTTCCGCAGTCAGTCTTAGGAAAGCCTCTTCGTCTTCGACCAATAAGATCGTGCCGGTTCCCGTCCATCCGCCTGCGGCTGTTTCATCGGGAGAGGGCGACGCAGCCGGCTCTTGGGTCCGCGGCAAAAAGATTTTGAAGGTTGCCCCCTGTCCCGGCTTGGAATCGACGGCCACTCCGCCCCCGCTTTGTTTTACAACGCCATACACCGTCGCGAGTCCTAGACCCGTCCCTTTTCCGGGACCTTTGGTTGTGAAAAACGGCTCGAAGATGTGACGCTGAGTGCTTGCGTCCATTCCGATCCCCGTGTCCGTCACCGTGAGAAGCACATAGGGCCCGGGATTTAGAAACGGAAGGCTGCCCACAAGATTTTCATCGACGTCCAAAGTCGAGGTTGAAATGAACAGCTTGCCGCCCTCGGGCATTGCGTCGCGAGCGTTAACTACCAGATTTACGATCACCTGTTCAATTTGACTTTGGTCTGCCTTGACATGGCCCAGTTGCGGAGCCAGTTTCGTAGTGAACTCGATGTGCGTGCCGATGAGCCGCCGCAGCATTTTTCCCATGTCGCTGACGAGTGCGTTGAGATCCAGAATTTGCTGCTGCAGGACTTGCTGGCGGCTGAATGCCAGCAACTGCTGGGTCAAGGAAGCGGCGCGCTGGCCGGCCTTCCGAATTTCCTCCGCACTCTTGCGCAAAGGGTCGCTGGGCAACAGGTGTTCCTCAATGGACTCGGTGTAGCCGATGATGACTCCCAGTAGATTGTTAAAATCGTGGGCAATGCCTCCCGACAACCGCCCCACAGCCTCCATTTTCTGCGCCTGGCGGAGCTGTTCGTCCCGCTGCTGGAGGAGTTGTTCCGCCTGTTTGCGTTCCGTGATATCGCGGCTGACCACCACGATCCGTTCGATTTCGCCTCGAGAGTCGCGCACCGGACTAAGGGTGGATTCCAAGATGCGCCATTCTCCATCCCTCCGCCGGAATCGATAATCCACCCTTGGGCTCGCTCCTTTGTCGAACGCCTCGGCCCTGGCGGCAAGAATCTTCTGATGATCTTCGATATGGATCTGTTCGTCGATCGGTGCTCCGCGGAGCTCTTCATGGGAATACCCAAGCTTCTGGTACGCCGGGCTGCTGTAATGCTGTTTGCCTCCACGATCCATGACGGTGATCAGATCCTCGGCGTTTTCGGTAATAAGACGAAACATCTGCTCGTGATCGCTCAGCTGCTTGCGGATGCGATGGATCAAGAGCTGCTGATAGATCGTATACAGATCGAACAAAAAGACCAGCGCGACAAGGCCGCGCGTGGAATCACGAATGGTGAATGAGAAATTGGGATCGGAACGTTCGTAGAGGTAGGAAAAGGAAGCGACTCCGGCGGTTAACAGAAGCGTTATAACGGCTGCAGAAGCCCAAAGCCACCACTGCCGCCTTTCGATTTTGCGGGCGCGTTTCCGGAGTGCCGGCTCGTGCAGCGAAGATGCGTTCCCCGCAATGCTGATCGTGGACACATAGCTATAAAAGCAAGACGTACCTGATGGGGCAATGGTACTACCGGTGCAAGGTGTGTCTAATTGAAACTAGGGTTTCTATTGTATGCATCCGTCCAGATACACTGTGAGCTACAGGGAGAGGCGAGGAGAAATGCAAATCGTGGCTTTGGCTGTCCTTTTCTTGCAAGCGATTCATGCCGGGCCCATTCTTGAAAACGACTTCGTCCGAGTCTTTAGGGATGATGCACCTTGCGCTACGGCTTCGGCCTCCTGCGGAGAGCGCGTGCTGATTGCGCTCGGCCCCATCGAGGTAAATGGCCGAAAGCTGGAGCGGGGAGAAATACGAATGTTCAAAACAGGCGAGCGTTACTCTCCGCCGGCAAGCGGCGATTATCTCGAAGTAGCCATCAGGCCGGGACATCCCAGAGGGATCCGTCCAAGCGCAGGTACGCCTCCATCGCCAAGCAACAAAGTCTTATACGACGGGCGGGATTTCGCAGTTTTTGAGGAAAAAATGGAGCCCGGCGAAACCAGCGCGCTGCACAGTCACAACCGGCGTCTGGCTGTTTACCTCAACAAAACGCAGGTGCAGCAATGGACGAACGGAAAATCGGAAATCCGGGACTTGGAACCTAACGTCGTGACCTTCCGGCCAGCGGTCGTTCACGCCTCCAAGGACGTCGGCAAGATTCCCATTCGCAATATTCTGATCGAATTCAAGCCGTAGGCTTCACGACTGCAAGAAAGCCGGCTATTTGTGAAAGCGGCCCACGAGTACGCCTTTCCCCAATATATGGCCGTCCATCGCGCTAAGAACATCGGCGCGCGTCGCGTCCGGACCCAGGCTGAGTTTCGTATCGAGCGCGAACAGCTCAAACGTGTAGTGATGATACGGGCCCGGGGCCGGCGCGCCCGGTCCAAGAAAGCCAATCGCGCCACGGCGATTCTTTGCCTGTATCGTGCCATCAGCCAACTGAGCATTGGCGGGAACGCCTTCCGGCAGCTCGCGAGCGCTGCCCGGAATGTTGAAAGCCATCCAATGAAGAACGTCTCCTGTCTTCTTCTCGATCGCCACGTCGGGATCGTGGAGGATCAGAACAAAGCTGGCCGTATTCGGCGGAACGTTGGTCCATTCCAGCTTGGGCGAGACCGGGCTCGGATCCGCCTGCGTGAACTTCGAGGGAATCACGGATCCGTCCTCAAACGCCGGCGAACTGAGCGCCAAACCCGGCATGGGCGGGCCGCCCGCCTGCTGAGGCTGCGCTTTTGCCAGAACGCGGCCAGCGAGAGAAATAACCAAAATCACGAACAGGGTGCGGATTTGCGTCAGTCTCATTTCAATTTCCTTTCCTGGTCGATTGCCGGGACATTCGGTCGGCCGGGCACCTGGTACTCTACGCCTCGCCGCTTTGCCAGACAATGCCGCCGTAAAAAATCTGGAGGATTAGAGAGCGTCGTCTTTGGTTTCGCGCGCGGCGAATAGCCCAGCGAGCGTCAGCACCGCTGCCAGGGACAGATAGTACCCGACGTATTGCAAGCCATAGTTCCTGGCCAGCCACGTGGCAATGTATGGCGCAAGCGAAGCGCCGAAAATCCCGGCCAAGTTGAACGTCAGCGAGCTGCCGGTGTAACGCACGGGTGTAGGGAAAAGCTCGGAGAGCGCCGTCCCGAGTGGACCGTAGGTGAGGCCCATTAAAGACAAGCCCAACGTCATTGCCATCACTGCGCCGAGCGTCCCGGCGCGAAACATCGGGGCCATCACCAGGCCGAATAATCCGATTCCGGCGGTCACCCAGAGGAGGGTGCGGCGGCGCCCGCTTTCGGCCATGACCGCGCTGATCGGAATGGTGATCGCGAAGAACACGATGGCGAATAGCTGCATCACGAGGAACGTCCCCCGGCTGTATCCGAGCGCGGTGGTTCCCCAGGACAGCGCGAAAACCGTCATCAGATAAAAAAGCACGAAGGTGGCGAGCGAAATGAGAGTGCCCACGACCAGTTCCCTGGGATGATCGCGGACGACCGTCAACATTGGCACCTTCACTCGCTCGTGCCGGTCGAGGGACTTGCGGAAGACGGGGGTCTCGGTGATCGTGAGCCGCACATAAAGCCCCACAAGGACCAAGATTCCGCTCGCCAGAAATGGTATGCGCCATCCGAAGGCAAAGAACTGTTCATCCGTGAGCCATCTGGAAAGTACTAGAAACACACCCCCAGAAAAAAGAAATCCGATCGGCGCGCCCAATTGCGGAAACATCCCGTACCAGGCGCGCTTGCCGGGCGGCGCATTCTCAATCGCAAGCAGCACCGCGCCGCCCCACTCGCCGCCCAGCCCGAGACCCTGTCCGAAGCGGCACAACGAGAGGAGCAACGGCGCGGCCACACCGATCGTGCGGTGGGTCGGCAAGGCTCCAATCCCAACCGTGGAGAGCCCCATCGTGAGCAGCGCCGCAACCAGTGTGGTTTTGCGGCCGATGCGATCGCCATAGTGGCCAAAGAGCGCCGAGCCGATCGGGCGGGCAAAAAACGCGATCGCGAAAGTCGCGAGCGAGGCGAGTACGGCGGCGGCCGGTTCGGATGCAGGAAAAAACAACCTGGGAAACACAAGCACTGCCGCGGTCGCGTAGATGTAGAAATCGAAGAACTCGATGGTCGTGCCGATGAGGCTGGCAAACAACACCTGACCCGGCCTGTTGAGAGCCGGGCGGGCGCTCGAATGGGTCTCGCTGGCTACGCCGACGGTTGTGGGTTCATTCAAAGGGCTACAGCTTACCTCATGTCCGCAATGGGGGCATCGTCCGGTTTATCAAGGGGGAACCGCTCAGCGGCGGGCCAGCAACCGACCTACGAAAGAGCTGGAAATTGGAGACACTTCACGTTCTTCCCGGCGCAGAATGAAATGGGTCGGCTTCCGGCTCGTCCGAAGCGGGCTCGGGACTCGGAATGTCCAGGTTCACGACAATTGGTTCCTGCCCGCTGCGGACGAGCACGGCCTCGACTGGCATGTCCGTGCGGGCGTTCAGCTCTTGGTGCGGCACGTACGGAGGCACGTAGACGAAGTCGCCGGGGCCTGCCTCGTCCACAAATTCCAGGTGGTCGCCCCATCGGAAGCGTGCGCGTCCCCGAACGATGTAGATCACTGTCTCAAGTTCTCCGTGATGATGCGGACCGGTCTTCGCATTGGGATGCACGGTCACGGTACCCGCCCAAAGCTTTTGTGCGCCAACGCGTGCGCGCGAGATTGCTTCGGCGCGTGTCATTCCGCGGGTCTGCGGTGTGTTGGCGTCGAGATCTCCACTTCGGATGATTCGGACGCCGTGTTGTTCCCAATCCGGTTGTCCACTCCCTGAAGTATCCGTCATCGCTCTCCCTCGCTCGTTGCAGCGTACTATGGCCTTCACGAACTTCCAACAGCCCCGAAGGAAAATTTAGGCAATGGAGATGTCAGGCCGGATAAGGCCAGGGGTGATCTACTCGTCCGAGTAATAGCCATCGCGCGCTTGCACGGTCAGATCGGTCTGTTTCGTGGTCAGGTGAATTTTGTGGTATCCCACGCCGGGATTGGGGCGGTCGGGCGTATAACCCAGGCTATATTGGTTCCTCAACTCTTCTTCGATCTGAGCGTACACCTGGTCGATCGGCAGCTTTTTCGAGATTTGAAACAGCCGTCCTCCCGTCTCCGTGGAAATTCGCTCAAGCGCTTTCTTGCCGTCGGGACGTTCTTCTTGAGGATAGCGGCGTCCACCTCCGCTGCCCGGCCAGCCGCCTGGGCCGCGGCCCATTCCTCCCCAACCTCCGCCGCGGCCGCCAAAGGCGCGGCCGTTCGATTCCTCGCCCGCGAAGAGAATCGAGTACACGGAAGTCTCGGCGCGCTGAGCGGACTCGACAGCTGCTTCGAGCGTTTCCTTGCTCCCTCGGTCGACTCCATCCGACAAGACGAAGAGCGCCTTGCGCCCGCGCTGTTTCTTCATGAGTTCGTTCGACGCCAGGTAGACGGCATCGTAGAGCAAAGTCCCTGCGCCTCCGCGCCCCCGTCCCCGGCCGGCGCCGCCGCCATTGTCGCGAACGAGTTCCGGCTCCTGTAGAAGTTTGAGCGCCGCCTGGAGTTTGGGCCGGGAAGATGTCAGGTCCTGCAAGAGCTCGACCTCTTGGTCAAAATGAATCACGAACGCCGTGTCCTTGCCCTCTCTCAACATGTGGTCCAGGAACGCGTAGCTTGCGTCGCGCTCTTCGCCGAGAACGTTCCGCTGGCTGAGGCTCGTGTCCACCAGCAAGCCGAGCGTCAGGGGAAGATCGCTCTCGCGCACGAAGTAGCTGATGACCTGCGGGCGCCCGTCTTCATCGAGCACGAAGTCTTCCTGGTTCAGCGTGGGCACGATTTTTTCGTGCTTGTCGCGCACCGTGGCATTCACGGACACGAGTTTCACTTCCACGGATATTTTGGGCTGGGGCTGGTCTTGTTGGGCGTGCAGGACAGGCCCCACGAGCACGGAAAGAACCATCAGAAGGAACGTGAGCGATCGGGCGTGCCAGCCGGGCAGCGGCCGATCATGCCGCTTGTTTAAAGGCGCCGTGTTGCCGCTTCGCATCGGTGATGGGAAAGATTCCGGCGGTGGTCAGGAGGTTGCCCAATGGATTGCACGCCGGGGCACCGCGGCGGCCGGCGCGTCGTGAAACCCAAAGGGACGGTTTGCCGGTGGCACACCGATCGCCGTGAAACGGGTGATGCTGGACACCACGGACGCCGAATTGTCGGGAAGCGGTTCGCTCGTGTGAAAATATTTCTTGTACGCGGAGATCCAGTCGCTCGCGATGTCTTGCTGCGCCGTAGACAGGCCGAGCTGCCCGCCGCAGACCATGCGATGAAGATGGTCCTCCAACTGATCTTTCACATAGGAATTCCACGCCGCGTTGTGCTCCGGCTCGGGCCAAAGATTGCGGATATCGTCCGCCCCTCCAAGTCCCGGCGTAATCAAGTAATCGACTTCATAGTCGGCGGCGCGAGCGCCGGCCATTCCATATTCCTGAAAGACCTCTTGCCGCAAACGGCCGGGCACCGACCGCACCACCTCATCGTGGTCCGTTGAACACAGTTGTGCAACCGACACAGCGCGCGTGGAACCCGGCGTCAAACTTGGATTCGGAACTATTCTGAGGTACGTGCGCGCGGGATCAGTCAATACATGGCCGGCCTTCTGCTGATAAAGGACGCGCGTTCCCAAGACGGCGAGAACAACCAAAGCGAAGACGTACGCGAGCCTGCGTCCAGTCATGGCGAGACGTGATCGCCGCCATCGGCTGAGATGAGAGTCTCTCGCCAGCTCCGCCAGTTGCGCGCTTAAAAGCGAGCGTGAGCCGTCAATGGGTGGCAGCTTTGCATCGGTCGCCTCGCGATCCGCCCGCACGAACTCGACGATCGTGGTTTCGATTTCCGCCATTCTCGTGCGGCATTGCCAGCAGGCTGCGAGATGCGCGCGCACTCGAGCCGCACGCCGGGCTGAGAGCTCACCGTCCGCGGCTAGAATCAAGTCTTCGTCCGCCAGATGAAAATCTTCCTTCCACATAGCTCATATCCTGTCTGCGCGAGTGAGTCGCGTAAGCGATCGCGTCAGTGACATCGACACGGCACCCAGAGATATTCCCAAAACTTCGGCGATTTCCCGGTATCGAAGGCCCTCCGCGCGCAACCGCAGGCAGCACTGGTCTTGCTGCGGAAGCACCCGAAAAACAGACAGCAACCGGCGTCTCCGCTGGAGGGAAGACACTTGGTCCTCAGGGCTCGGCGACGGATCGAATTGCCGCTCCGCCGTCGCCCAGTCAAACTCTGTCGTGCCCCCGGAGCGATGGTTCTCCTGGCGCTGCCTCAAAGCAAGGTTATGGGCGACGCGGAAGATCCAGCCGCGGAGGTGCCTGCGCGATCTTCCGAGCCGCAGGTGCCGGAAAAGCGCGAGAAACACCTCTTGGGTCACCTCCTCTCCGTCATGCAGGGATAGGCCGAATGAGAGTGCATAGCGGAGAACGGGATTCCGGAACTCATCAAACAGGCGGATGACTTCGCGTTCGGCCTCAGACTGCTTCGCCGGAAACGCAGCGATCGCGGCTCTCGGAAAAACGATCTCAGTGAGCGAATCTACCGGAAGAATCGACATGGGCCTCTGATCGAATCCCTATATGTATATTCCTTTCCGCCCGGTTATGTTCAATTTTTTTGATACCTTCTCTAAATCGAGCACCAAAAGGGAAAATACCCTGAACAAGATGACGGTAAACTGAATATCCACATTGGGGGGCCGGGTCTGCTCGCACTGCAATTGTTCTGTCCCGGTAGGAGACCCTTCAGCCTATGCCCGGAAATCGGCGGAAAAACCGCAGAGGACAACTTCTTGTGAAACGGCTTTTCGTTTTTCTTCTCTTTTGGACTTTGCCGCTCTTTGGCCAAACCAACAGCGGCGAACTCCACCTGAAGGTGACGGATCCTTCGGGCCTCGGGGTGAAGGCAGCGGTTCGAATCACCAGCGAGGCGAACCAATATCAGAACGCTCTGGTGACCGGCGAGCAGGGCAACCTGGACGTGCAGCACCTGCCCTACGGCATCTACCAACTCGAAATCAAGCAGCCCGGTTTTGCGGTGGCGTCCGAATCGGTCGAGATTCGTTCCTCGATTCCGATCGAGCACTCGATCAAGCTCCAACTACCGGCGGTCAATCAATCCGTGACCGTGACTGCAGCGAGCACGCTGATCGACCCGGACCAGGCAGGCTCGGTCAGCCAGATCGGTGCTCCCGCCATTGAAAACAGGGTGGGTTCGATCCCCGGCCGCTCAATCCAGGATCTTGTCAATTCGCAGCCCGGCTGGCTGTACGAAGGGAACGCCGTCCTGCATCCGCGCGGCTCCGAGTATCAGACGCAATTCGTCATCGACGGTATTCCTCTCACGGATAACCGTTCGCCCAGCTTTGGACCCCAAATTGAAGCCGACGACGTCCAGTCCATGAGCATCTACACGGCCGGCATTCCTGCCGAATACGGCCGAAAAATGGGGGGCGTGGTCGAGGTCAACACGATCGAGGATTCACAAGCGGGATTCCACGGCCAGGCGGTGTTTTCGGGCGGCAGCTTCCGCTCGGCCGGAACTTTCCTCGAAGGACAGGAAACGTGGGGCAAGAACACGCTCGGTGCAACTGCCAGTGGCAGCATGACCGACCATTATCTGAATCCCGTCGTTCCGCAAAACTATTCCAACGCCGGAACGCTCGGTGATTTCTCGGTCCATTACGAGCGCGATCTGACGCCCAATGACCGATTGAACTTCAGCGTTCGTCATGAAATCTCACGCTATGACATTCCCAACGAACTCGTGCAGCAGGCCGCGGGCCAGACCCAGACGGCGGACAACATCGAAACGATGGGAATCGTTTCCTACCAGCACACGTTTTCACCCCATGTGGTGGCGGATCTGCGCGGAATGGTCCGCGACAATACAAATGATTTCTTCTCAAACGAGAATTCGACACCCATCCAAGTTTTTCAACACAACTGGTTTCGCGAGGGATACTTCAAAGGTATGTTGACGGTGAACCGCGGCCGCCACGAATGGAAATTCGGAGTCGAATCGGACAGCATCTTTCTGAACGAGAATTTCAGCTACAACATCACCGATCCGACTCAGTTTGACGACGATACGCCCGCCACGTTCAGCTTCCTTGGAAACCGGCCGGACCTCGAGCAATCCGTGTTCGCGCAGGATCAAATCCGTTTTGGGAATTGGACGGTCAATGCTGGGCTTCGCTGGGACCACTATCAGCTCCTGGTGAACCGGCAGGCCCTGCAACCGCGGTTTGCGATTTCGCGCTACTTTTCCTCTGCCGGTCTGGTGCTGCATTTTTCCTATGACCGCGTGTTTCAGACACCTTCGTTCGAAAATATTTTGCTTTCAAGTTCCACAGCTGTGGAATCGATCAGCCCGGACAGTTTTCTCCGCTTGCCGGTCGAGCCGTCACAGGGAAATTATTTTGAAGCGGGCTTGACCAAGGTGCTCTTCGCAAACATCAAGCTGGACGCCAACTATTTCCGGCGCAATGTGAACAACTACGCCGATGACGACCAAATCGCAAACACTACCGTCAGTTTCCCCATTTCCTTTGAGAAGGCCATCATCTATGGCGCGGAAGCGAAAATTGATCTTCCCGATTGGCATCGCTTCTCCGGCTACCTCAGCTATTCATGGGAAGTTGGCAATGCGTGGCTGCCGGTCACAGGCGGCTTGTTTCTCGGCGACGACGCTACGACTGCGGAAACCCAACTCACCGGCCATTTTCCCGATTCGCAGGACCAGCGCAACACGGTACGCGGGCGCCTGCGCTACCAAATCACCCCCCGCTTGTGGATTGCCGGCGGAATCCAATATGACACGGGCCTGCCGTTTGAGTTCGACGGCGATCCATCCGCGGTGCTCGCCCAGTACGGCCAGCAAATTCTCGGCCGCATCAATTTCGACGCAGGCCGCGTTTACCCTTCTTTCCAGGTCAACGCCTCGGCCGGGCTGGATATCTACAAATCAGACCGTCTGAAGATGCGCTTCCAAGCGGACGGCCAAAACCTTACGAACGTCCTAGACGTAATCGACTTTGGCGGCCTCTTCTCGGGCAACGCCATCGGGCCGTCGCGCAGTTTTTCTCTCCGCCTCGCCACCAGCTTCTAGACCAGACAGAGCCAATGTGATCCACTCTTGGGTAGTCGGGACTCGTTTCCATCGGGGCCATCACGCTCGCGCCAGAAACGTGCCGCGCCGGGGGCCCGTCCAAAGCGTATGATACGCGTGGAGGAGGTTGCGTCATGAAAACTAGGCGATTGGCCACTCGCATGGTAATGGGTAGCTGGGCCGTCTTTCTTCTGGCGCTTGCCAGCCCCGCGCTTGCGCATCACGCGTGGCACGGGTACGACATGGCAAATCTCACAACCCTCAAAGGCACCGTAACGAAATTCGATTGGGGCAATCCGCACGTATGGATCAGCGTGGACGTGAAAAATGACAAGGGCGAGACCGAACCGTGGAACGCCGGCGGGCCCAGTCCAAGCCGCATGGCCGGTACCGGCTGGGACAAGGACACCCTCAAACCCGGAGATGAAATCACGATCATCGGCCATCGCATCACCGACGGCACGTTCAACATGCGCCTGACCAAAGTTGTCGTGCCGGACGGCCGTGAGTTGATCTGCTACGGTGAGCGCTGAAGCGTTCGTGCCGCGGAACGAAAGTGTTTGTAGCTCACGGCAAGGGCCCGCCAGATTCTCCGACGATCCGGTTATCCTGGCGCCGTTCTCGCCCCTCTTGCCGAGACAGAATCCGCATTTCTCTCCGAGCGCCTTCGGAACCAGAATCTCGGAAGCGTGAGGAGGGGTGCGAAATCATCTGAATCAAGCCACACGTTTTCTTGAATTCCGCGCAAAGATTGCAGCCACACGTTCGGCGTCAATTGTCCTTCCCGAAAATCGCGCCAACTGGAGAGCAAGTCGTTGCTTTCCACAATCCATTTTCGCCCTTCGCGAACCTCCGCGGCCGGGATCGCCTGTCCGGTAAGGTCCAGGTAAAGCGCCCGCACGACGTCTAATTCGTTCTCGGCAGTGAATAAACGAAACGTCATGCCAACGCGCGGATTCACGTCCAACAGCTTGTAGCGACCATCGCGCGCATCAAATCGATAGCCCAGGTCTAGGGGCCCCCGATAGGCGACAGCCCGCATCAATTGCTTCGTTTGTGCTTCCACGATCTCATTTCCCGCACAGATGCCGAGGCAGGTGCTGCCGCGATGCGCCGGAAACTGCCGCAGCTTTCGCCCGGTCGCGCCAAACAGGCACTCGGATCGCTCGTTGAAGTAGCCGTTGAACATCCAAATCGCATCGTCTCCGCCGGGAATGTACTCCTGAAGAATGAATCTGGGGCGGCCGGGTCCTGCATTCAGGTCATAGATTTCCAGCAGCTCTTTCTCTCTGGTCACAATCGCGACGCGCTCGTTGTGTTTCTGTGTTCCGAGGAACGGGCCGTCTTCCCCTTTCACGATGACCGGAAATTTTTTGGTTTCCGCGAAATGCAGCACGTCGTCCCGGGATGCGGGGCATGCAATCTCCGCCGTGGGAATGCCCAGCTCACGGCAGAGATCATGTGTTTGTTTCTTGCTCGAAAAAATGCGGACCACCTCGACACGCGGTGAGGAGAAGAGATACGCCTCGTCGAGGGCGCGAGCGTGCTCTGCGAGAAAAACGGCAGTCACGTCCGACGTGGCAAGGAGGATGGGCCGTCCTCCCACGCGCCGGGCAACATCCAACAAAAACGCGATTGAGTCTGCATTCGCAGCGGACGAAAAATCCCAGCAAAAGACGCCTCGCAAGTAGCGCGAACGCGAGGCAGGTTCCCAGGCGTCTTGATGGACGCCGTAAACCGGAACACCGGCGCGGCCCAAACTGCGGATGATGCCTAACCCACCGTGTTGGGAGGACACGAGCACCACGACAGGGACCGAGTTTTCCTTGATCAGCATGGTTTACGCGATGCTTCTATCCGACCCGAGAGTATCCGAGAGCGACGCGCAATTCATGAATTTTGTTTGGATGCCGCTTCGTTGCGTGTAGATGACGACCAAGGTCCAGGCTCGCGCGGCTACCGCCTAGACCCAGAGTGGTTCGCGCCACAATGGCATCCGGACGCCAAGATTTCGCTCGGACGCCGTCTGATAGACAGACCATGCGAGCGCGACGTCGTCGAGGCCCATACCCATGTGGCAATAGTGAATGCGTTCTTCATCACTTTGGCGCCCTGGCTTTCGTCCCAGAATCAGGTCACCCAGTTTGGCGTAAATGTCCTCGTCGCGCAGTAGGCCCTGTTGATGCATGATGGCCGGCGTCATGATGCCGCGGTGCTTCACCGTGTCCCAGTCGTCGGTGACGATCTTCGCGCATTGCCGCACGAGGGCAAACTCGCATTCATGGCCTGCGAGCTGCACCGTCAGTGCGCCCGGTTTGATGTGCCGCGCGAGCATGAGCGGTTCTCCCGCGGTCGTGATGGTCAGGGCGATGTCCGCATCCGTCAGTGCCTCGCCGATTGTGGACGCCGTCCGAACCGGCGCTCCCCATCGCTGCCGGCAATCCTCCGCAACTTCTTCCGCCGCCGCAGCGTTCCGGCCAAAGAGCGCGATTTCCTCGACCTCGGGCAGCTCCGTGTACAGCCCGAGGATTTGAGTACGAGACTGAACACCCGAGCCAATGATTCCAATTTTGCGGGTGACCCTCGGCGCCAGATAGTGAGCCCCGAGGCCTGTCATTGCACCCGTGCGCATCGCGTTGATTAACGTGCCGTCCATGACGGCCAGCGGAAAGCCGGTTTTCGGGCAGTTCAGGATGATCAAAGCGCTCGCGCGCGGCATGCCCCGTTTTCGATTTGACGGAAAGCTCCCAATCCACTTCATCCCCATGCAGGGGTCAGGCCCGGTGATGGAGGCCGCGAGGCCGTTGAAGCGGCCGTGCCGGTCCTCACTCTCTGGAGTCTCTTCGTTTCGCAACACCACCTTGTGTGGTTGGCGTACTTCGCCTCTCGAGAACAATGATTGCGCTTGTCCGACGACGTCCATCGCGCGATGCATGTCCAGAATGTCTGCGGCCACCATGGCGTCCTGATCGAGATAGAGGAACTCCACCGCTCGCGGTGCAGCGGGCAGCAAGACTGGCGCTCTGGGTTCTCTTTTCGGGGTGAGAGGGCGAATGGCCTTGCTCGCAGCTTCGCTGGGCCGCGGTTTTTGCCGTTGAGGGTTCATTTTCATGCTCACGGGTGGGGAAAGCAGTCCCCCGATAGGCAAACGAGCAATCGAGTCACCACCGGCACAGGAACTTATTGATTGTTAAGGGGTTGGTTTTCACTGGGGGCCAAAAGCTGGGGCAAATAAGCCCTCTACCCCTAGGAAGCGCTTGGGACAATGTGTGCACCAATAGTCCATGATCTCTATTCCCGCTCGGGCATTTGGGCGTCGCCCTCAACACATGTCATCTTGCCGCTGATAATTCGCTAAATATATGGAAATACGTAACTTGAGTTACATATGTCCTGGCTGAATCCGCCACGTTCCGCGCCAGGTTCCGCACCAGCTGCCCTTGGACCTGCAAGCGCTTAGGCCCATAAGCGTTGCATCGAGTCAGGTAGGGGTCTCAAATACCCGGGCGCGGATCGAGAGAGAAAGACCCAGGAACGAACAGACCCAATTCACACTACTACAGGCATCGTTGTGACCAGTTTTTTGTGAACCGAAACCAGCGAGGAAATCATGCCCGGAGCGGCCGATTACATCGACGGTACCTATCTGCAGCAGAATCCAGACTGGCATGTGTCGGATTCTCCCTGGAAAGTCCGACAAATTCTCGACATCTTGCGGCGGAATCAGATTGTTCCGGCAACGGTCTTTGACGTCGGCTGTGGCGCGGGAGAAATCCTTCGACTACTCCAGCAGCATTTCGGTCCTGATTGCGAGCTGTGGGGCACCGACCTTTCGCCCCACGCGATCGAGCTGTCCCGCGCAAAGGCAAATGACAGGATGCATTTTGGGTTGCCGGAGGCTCACCCGGGGGCCGTGCAAGCTTTCGACCTTGTCTTGGCGATTGACGTTCTCGCACACGTGGAGGATTACCGCGGCTTTCTGAGGGAAATCAAGTCGCAGGGCATCTACAAATTGATACACATCCCACTCGATCTTTCCTTTCAACATATCCTGCGTGCAAAAGCCATGGCGCGTCGGCGCAAAGTTCATCCTCACCTCCATTACTTCACAAAGGCCACCGCGATGTTCGCTCTCGCTGATCTTGGCTACGAAATCATCGACTGCTGCTATACGCCGCGCACCGTTGACATCCCTGACCATATTTGGGGAAGGATGTTGAGGACGCCGCGAAAGCTATTCTTTGGCATCCACCCGGATCTCGCCGCCACGCTTCTGGGCGGCTTCAGTTTGATGGTTCTGGCGAAGTGAATGTAGCGGTCCCTCACCACCCATTTTTCCATTGTCACGCCGTAACCTATTGAATATAAGCCTATTACCTGCGCTTCCGTGATCATTTGCTTCTACCTTTTGAGCATGGACATTTGTCTCAATTGGATCAGATATTTGTCTCTCTCTGCGAGCCACTTTGAGATGCACGGCTGTCCTGTGAGCTCACGGTATGTTGCCCCAGCGGTCGGGCGGTCGTCGCCTGGTAGAAAAGTGCATTTCCATAATGAAAGAAGGTGCTCTCAAGTGAGACTTTGCGCCACTTGCGGCCAAAATCGGGTTCTCATAGCCTTCCTGTACCCTTGGGGCGAAGGAGCCTCCCGGGAAAAGTGAAGACACTCAAATTAATAGACCTAACGAACATTCGGTCGAACGGCGAAAGGCAGTTCGTTATCAGATGAACGCTCGCGTCATTTTCCGTTGGGAGGATGAAAGAAACGGTCACGTCCAAGGGCAAGGCACGACGAGGGATGTCAGTGTTAAGGGCGCCTTTGTATTGTCTGCAGCGTGTCCTCCGACTGCCTCCAAGGTATACGTCGAAATCGCGTTGCGGGGACCAGGCGCCAAATCTGGCATCAGCTTAAAATCGGAGATGAACGTTTTGCGCGTCGAGCCCGATATCACGGGTCAGGGACAGCGCGGCTTTTGCGCCGTGTGCAAGGGATTTTCTTTGCGTCCCATATCCGCTCTTTCGCCAAAGTTTTCCGGTGCATCGGCAAACAACACTGGGTGGTTATTTGAAGAGGGAGAGAAGTGAAATCCGCCGAACGAAGAATTGGCGACAGTAATCGCAAGGATGGGTGCTGGCCTTGTGGGCGAACTCGACGCGGAGCGCGTGCCGCCTGGAGTCTGGGCGCGCGCGCAGGCAAATAAGGCGTGGATTTTAATGAGAGTATTGCTCGGAGCGGTTCGGCGTGACCCGTCGACTCGCTTCTCAGCAAAACAGGCAGCAGCCAACTGAGTGAAGGCATTGTAGTTGGACATCCGATAGCGGTATTTGGAATGCACGGATGTGACTGAGAGGGCGAAGCTTTGTTTGATTTGCAGACACATCTTGAGGCAGAGTCCGCAATTCCCGCCCTGGACCTTGCGCGAGGGGAACTAAATTGGTATGCCGTTCAAACCGTAGCGCGACATGAGAAACGTGTCGCCAGCCAACTGCGAGAAAAGCGGGTCTGCGCGTTCCTTCCCGTCTTTCATCAAGTTCACAAGTGGAGTGACCGCCGAAGCGTGGTGGAGGTCCCGATGTTCAGCTGTTACGCGTTTGTTCGAATCGCGCAGACGAGCGACGAACGGTTGAAGGTACTGCGGACCCCGGGAGTGCTTAGCTTCGTAGGCAGCGAACGACAGGGAAGCCAGATCCCCGATGAACAGATCGAAAATCTGCAGGCAGCGATCCGAGAAAAGATTCCATGCGCTGTCCATCCCTTCATACGCACGGGACAAAGGGTGCGCATTCGCGGCGGATCCCTTGACGGCGTTCAAGGAATCCTCATACGTCAGGGTGGCACGCAAAGCGTAGTGGTATCGGTGGAGCTGCTCCAGCGATCGGTCTCCATTCGTGTCGAGGGTTATGAGATCGAGTCAGCTTAGCTCTTTGCTCCCAGAGTGATCTACCAAAGCTCCGCACACGGTTCCGCCCAGGTTTCACACCCACAAAAAAGAATAGGGGAAAGTCGTGAATATTCGAAGCTCGCTTCTAAACACCCTAACTTTCATCTTGATTGTGTTTGCCGCGGGACATTCCGCGGCCGGACAAGGAATTCCAGTGGCAAGCCGGATGAATGGTGCGCAGCCTGACACCATCGACAAAGTGCCGCCAGCCACAGACAACGAAGAGCGCTCTGCCCTCCACAAACGAAACGGCCGCTATGCAATCCACCCGAGCGACACGCTCGAACTGAGTTTCATGCTAACGCCGGAATTTAATCAGACTGTGACGGTACAGCCCGACGGGTACATCACCTTGCGTGATGTCGGTGATCTGAAGGCGGCGGGGCGTACCCTTCCGGAACTCACCGAGTCAATCAAAGCGGCCTACTCCAAGATTCTCCGCGATCCCGTCATCTCCGTCGACCCTAAGGACTTCGAGAAACCGTACTTCGTTGTGGGCGGGCAAGTTGGAAAACCTGGAAAGTTCGACTGGCGAGGCAACGTCACCCTCACGCAGGCGATCGCAATTGCCGGCGGCTTTACAGACGCGGCCAAGCACTCGCAAGTGCTTCTGTTTCGGCGGGCATCGGATCAATGGACGGAAGCTAGGATTATCAACATCAAGAAAATGCTGAGTTCAGGGAATTTGCAAGAAGATCCAGAGCTGCAGCCTGGAGATATGCTGTACGTACCCAAAAACACGCTCTCCAAAATCAAGCCGTTCCTGCCGACTTCTTCAGTGGGAACCTACTATAACCCGGCGACGTTCTAGGTTTAGAGCATGAGGGCTGGTATGGACGAACAACATTTTCAGTCCAGCGGATACGGACCTGAACGATTGCCTACGTTAAGGGACATCGCGACTCCCCTCTTCCGACGCCGCAAGCTCGTGGTCTTGACTTTCTTGGGTCTTGTGCTGGGAACTATTCTCGCAGTCATTTTGCTTCCGAAATATTACGAAGCAAAGATGGAGATATTGGTTAAGCGCGAGCGCGTGAACGTGGCGGTATCACCGGGACGTGAGCCAGCGTTGACGAACCCCAGCGATGTCACAGAAGAGGAACTAAACTCCGAGGTAGAGCTCCTAAAGAGCCGTGACCTTCTCGAAAAAGTGGCGGTCTCCTGTGATCTTCAACAATCACAGCCAAGCCCTTTTTGGAATCGACTCTTTTCCACAACCGCGGCCAACGCGACCGATGACGGACAGAACAACGCAAAAAGCCTTTCGCAAGCTGTGCTGCGTCTCGAGAATCAGCTGCAGATTGAACCTTTGAAAAAGACGGATTTAATCCAGGTGACGTATGACTCGCCGGACCCTCAATTGGCGGCCCGAGTTCTTTCCGTGCTTGGAAATTTGTATTTGGAAAAGACTGTGGCTGTGCACCGTCCTCCGGGTGCCTACGAGTTCTTCCAGGAGGAATCTCAACGCTACGACCAGCAACTCCAAACTGCGGAAGCCCAGTTAGCTAAATTCGACCGTGACAAGGGTGTCGCAGATCCCCAACTTGAGAAACAGATTACGCTCCAAAAGCTCGCAGAATTTGAAGCTGACTTTAATCAAACCCAGGTAGCGATCAAAGAAAGGGAGAGGCGAACGCGCGAAGTCGAGGACCAACTCACGTCCACACCCGCGCAAACTATGTCCCAAGTCCGCACCTCGGACAACCTGTATCTTATGGAGCAGCTCAAAACCACCTTGCTCAATCTTGAATTGAAGCGGACCGAGCTACTGGAGAAGTTCGAACCCGACTATCGGCCCGTCCAGGAAGTGCAACAACAGATCGAGCAAACCCTAGGCGCGATCGCCAAAGCGGAGAAATCTCCGGCTCGAGAAGAAACAACCGACCGGAACCCATCGTACGAGTGGCTGCGTTCGGAATTGACAAAATCCAACGCCGAACTGGCAAGTTTACATGCCCGAGCAGCTGAAACAATGAGCGTGATCCGACAGTATCGCAGCCAGCTTGGCGCAATCGATGTAAACGGGACGATCCGAGAAAATCTTTTGCGAGAGGTCAAGGAAGCTGAAGGAAACGATCTTCTCTACAAGCAGAAGCGAGAAGAAGCTCGAATCGGCGACGCTCTGGATCGTCAGAGAATTGTAAACGTGGCGATCGCAGAGGCCGCCACTGTGCCGGCTCTTCCAGCTCACCCGCATTGGGCACTGACTCTACTTCTGGGGATTCTGCTTGCAGGTCTCGTGAGTCCAGGAGTTGCATTTGCCGCGGATTACTTTGATTCATCACTCCGTACTCCAGACGAGGTGCGGGATGTTCTTCAAATTCCCGTGATAGCAGCGTTGCCAAAGGAGAAAGAAAAAAAATATGTTTCTTGATTACTACGGGATGAAAGAACAGCCCTTTGGAGTCACACCGGACCCCCGTTTTCTCTACCTTGGCCGGAGTCATCGCGAGGCCTTGGCGTCGTTATTTTATGGCATAGAGGCCGATCGCGGCTTTGTCGCGCTGATTGCGCAGCCTGGTCTCGGCAAAACAACCTTGACATTTCAGCTTCTTGAAAAACTCCAACAAGCGGCTCGCACAGTGTTTCTGTTTCAGACCCAGTGTAACGCCAAGGACCTCTTTCAGTACCTGCTGAACGCCCTGGGAGTCGACGCCACAGGCATGGATTTTGTCTCCATGCACAACAAGATAAATGAGATTCTGTCCCGCGAAATGCTAGCTGGTCGCCGTTTCGTTTTGGCCATTGACGAAGCTCAAAATCTCGATACGGAAGTACTTGAGTCGATTCGTCTGTTGTCGAATTTTGAGACTTCCCGGACCAAGATGCTTCAGATCATGCTGATCGGGCAACCGCAATTGGCTCGAAAATTGACCAGCCCTTCACTCGAGCAGTTGCATCAACGGATCTCAATATTCGCCCGGTTGGAGCCGTTCGGATCCGAGGAAACTGCCCGCTATATTGCTCATCGCCTGCAAGTCGCGGGCTATGAGGGAGCTCCCCTGTTCTCGCCGGGAGCGCTGCGGCTCATTGCTGAGCAATCGCGAGGAATTCCGCGGAAGATCAATGGGTTCTGTTTCGGTACGCTTTCACTGTGTTGCGCGATGAAGCGCAAACAAGTCGACGTCATGATGGTGGAAGAAGTTATTGCAGACATCGATCCCGACTCCTTGCGTCGGTCTCCGGTCACCCCGCAGGTCGCCCCCTTACGGGTGGCGACAAGCCCAGTCCTATCCTCCTATCACGCAAAGCCTCAACGGCATTTCGGCAGATGGGCGCTGGGTACCGCTGCCATTGCGGCGTGCTTAGCGATCGGTTTCGGAACGCTTTTCTATTCCCCCGATAGAATCGACCGCCTCTTGCAAGTGTCGACTGAGGCCTGGACCTCGATTCGGAACGCCGTCGGATCTATCGGGATTTTCACGCAAGTGAAGCCTCCGGTTCCTTCCAATTTCGCCGTGCAGGCCGCGGAAGTCCCCAGCGCTCAGTCGAGCCAATCTCCCTCGCTAGGCACGGATGCTGGAATCAATACGTTGATCGTGCAACCTGGCGAGACATTGCGCGAGATTATTCTCCGAGATTTGGGAACGTATGATGCTCACACCATCGACCTTGTTCGAAAATTGAACCCGGACATCGGCGACCTGGACCAATTAGAAGCCGGACAAGCAATTCGCCTCCCAAACGTTTCTGTGCCTGCTGATTCCCCAATAGAGAGCGATTCAGGCAACACTTTCGGCAAAAACTAAAAGATAATTTCACATATGAGCAAGAACTTTGAATTGTTGCAACAGGCTGGAAGGGGCGATTTCTTCAACCTGCCGAATCCACCCAACCCAATCTCGCTGGACACGCCTTCGGCTCTTTCGTTGAGGAGAGAAGTCCCCGACACCGAGATCGCGAAACTTGCTCAGCGTTTGTTTTCACAAAAAGGAGCGGGCTGTGGACCTAAGGCGGTCTCCTTCTCTGGCATCGAGCACGACAACCGAAGTAGCTGGATTTGCGCTCGGGCCGGGGAGGCCCTGGCGGACCAGGTGGATGCTTCGGTCTGCATCGTTGATGCCAACCTCTGGTCCCCGCAATTGCATGGTCATGTGACTGCCAACAGCAAGACCGGGCTTGTGGACGCTCTAGCGAAAGAAGGTCCGATACGGAGTTTTGCGACGCCGTTTTGCAGCGGAAACCTCTGGCTGATCTCCGCAGGTGCGATGAAGCCAGGTCTTCGCGTTCCAATGGAACGTTACCGAACCCGCTTCAAGGAACTACGCGAAGAATTCGATTACATCCTCATTAGCGCGCCTCCGCTGAGCCATGAAACTGAAGCAATCTTGATAGCCCAGCTCGTGGACGGAATCGTGTTGATCATCGAAGCGAATCACAGCAGACGCGAGGCAGTCCGCCGAGCAAAAGAACAATTAGAAAGTGCGCATGTCCCACTTCTCGGTGCCGTGCTGGATCAACGCACGTTTCCGATTCCCGAAAAGCTGTATCGGAGACTGTAGCAGAAGGTTTGCTTTCCGCATTACCGATTTTCATTCCTTACCACTGACTGCGCAACGACCACCCAAACCTGGTTCATGTATGACAAATTTCCGCCGACAAATTCTGATCAAGATGTTCATGCTCCTTGACCCCAGCTTGCTTACTATTTCCTTCCTGATCTCGGCCGTCCGGACGTGGCACCTCACTGAATTCGCATCTTTTGCCACGTTTCTTTCCATGCGCATCAAATTGTCCAACCTCGTCTTGTTTCTTGGCCTCTTCTATTGCTGGCACGTGATTTTCTCGGCTTTTGGTCTGTACGGCTCCAGACGGCTAGGTGACCGAAAGGAAGAAGCCGTCGTCGCTCTCAAAGCCACATCAGCAGGGGCGCTGGTACTTGGTTTTGTCGCCGCTTTCTTCCGAGTGTCAATGATAACCCCGGCGTTCATCGCGGCCTTCTGGATTGTCGCCACGTCCACCATTATTCTTTCGCGATTGGCATTGCGCGAGTTCCTTCGCAGGGCGCGGATCCATGGCCGCAATCTTCGCCATTTGTTGATCATCGGCACAAACCCGCGCGCCGTGGAATTTGCCAGCGCGATCGAATGCCGGCCGGAATTGGGCTACCAGCTGGTCGGTTTCGTGGACCAGGAATGGACCGGAAACCGCGCGCTGGGCGGGAACGGCAACTCCATCGTCACTGACCTGGAGCATTTTCCGGAATTTCTGCGCGAGCGCGTGATCGACGAAGTCGCCATCGCTCTTCCCATGAAGTCGTTCTACTCGCAGGCCGCCCGCATCGTGGCGCAGTGCCAGGAGCACGGCGTCATCGTCCGCCTCCTGGCCAACATCTTCGACATTCAAAGAGGATCGGTGAACAACAGTCAATTCGGCGGCATGGCCGTGGCCACCTTCAGCCCGCATTCTTCCGAGGGCTGGCCGATGGCCTGCAAACGATTGCTGGATATCGGAGTCTCTTCGCTATTGCTCTTGCTGCTCGCGCCCGTTTGTGTGATCGTCGCCGTCTTGATCAAGTTGGATTCGGCCGGACCCGTGTTCTTCGTGCAGGACCGCGTCGGCCTGAACAAGCGCCGCTTCCGCATGTACAAATTCCGCACGATGACTGTCGACGCGGAAAAAAAGCAATCTGAATTGGAATCCCTGAACGAGGCCGACGGCCCGGTCTTTAAAATCAAAAACGATCCGCGCATCACGCGCCTTGGAAAGATTCTTCGCAAAACTAGTATCGACGAACTGCCTCAGTTGCTCAATGTCCTCAAGGGCGACATGAGCCTCGTCGGCCCACGGCCACTTCCGATCCGCGACTTTCTGGGGTTTGATCAGGACTGGGTGCGCCGCCGCTTCAGCGTTCGCCCGGGAATCACCTGCCTCTGGCAAGTCAATGGCAGAAGCTCCGTCTCTTTCAGGGAATGGATGGAGTTGGATCTGCACTACATCGATCACTGGTCTTTCTGGCTGGACGTGAAGGTGATCGCAAAAACGATTCCCGCAGTATTAAGAGGAGTCGGAGCCGCGTGAGTGTAGCTCCCAATCTCAGGTGTGGGTCGCAAGGTGCGGAGGATTTGTTGACGCCATCTCCGGGGGCGAAAGATCAGCCCAAATTGTTGGCACGCTCCGGAGTTATGAAGGGATCGTCGCGAACGGTTGTGCCAGGGAAGCCTAGGGTAGCTTTGTTAGTCCAGCAGGTCTGGCCGTTTCTTGTGCCGATAATGGAGATGGTTCGGGATGGGGTACACGAGTTCATTGTATTTGCATCCGTATCGAGAGAACCAAACAGGCAATGGCAACCGGACTTTGGCACTCTTACAGTTGTTGTTCAAAAATCAATCAGTATAGCCTCCAAGTGGAAACATCCTCTCGGCTTCTCAGATGATAACTACCTCCATTTACCGGTAGACACCTATACCAAGCTCCAAGCCTTTCGACCGGATATCGTGATTTCATTCCAGCTAGGTTTTAGGTCATTGATGGCCGCAGTGTATAGGGCGTTTCACGCAAATACCCGCCTAATCCTTTCGGTTCAAATGACGGAACATCAGCAAAGGGGAGCTGGCTTCCTTCGGATCGTACTTCGGCGTTTTCTCCTTAAATATGCGGACGGTGTAATCGCCAATGGTCAAAGTGCACTCCGTGTCATGACTTCGCTTGGGTATCCTGAGAATCGTGTCACTATTATTCGCACTGTCTGCAGCCTAGAGCAGTTTATGGAATTGAAACAAGCATCTGGTTGGGATGCAATCCGCAAACTGGTTTACGTCGGACGATTGGTCAATGGTAAAGGGTTAATACCGTTCTTGGAATTGCTGAACCAAGTGGTATCTGAACACGCGGGCCTAATTGTAGAAATGAATTTCGTTGGGTACGGCCACCTCACTGAGGAGCTCGCGGAATTCAAAACGTGTGATCGCTTAAAGGTGGTCGTGAGAGGTCCAGTCGCGATGGATGAACGCCACTTGGCATATCTTTACGGGCATGTATTTGTTTTTCCGTCACTGTCGGACGAATGGGGATTGGTTGTTAATGAGGCGATGGCTGCTGGGCTCCCGATCTGCGGAAGTGTCCACAGTCAGGCGGTGACGGAATTGGTAGAAGAAGGAAGAAATGGATGGTTGTTCGATCCATTTGACAGGGCGTCCATGCTTCACGGCCTAAACAGAATGCTTTTTTCTTCTGCCGAACGCATTTCCGAGATGGGCCAGAACGCCAGGACGAAAATAGCAGAATTTGTTCCCGTGAATTCTGGCACCCTTCACCTTCGTCTAATCACATCCGTTCAGAATCAGATGAGCAACGTTGATTCGGAATGAAAAAAAGCTGACATTCGGATGGGTTGAGTGCTTAATTCGGGCAAAAAAAATATCATCGGCATCCTGATCGACGCAGTTGACTATGAAGCGGCAGTTGAAGGGATCTTCAAAGCCAGCCGGGAGAAGCGGGGTTATGCGGTTTCCGCTTTGGCGGTCCATGGCCTAATGACCGGAGTGCTGGATCCTGAGCAGAAATTCCGTTTGAACCATTTCGATCTGCTGGTACCTGACGGTCAACCGGTCCGCTGGGTTCTCAATTGGCTCCATCGCACCAAGCTTCGCGATCGAGTCTATGGGCCGATGCTTACCCTGCAAATATGCTCGCGGGCGGCCGCGGAAGCAATGCCAGTTTACTTTTACGGAGGCACTCCAGAGGTTCTTATTCGGCTCAAGGAATCGCTTGCGACCAAAACCCCGGGGCTCGTTATTGCGGGAATGGAAGCGTCGAAATTCCGTACCCTTAATAGCGAAGAAAAGTCCGAGGTTACAGAGCGGATCCGGTCGTCGGGAGCTTCTCTTGTGTTTGTGGGACTCGGATGTCCCAGACAGGAGATTTTTGCGTATGAATTTTGCCACTCCCTATCGATGCCGGTCCTGGCCGTGGGGGCGGCCTTCCCGTTTCTCGCGGGTATCCTGCCACAGGCGCCGGCATGGATGCAGAATGCCGGACTGGAATGGCTTTTTCGGCTTGCTTCGGAGCCGAAGCGGCTTTGGCGCCGTTACGTCTATCTGAATCCGGCCTACGTATTTCTATCGGCGATACAAGGGCTGAGAATTCTGCAGTTTTCCACTGAGGGAAAGCCTCCGACCGGCGAAATTCTTCATGGGTAAGCATAATTTCAAATGAGGTGGACGCGTTATTCAGACTGCGGCAGCCGTATCCTGACTGATTGGTCCAGTAGGCTCGGGCTCAGGAGTAATTTGGCCCGCAATACGGTGTGGATGTTCCTTGGGGCCGGATTGAGGCTCCTGATCCAAGCGCTTTATTTTATTGCAATTGCGCGGGCCTTGGGAGTCGGCAATTATGGAGCTTTCATCGGGGTACTGGCTTTGGTTTCGATTGCGGTACCATTCGGTGACTTGGGAACCGGCAATCTACTTGTTCAAAACGTCTCACTCAACAAGAACTGTTTTGCAACCTATTGGGGAAGGTCGTTGGTCACGACGGCGACATTTGGATCAGCCCTCACTGTCATCGTGCTGCTCCTGTCTCATCTCGTTCTGCCATCGAGTATTCCGATGCAACTCGTTTTCCTTATATCTATGTCCGATATCCTTTGGCTAAATATCATCACAACCTGCGGCCAGGCTTTCCAAGCGTTTGACCAGTTGAACTGGATGGCGACATTGAATGTTCTTATAAGCGCAGGGCGTCTGATCGCAGCGAGTATTCTTATACATATTCATCCCCATCCGTCTGCTCTACAGTGGGGCTCCTTCTATTCTTCCAGCACGATCCTCGTCGCCTCCACGGCGCTTTTTTTGGTTTGGTCGAAACTTGGAGCCCCGAATTTCAGCTGGCGACGTTCGATTGCGGAAATAAGGGAGGGATGTTATTTCTCCGCCAGCCTAAGTGCACAAACTATCTACAACGACATTGACAAGACGATGCTGGCGCGCCTGGGAACTTTGGAGGTTACTGGAATTTACGGAGCTGCCTATCGCCTGATCGATGTTAGCTTTGTGCCTGTATCTTCGTTATTATTCGCTTCCTATCCAGGTTTTTTTAGATCCGGTGCGGAGGGGATTTCATCCTGCCTGAGATACGCGAAGCCCCTATTGCTTCGATCAGTGGCATATTCGGTGTTCATTTGCGCGGTCCTATTAGTCTCGGCCGGCGCAATCACGCGCGTTCTTGGACCGGAGTACGCCCATACGACTGAAGCACTCCGTTGGCTGGCTATTTTGCCAATCTTGAGAGCGGTGCAGTTCTTTTTCTGCAATGCGCTCACAGGCGCCGGGTATCAGGGATTGCGTGCGGGTGTCCAAGTCGTAGTTGCGCTTTTCAATATTGGCTTCAATCTGTGGATCATTCCGTTGTATTCATGGCGAGGCGCGGCCTGGTCAAGTCTTGCTTCGGATGCCTTACTGGCCTTAGGCGTTGGGGCCGCTGCATTGATTTTGTCGCGTCGATCACGAACCGTCCCGGCGAACGCAAATGCGAACGCGTTGATTTGAACCAACGGTTCATCCGCACAAACCCGTGCACTATCCATATAATCGACTTATTTCTTGGAGCCGCCGAGGCATCTGTTCGATTCCGCCATTCCCAATCGAAAGTCTATGAGGATTCGACGCAAGGTTCTCGATGATCTGGTCACGATGGCCGTCCTATTTCTTGCGACGGGCGCATTCCTGCCTTTGGTGGTAGACCCCACAGACACGCGCGCCGCGACCGATGGCTCTCTAATTATGGAGGCGCTCTGGATCGTTGTATATGTGGTCGTGGTGATTCGACTCATCCCGCACTACCGTCGTGTCTTGGCGTTGGTCTGCGCCAACAAGGCCCTGATGTTGCTCGTTCTGCTGGCTATTTGTTCTATTGTTTGGTCCGAATTCCCCGGCCTCACCCTGCGTCGAGGTGTCGCACTTCTGGCTACGACTTTGATTGGGATCGATTTTGCTGTTCGTTATTCGGTGCGTGATCAAGTACGCATGGTCTGCATAGTTCTTTGCGTCGTCGTTCTGCTGGGTATCGCTACACGAATAATTTCCCCCAATCTGATCCCCAGCGGGGATTATAAGTCGGACGCTTGGCATGGCCTTTTGGGTTACAAGAACGAGTGGGCGGGGCTCGTGGTCCTTGCAGCGGTGGCGGTCCTTAGTCGGTCACGCCGCTCCTACCGAGGCTTCATTTTCATTGCCGCTCTTTCAATATTGGCGTTCGTCTTGGTAGCTGCCACGCAATCCGTTGGCGCGTTGGTGCTTTTGGCAGTCGTCCTATTGCTCAGCAGTATTTTCCCAGCCCTCAAGTGGAGGTGGAATATTCTGACCATTGCTGCCATCGTGAGCGCATTGACAGTGCTTCCCATGTGCTATTTCCTATTTCAGAACTTCGACAAAGTGACTGACACGGTCGGTCGCGATCCGAGTCTCACCGGGCGGACAGATCTATGGCAGTTGGCCTTTTCGAGCATCGGAAAAAGTCCCGTCTATGGATACGGATATAGCGCTTTCTGGGATGCCGACTCCCCGAGAGCAAACAGAATTCGTGAGGAAGTGAACTGGGACGCACCCCATGCCCACAATGGTTTCATCGACTTGACCTTAGAGTTGGGATTGGCGGGACTTCTCTTGCTGATTGCAGGCTATTTTATTGCGGCTCGACGAGCTGTCAACTACTTCCTGCGAGGTGTTGGACGGGAAGCGATGTGGCCCCTTGTCTATCTGAGTTTTTTTTTCCTGCACCAACTGACTGAGGGTGGCATCGTTACGGGTAATTCAATTTATTGGATCCTCTACGTCGCTGTGTGCTTTTCGGTCACAAAGGTCAGCGCATTCAAGCCACATGGACTCAAAAATCATCGCGCCTCCGATTCCCCAATAAATACGCACCAATTCGATCCGAAACATGCGTGAAAGTGAATCTGGCGAGAGATCATGTTCGTGAAATTGCGGAAAATAGCAAGGATGCCCGGCAAGGAGCGGCAGGCGAAATTGAAAAAGGCTCTTCGCGAACGAGCTCGACTCTTTCTGGAAGCCACCGTCTTCTCAACTATAGGCTCTTATATGAATCGGCGGAATAGCAGTCTGATTATTGACTATCGCCCAGATTTTCATTCCCATTTTGACGGTATTCCAAACTACTCGCAACTGGTCGAGGGCTGGATACACGGCAATCGATTCAACAACTGCGGCGACCTGGCGCGCTTTTATACGATCTATCTGAACGCAAAACAAGTGCTTGAGGACAGGGTGCCCGGGGATCTCGTCGAACTGGGAGTCTACAAGGGAAACTCCGCAAAGCTTCTGTTGTCGCTCGGCCAGAAACATAATCGGCACACGTACCTATTCGACACGTTCAATGGATTTGACCCGCGCGACCTCCAGGGCATGGATAGCGGACACAATGTCGAGTTTACTGACACGTCCCTAAGCGCAGTGCAAAAGTTGGTTGGCATGGACGATGTCACATACGTCCCTGGCTTTTTCCCTGAATCCATCCTGCGATTTAATCCCCCTGAGCAAATTGCGATCGCACACATTGATTGCGATTTATATGAACCGATGAAGGCAGGGTTGGAGTGCTTTTATCCGAGGCTGTCGCCGGGTGGCATCCTTATTCTACATGATTACTCGTCAGGCTATTGGCCCGGCGCCAAACGAGCAATCGACGAGTTTTTCGCGGATCTCCCGGAAAGGCCGGTTCTTGCAGCCGACAAGTCCGGGACCGCCCTCATTCGTAAAGCATTTCAATTGTGAAACGTATCACCAGCCCCTTAGCTGTTGATTCAGTTTCTTGCATTCGGTTTACGGCCCCGGAAGGATCTGTTTCATCCAGCCGACACCTAGCCCAGAACATGAAGGCAGCGACCAAGAAAACGAATGTCGTCCTGATATTTCAGATCGGCAGCCTGGGCGACACGGTCATATCTATACCTTGCTACCGTGAGATCGCCCGACGGCATCCAAAGGCGACTCGGTATCTCCTGACTAATTATCCGCGCTGCGTCAAAATGGTCGCGGCGGAAGCCCTCTTGTCTCAGACGGGTCTGATCGCAGGCTGCGTAGAATATCCAATGCCGCTGCCAGGGGTGGATGCGATCTTATCGCTTTACCGGAAACTCCGCAGTCTGCACGTGAAAACTCTTTACTACTTGGCTCCAGAAATGAATCTCACCAGACTGGTGCGGCATTATGCTTTCTTCCGGATTTGCGGCATCACCGACATTCATGGCATGCCGTGGTCCCGAGACCTCAGGTATCCGAGAGAGATCGAAAAGAAGGGAATCTGGGAATCGGAGGCGTCTCGCCTTCTGCGTTGTGTCGGTGCCCATACGGAGTCCGGACCGCCATTGTCTGCGGATCGAGATCTCAACCTTTCGGAGCAGGAAAGGAAAACCGCACTTTCCGCTTTGAGAGAAACCCTCGGGGATGGACCAATTATCGCGGTCTCGGTAGGCGGCAAAGTTCCGGTGAATGACTGGGGCAACGGGAACTGGTCAGAACTGCTTGAGAAGCTGAGCCGGCAACAACCAGGACTCGGCGCAGTTTTCGTGGGATCTGCCGATGAACGGGCGCGAAATGATCAGTTGGCGATAGCGTGGAAAGGGTCAAGTTTCAATTCGTGCGGAATGTTTTCACCGCGGGAAACGGCTGCGCTGATCGAGCGCGCTTGTCTTTTTATTGGCCATGACACCGGCACATTGCATCTGGCCGCTGCCGTGGGCACCCGGATCATCGGAATCTTTAGTGCGCGCAATGTACCCGGGAAATGGTACTCGGACCGTCCTGAGGACACTTTCTTTTATAACCGCGTTGCTTGCTTCGGCTGCCAGTGCATTGAACTTGCGGAATGCAAAAACGATAGGAAATGTATTACCTCCATCTACCCGGACCAGGTGCTTGCCGCCGCGATGGAACAACTCTCCCGGGTCATTCCCGTCCCTTCATTCATTAATGCACCTCCGAGCAAAGGACTTTTCCCTCCCGGAAGTGAAAACGGATCGCTGGATTTTTCCCAGGAATAGAGATTTTCACCCCTTAAGTCGCGCAACCAGGTGAGTTGAAGCCCGGCAAGCCGCGCATGTCCCGCTGAAGGAGGTCGGATGAGGATCCTGCTATCGGCGTTTGCATGTGACCCCTACCAAGGTTCCGAAGAGGGAGTTGGCTGGACTTGGGCCTACCAGCTAGCGAAAGCTGGACACGAAGTATGTGTGCTGACAAGAGTCCAAAATCGACCCGCTATCGAAAGAAAGATACCTGAACTCGACCTCCCGAATTTACATTTTGAATACGTAGGAGTTCGGGGCGTACCTTTCTGTATGCCGGGTGTGGACATTTACCCTTACTATTTTTGCTGGCAGTGGAACGCCTATTTTCAAGCGAAGCGATTGCACCGTGAGCGCCGCTTTGAAATCGTTCATCACATTAGCTACGGCGTATTTCGGAACCCCTCATATCTATATCTTCTAGGCATCCCGCTTATTTTTGGTCCTGTTGGTGGCGGCGAGCGCTCACCGCGCGCGCTTCGTGTGAGCATGTCAACAAAGGGAAAGTGCTTCGAGGTAGTGCGCGACGTGATAAATCTGTTGCCGTATTTTGACCCGTTCTGGCGATTGATGCTCCGTCGTTGTACACGCATTATCGTGAAGACCGAAGAGACGCGCTCTTGCCTTCCTCGAAAGAGCATGGAGCGAGCTGTGGTCACCTTGGAAAATATGATCCCAGTGTGTTCCGATGTCACAGGGGGAGCGAGTCGTGGAACGGCCCTGAAGCTCCTCTTTGCGGGAAGACTCCTTTCATGGAAGGGGGCGCATTTGGCTGTGAAGGCCATGGGACTCGCATTGAAACAGACAACGGTTGAGTTGACTATTGTTGGAAGAGGTCCGGAAGAAGCCCGGCTTAAGGATGAAGTACGCCGACTGAAGCTGGAAGATTTTGTACACTTTGCGCCTTGGATGCCCAAGTCGGAGGTCCTTACCTTGCATGCGAGCCACGACGCGCTTCTGTTTCCCAGCCTTCACGATTCGAGTGGGACGGTAGTAATGGAGGCAATTGCCCACGGGAACCCGGTAATTTGCCTGGATTTGGGCGGCCCGGCAGTCACCGTTGACGAGCACTGCTCTCTAATTGTCCGCACAGGCGGCAAAACGGAGGAACAAGTGATCCAAGGAATAGCAGAAGCGATCCTGGACCTCGCCCGTATGCCTTCCCAGAAATGGGACCAGATGCGGCGGGCTGCTGTGAACCGGGCACGATTCTATGCACCAGAACAGGTCATCGCCCGCGTATACGGCCCACTATTGAACCCGAAACCTCTCACATGCGAAGCAGCACATGAATCGGAGGAAAAAAACTTGTTTGCGACTTGCCCTGACCGGTATGTCCAGCCGAACACAGTTCGGCACCGCTACTCGGATTTTGCGTGGACATCCGCAGTCTTCCATTCTTGAGCCTTCGATATTTTTCCCTGAACAACGGCCCAAAATTATCATGAGACTGCAACCGTGATTATCGAACGTAGGCGACATCGCGTCGTAGTTTTGTGCAACCCGACCCCTCATACCAAAGCATCCGCCGTGACGCTCCTGCGAAACGGAGTTAACGTCGTCGGCATCGTTGCGGCCCGCGAACGGAAGGGCCTCGACCGTGTGCGTCGTTCGATCAAGCGCAACAGCTTGTCAGTTCTATTTTCAAGGGCGCTATCGAAGGCCATCTGTCGCTTCCTGAACGGCAGTCACGACAGGAGGGCATACCAAAAACTTTATAACGAAAAGGAGATCGACGCCGTTATCAGCTCAGCCCAGGTGCCCGTGAAATACTGCTCTCGCTACAGCGAACAAGAGGTTCTCGATTGGATCAGGGAATTGGAAACAGATATTCTCGTGGTTCACAGCGGCACGATGGTGCCGCAGTCAGTAAGAGAGCTTGCGCGGACTGGCCTCGTAATCGGAGGTCATCCCGGTCTGACACAGTTCTTTCGGGGTGGTAGCTCTTCGTTCCGCGCAATATACCAGAATCGGCCCAAGGATATCGGCTGGACTGTTTTCCACGTCGACAAAGGTGTGGATACCGGAGACTTGATCACACAAGGCAGGCTGGACCCTGAGCCCGGAGACAGCTTCGACACTCTGGATTGGCGGGCAATGCTGTGCATTGCTGAGGAACAAGCGAGGCTCATCAGGCGATTTGATGAGGGATACGCGATACCGCGGCAGCCGTATGGACCGGTGGATGCCAGGACTCTTTATCGGCATCCCGTGCTCCAAGAGTTCATACGCTACCGGCTTCAACAGCGCAAGGTCCGCTAGGGATGAATTTTCGTTCCAGCGCGATTTCCATTGCCGATTGGGTGGCAGTCAGATCCGGCGCGACCCAAATCCTCCGAGCAGGCTACTCCGGTCGGGGTGCGGCGCTTATGTTCCACCGACTGCACTCTTGCCCTCGGCAGCAGCTTTACCACGAAAATTGCTTTTCGGAGCGGGGATTGATCTTATTGCTCAAGCATTTCCTCAGCTCTGGTATAGACGTCGTCGATATCGACGAGGCGCTTCGGCGCTTGCGGGAACGTACCGGGAGTTATTTTGTTGTGTTGACGTTCGATGATGGGTACCTGGACAATTACACGCGTGTGCTTCCGATCTTTAACGGGCTTGGCCTTCCTTTTACTGTCTTCATTTGCTCCTCGATAATCGAACGTACATTGGACTACTGGTCGGGTGGATTAATCGAGCTGTTCATGTCGCATGATGAAGTCGAAGTCGAAGCGATGCAGATGCGGTTCAGACTTCGCAATCGGCGGGACCGGGAAGACGCGCTCTCCAGGGTGATTCGGTGGGTGGAGAGGGACGTGACATCGCGCAGCCTTCAACTATCGTCCACATTCCAACGATATAAGATTTCACCGGGGGAATTGCTTGATCAGGATGCGATGACGGCGGACCAGCTCCGTACGCTGGCTGAAAATCCATTAGTTACGATTGGCGGGCACGGATTCACTCATCAGCCATTAGCTTCTCTTCAGGAGGCCGAGGCGAGGCGAGAGATTGTCGCCAATCGCAGGCATCTTGAACGAATCACAGGTCGGCAGGTCGTGCATTTTTCTTATCCGTATGGAAATACGGCAGCCTGCACCTGGCGAGAGGCCGAGCTAGTGCGCTCGGCGGGATTCCG
>Ga0335085_10001491_pt1 | contig 49050 bp, 40 predicted proteins | sample Lox_Sample_45_FD_206712 | JGI IMG/M metagenome (GOLD analysis project Ga0335085, IMG submission 206712) | Soil microbial communities from Loxahatchee National Wildlife Refuge, Florida, United States - Lox_Sample_4.5 | ecosystem: Environmental > Terrestrial > Soil > Wetlands | place: USA...
TCGAAGGCGTCAAGACACTCGACGACAACACACGGCGGCGCCGGCGTCAGCCCGCCGCGAGTGTCGCGCCTGCGCCGACACTGCCATTTGATCCCTCCGAGGCGGACGACCGCTTCTGGGAGATCCTGGAGCGCGTGGGAACGCCGATCCATGCGGAAGAGGCCCGCGTGTCTCACCATCAGTTCCAGGAGTTTACGCGGCGCCTGCGCGATCGCGTCGCCCGGCACGTCGTGATGCACCCGGTCCACGAGGACACGGCCGAACTGCTGCTCCAGGTCTTGAAGAAGTCGCCCGTGGACGTCTCCGCCGTCATTCCCGTCGCGGCGCTCGATCCGTATCTCACCCTGGATCTGCTGATCCTCGCCAACGCCCTTTCCATCGACCGAGACAACTCGGTGGGCGCCGCGCCCGACGCGATCGCGCGGGTCGGAGCGCGCGCCATCACCGTCCTGATCGACCGCCTCTCGGGACCGGACGTCCCCCGCATTCCCGAAGGGGACAAGCCGGCGAAGATGCTCCGCCGGGCCGCGGTCGCGGCCGCCGTAGCCGCCGGGCGCTACGCGGAGCGCTACTCGATTACCCGCGAGCGCGGCTACACGCTGGGCCTGCTCCACATGATCGCCTACGCCGAGATGCTGGAGATCCTTCGGGAAATCGAGTTCCCCTCGGGCCCCTTCCGTGCGGCGGCGCTCGAGGCCTTTCGTCCGGCCATGGGAAATGCGTTGGCCGAGAGCTGGGGCCTCCCGCTCGATTTCGAGTCCGTCATTTCCGACGACGGTTCCGAGCCATCGGCCGCCTCGGCTCTGGTGCGCACGGCCCGGGCCGCGGTCCCCTCTTGCGCGATCGGATCCGTCTCCGCCGAGCCGGTCGAGATGCTCTGGACCGACGAGATCGCTCAGGAGGTCAACGTCGTCTTCGACTTCCTGGGTCTGGAAGCGGTCGAGGTCAAGGCCCCTTAATCGCCCGCCGTGCGCCCGCCGGACGGCGCGGGAGGATCCCAGGCTCAAGATGTCCTAAAAAAGGGACTCGTGCGGAATCGACCGGACGGGCGGTGCGTTGAGAGCCTCGGATGGTGAACTAATGAAGAAAACAGTCTGGTTTGCGCTGGCGGCTTTCGCCTCGGCGGCCGTCGCCCAGCAGAGTCCGCCCGCGGCCCAGCCGCAGGCTCCGGTCTTCAAGGAGTCCGTCGAGGTGCACGTCATGGACCTGGACGTCGCCGTGACCGACTCGCAGGGACGGCCGGTGTCTGACCTGACACGCAATGACTTCACGATCAGGGTCGGCGGACGCCCCGTGCCGATCGACTACTTCGCCCGAGTGGACCAGGGAACGATCCATGCCCCCGACCTCTCCTCGGCCTCCCCGGACCGCGTGCTCGACGTCTACAAGAGCGGCGGCGAGGCCTACGTGCCCCGGCACTTCCTGATCTACGTGGACTCGAGCGATCTCTCGCCCGGATATCGCAACCGCTCACTCGATTTTCTGAAGGATTTCGTCACGCGCCTCGGCCCGACCGACACGGCCCGCGTCGTGCTCTTCGACCGGCGCCCGAAGGACCTGACCGAGTGGACCTCGAGCAAGGAAACGCTGATCGATGCGCTCGAGACCATGGAGAAGAGCGTCGGGATGTCTCGACTGACGAATCAGATGCAGACGATTTCGCAGATCGATTCCACGCGCTCCCGTTCCTCCCGAATGTTCCTGGCGCAGAACTACGCGGAACAGGAGTCAGTCGAGCTCGACAACATGATCAAGGACATGCGGGCGCAGCTTTCGACGATGACCCCGTTGCCGGGCAAGAAGGCCTTTCTCTTCGTCTCCGGCAGCCTTCCGCAACAGCCGGGATTCGCGATGATCTATTACGCGGGAGGGGCCGGCCGCGGCTTCGCCGCGACGACGCCCTTCGACTCCCGTCAGATCGCGCTGCAGATCGACAACCTCGCCAAGGCCGCCAACGCCGACGAGGTGACCTTCTACACGGTCGACGGATGGGGACTGACCGCCGAGGGGGCTTCTGCCGCGAATATGGAGCCGCTCGCCAACCGGCCCGGACTCGGCTTCTTCACGCGGCAGAACGCTCAATCGGGCTTGCTCTCCCTCGCGCAGGATACCGGCGGCATCGCCCTGGTGAACACGAACGACCTGAAGAAGGGGCTTGGCCAGATCTACCAGGACGCTTCCACCTACTACTCGGTCGGAGTCAACCTCTCGAGCCTTCCCTCGGCGGCCTACCAGAACGTCGAAGTGACCGTCGACCGGCCGGGCTTGAACGTCCGTTATCGCCGCGGCTATGCCGTCAAGTCGAGCGACGACCGGGCGCGCGACATCGCCCGAGCGGCGCTGAAGACCAACGTCTCCTATCAGTCTTTCCCGGTCAAGCTCCAGGTCGGGGCCTCGGCCAAGGCGAAGAAGCAGTACGACCAGCCGATCACGGTCGTCCTGCCGGCCTCCGCTCTGACGTTCCTGCCCGAGTCGGGCGCGCCCAAGGCGAACGCCGAGATCTACGTGGGCGTCGTCGACGACGACGGCCGCGTCAGCGACATCGCCAAGGAGGAGGCCAGCTTCAACGAGCCTCCGGCAGGCTCTCCCGACGCCGTGCTGGCCTATCCGATCACGCTTCAGATGCGCAAGGGCAACGCCCGCATCGTCGTCAACGTGCGCGACAAGGCGACCGGGAAGATGGGCACCGCCAGAACCGACGTCCACATCGAATAGGCAGGGGCGAGGGGCCAGGGGCGAGGGAAAAAGGGGAAACCGAAAGTCATATTCCCTCACACCTCACACCTCACAGCTCACACCTCAGCGGATCCGAAAGTCCGCCGAGCGGAGAACGTACTGGTCGGCGGGCGCAAGGCCGTCGCGCACCAGCACGTAGAGGCGATAGTCGCCCGGAGCGAGAGTCGCGAGCGGCAGCTCGAAGCCGCACAGCGAGTTCTTGCCCGGCAACGGCTCGAGCTGCGCCGGGAAGGGAGGCCGGGAGCTGACCGGCTCCGTCCCGCGCCGCAATCGGATCTCCAGCGTCACCTTCGCCGGGTCGGGCGCGTTGGCCACCTCGAGAAAAAACCAGAGGCTCTCGCCCTTGGAAAAAGTTGCGTCGGCCCGAGGCGGAACGACCGCCTGGCCCAGGACGAACGGCGAAGCCTCGTCGCCCTCCGTCCGGGCCCCGGGACCGCGAGAGAGGAGCAGCGGCGACACGGCGAAACCGTGCTCCGGGTCGGGAACGACGAGCCTCGCCGACGCCGATGCGACCGCTCGGGCGGCCGCCCCTTCCGTGACCGCGAAGGCCGCGTCATAGGTGCCGGGTGGAAGCGAGAGTCGGCGCAGGATGATCTGCCCCGGCGCGGCCGCGGAGAAGACGTCGGTCGGTGTCACCGGCTCCGAAAGCGATGCGATCTCCTCCCCGCCGTTCTCCTTTCGCACGACACCCTGCAGGAATCGGCGCTCCGCGCCCGGCGAGGGAGGAAGATAAAACCAGACGAGCGTCTCGGCGCCACCCGAGTCGCGCCAGATCACGGCGTCCCCGAAGACGGCGTCCCCGGAGCGAAACGCCGAGGGCGCCTGCTCGAGAAGAGCTCGCGTGGAAGCATCGAGGGAAGCCCGAGGAAGGGTTGCCGGGCCTGCGGAAAGAACCGGTTCCGACGAGCTCGCCGTTATCAGATCCGGGTTGACGATCGACTTTTTCGCCAGCCGCTCGCGCATCTCCTTGACGAGTCCGGGGCTCTGGATGGAATCGGAATGGCGGCTGGGCTCGATCATGATCTCGACCTGGAAGGAGGGCACCCCGAGCGCCTCGAGGATCCGCGGCGTGCGGTCCCGGTCGTAGATCCAGCGCGAGAGTGTCTCAGTTCCTTCCAAGGCGCCTACCGTGGACGCGGGAGACCGCGGCCTCTCGGGGGCCGGCGCGTGCGTGTCCTGCACGTGCGCGGGGCTGCCGAAGATCACGAACACGTAGCCCCGCGCCGTTCGGGACCCCGGAGTCTTCTCGATGCCGAAGCGCTGATCGGCGATCTTGATGCGGGCGAGAACGACCTCGCGGAACTCGTTTCGCTCGGTCCCGGGCGTGGGATCGCGCTTCAGCCAGTAACGCTCGCGGAAGGCTCCGCGCGAGTCACGCGAGTCGAGCTTCGACCAGTCGGCGCGCTCCTCAGCGGTCAGAAAGTACGCCTCGGGCGAATCGGCCCAGTCCTCGCTGTCGGGCACCGGCTGCCCGCGGGCCCCCGACGCGAGCGCCATGGCCAGGAACCAGGCGGCGACGCAAGCCCCTCGCCTCACGTCTCATTCTCCTCCTCAGCCGAGCCGATCCCAAAAAAAGAAGGGGGGGCCCCTTCCGGGACCCCCCTCTCCGAACGATGCAGGTAGCTAGAAGCGAACCATGCCGGTGATCCGGTAGGTGCGAGGCGGCAGCAGCGCCGTGCGGGTCCTGGCCAGACCGAGGTTCGGACCGGGGGTCAGGGTGATCGAGGTCGAGTTGTTGCGAATGACCGGCTGCTGGTTCGTGATGTTGAAGATCTCTCCCTTGAACCCGATCTCGATCGGTCCGCCGACGATCGAGTAGGAGCCGCCGCCGAACGGCTTGAAGAGGGCCTCCAGGGCGAAGTTGGCCTGGTAATAGGTCGGAGTCCGCTGCGTGATGTCCGGGGCGTATTGGTAGATGGCGTTGGTGCCGTCCGGGAACCTGAACGTGCGCTGGGGCGCGTAGGGAATGCCCGACGAGAGAAGAACCGACGGCGCCGCCGTCAGATTGACGATCGGGAAGTTCCACGTGTACGCCGCAAAGGCGTTCAGGATGCTCGTCCGGTCGTAGGGCGCCAGGCTGTTCTGGTTCGTGTTTGCTGCAACCGCGCAGTCGATCGGGCCGACACCCGTGACGTTGCAGGTGCTGCCCGGGAAGTCGTAGAGCTGGGTGGCAACCGCGCCGCCGGCCGGGAATTGATTCCCGTAGGCCCGGCCCAGGGTATAGGTCAGGAGGGCCTGCCAGTTTCCGCTGAAGCGCTTCTCGAAAGTCAGCTCGATCGCCTTGTACGAGCGCTGGACCAGATCGGACGGGAAGTTCTGCGGGGTCGTGATCTCCTGCTCTCCGTCGAAGTGCTTGACGTCGTCGATCAGGTTGTACCACTTGCTGTAGATGCCGCGGATTCCGAAGGCCATCGTGCTTCCGATCTGTTGCTGGACAGCGATGTTGAACTGGTTGGAGTAGGACGGCTCGAGGTTGGTGTTGACCGGCTGGTTGTTGCCCCCGACGTTGACCGTCCTGTCGAAAACCCACTGAGACCCGTCCCAAAGATAGATGTTCTTGTTGACCTGCTGCGGCACGCCCGCGTAGATCGAGTCGGCCAGGTTCTGAACGACCCACTGGTAGTAGGTGCCGAACCCCGCCGAGACGAGGGTCTTCCCGTCCCCCATGACGTCGTATGCCGCGGACAGTCGCGGGGACCAGTTGGTAGAATTCATGACGACGCCACCGAGATCGCTGTCGGCGGTCTGGTAGTCCACCCGCACGCCGAGGTTGAGCGAGAGCCGATCCAGCTCGAACTTCTCGAGCCCGTAGAAGCCCCAGATCTTGCCGCGGGAAGTCGAGGGCTGGGGATTGATGAACTGATCCCACTCGTCCCCGACCTGAAAGACCTGGTTGGCCGCCGGCACGGTCGGGTTGTACTGCGTGATGTAGTACAGGTTGTTGGTCGGGTACTGGAAGTCATTCTCGGATCGCAGCTGCTGATAGTCCACTCCGAGCTTCAGCTGCGCGGCCTTGCCGAAGAGCTCGTGATACAGGGAGCCCGACAGGTTGGCCTGCGTGCGGGGACGGAAGACGATTCCGGTAAACGTCGCGCCGTTGTAGTAGAGCTGGTCGCCGGCGGAATAGTAGGGAGTTCCGTCACCCGAGTACGGAGCCACAGTGATGTTGCCGCCGGCGTTCGACCAGCCGGCCTCGGCGGAAATCTTCGAGCCGAACACTCCCGACCAGCGGATCGACCCGAGGCAGCCGAAGCCGCTGCAGGCATTCTGACCCTGACCGGTCAAGGCCCCGAGGTCTGCCGAAGCGCCCCAGTAGTCCACGATGAAGCCGGTGATGGGGTCGCTGTTGAACTGCGCGGTCAGCAACTGCGACGGGGTGACCTGGCCGGTCAGCTTCCCGTCCCAGAGACGAACGTTGGTCACCTGCGTGTAGCTCTGGCCCGTCTGGCCCGGGTAGATCTGGGAAGTGGCCGTCTGGGCCGGAGGGGCCGTATTGTTGACCCATTCGTAGGCTCCGAAGAACCAGATGTGGTCCTGCCAGATCGGCCCGCCCAGTGTGGCGGCATTGTCGTCGACCAGCACATCCGCCTTGGTCCGGGCCCACGGCGTGCCGCAGGGCGCCGGTTGATTCGGGAGGCTGCAGTTGGTCGGGTTGACGCCCTTGTTCTGGGAGTTCCAGTTGTCGTTGGTCAGGATCGCCTTGAACGAGCCGTGGAGCTGGTTCGTGCCCGACTTCGTGATGACGTTGACGTAAGCGCCCTGCGAGCGCCCGTAGTCGGCCGAGATCCCGGTCGTCGAGATGTTGACTTCCTGAATCGCCTCGAAGTTGAAGTTCTGGCCGAAGGTGCCCGTGGTCGTGTCGGTCGTGTCGACGCCGTCGAACAGATACAGATTGCTCATGTTCGTGGCGCCGTGCGAGTTGGGATTGCCGCTTCCGTTGACGGAGGTGACGCCCGGCGCGAAATTGATCAGCGTCTGGTAGTTGCGCGCGACCGCGAGCGTCTGCGTCAGCGTGGAGTCGACCTTGGTCGTTGCCGCTGTGTTCGTCTTGTCGACCAGGGGCGCCTCGCCCGTCACCGTGACCGATTCCGCCGTCGCCGCGAGTTTCAAGGTGACGTTGACGGCGGTCGTCTTCTCCGGCGACACGGTATTGCCCTTCACCTCGACGGATTGAAAGCCAGCCAGGCTGACCTTCACCGTGTAGGGACCGGGCTGGAGAAGCGGGAAGTTGAACGCCCCAACCGCGTCGGTGACAATCGAGCGCGTGAAGCCCTTGTCCAGGCTGATGAGCTCGACGGTCGCCCCGGGCAGCACCTTGCCCTCCTGATCGACGACGCGACCGCCGATCGTGCCGAGCAGGGTTCCGTCCGCGTAGAGCGATGACGCAGCCAGGAACGCAACGGCCAAGACAATCAGGTATGCAGCGATACTTCTCCCACGCATGCAGACTCCTTTCGAAGAAGGTTGTTCGGAGACAACCGGAATGGGGCTTCGGGAGCTACTCACTGAGGGACTTGTATACGCAAGAATTGTCCCAACATCTCGATTTTGTAAATTATTGAATTAGAAGATGTTATTTGATAAAGATTACTTCAAGATGAACGATGAATCCGACAATTTGGATTTTCATCCACTGAAACGGATCAAGCTCCAGGAACGTTTAACCGGAGCAAATCAGCCGAGCCGATTAGCCGATCGGGCGGGAGACCATGAACCGGGCGCCGCAGCGCTGCCGCGCTACGGTCTCTTGGGCTTTGGCCTGGGCGTCGGCGTTGGCTTGGCCGCCGCCGGTGTCGGTACCGGAGGCATCGCGCCGTCGGGCATCAGGACGACGAAGTCGCCGCTCCGATCGACTCCCTTGAAGGCCACGGAGTCGCGGGGGGCGTTTAAGTCGCGGACGTTCAGCGTGAAGGTGTAGTAGCCCGGCTCGAACGTCGCCAGGGGAATCTCGCTTCCACTCGCGTAGTAGTCCGGGCCGAGATTTTGGAGCTCTGCGGGAAGTGTGGCCGGCTGGAAGGCGGGCTTGCCGTCCCGCAGAACTCCCAAGCGCGTCATCACGCGCGGCTTGGGCGCAGGACCGGCCGTCGGTGTCGGCGCGCCGGCGGCAGGGGTCGGCCCGGCGGCGGGGCTCGAGGCCGCTGCAGCCGGCGCCTCTGCCGGAACCGCGGGATTCGAGACCGTGTAGAAGTACCAGAGTCCGTCCTCGCGGGTGAAGACGCCGTTGCCCTTCGGCTCCACGCGGACCGGTTTCTCCATTCCGAAGACGAAGGCATCGGTCGGCTGCGGAGCCTTGGTCAGCGGCGTGAGCGTTGCCGACAAGATCATCGGCGACACGCGGAACTCGCTCGACTTTTCCGGGATGCTGAAGTTCGCCGCCGCCGACACGAGCGCCGCGCCACCCTCCGCGCCAAAGAGACCGAAGGCCCCGCGGTAGCTGCCCGGCGGCAGGACGACGGACCGGTCGCAGGCCTTGTCGGTCGCCGGACCTCGCTTCAGATCGATCAGTGCCGCATCCTCCCAAAAAGCCGACACCTCCTGCCCATCCGCCTTCGTCACGATGCCCGCGAGCTTGATCCCGCCGCCCGCCGACACTTTTGCTGCGGGCAGCACGATCTGGAACGCGTAGAAGGGTTCACCCGTGACCGTCCGGAAATCCCCGCCCCAAAATCCGGGAGTCGACTTCGCCGGCGGCTCGCGAAGAAGGGCCTCGAGAATCCCTCGAGCCGCGGCCGCCAGGGGCGTCGCGGCAGCGGGCGCCACCGCCGCAGCCGCACCCGTCGCGGCCGCCGGAGCGACGGGCTTGACCGCGGCCACCCCCGGTGCCGCCTTGCCTCCCGCCGATACGATCGTGTGTTCGGCGACCTTTTCGATCGCCTTGTTCACCTGGCCGCCGCTGACCAATTCATCGGTGCCGCGTTGCGGGTCGACATTGATGCGCACCTGGATTTCCCCGATGTCCCAGGAAGAGTCGAACTTGTCTTTCGCGTAGGTCCACGTCTGGACGACGGCGGTCGCTCCGGGACTCGTATCGAAGGAGCTCGCCCCCGGCCCGGCGGCCGCGCTCGGATTGGTACCGGACTCGCCGCCCACCTGGGCCTCGACGGCTTTGCTCGGATTGCCGAGAACGATGAAGATCCGACCGCGGGCGGACTCCGACCCCTTCTGGCGCCGCATCTTGAACTGCTGATCGGCGGCCGCGATGCGCCGGGCAATCGCCTCCTTGAAACGCTCGCCGCCTCGTTTGGCCCAGTAATCCGCGATGAATTTCTCCGCGTCCGCGTCCGATTGGATCTTGGACCACTCCTGCTTCTCGGCGGCCGTCAGGAAATAGGCCTCGGGAGATTTCGCCCACTCCTTGTACTTGGACAGCTGGCACAGCGCGACGGAAGCGAAGCAAAACGCCGCAGCCGCCAGAATGGCTCTCTTCACAGAATCCTCCTCGTTCGAGAGGCGGCATTCTAGCCCCACGGAAGGGGCGGGGACGGAAGAAGGCCGAGGCCGGTGCTCGGGCGGCCCGGCCTAGGAGCGGGCCTTGGGGATGGGGGCCAGAGCCAGGCGGCGGTCGATCTGGCCGCGGCGAGCGCCCACATCCTGACGGATGGCGGCGAGCAGCTGCTGCACTTCTCCCTGAATCTGCTCCATCCGCTCCTTCATGTGAAGAATGACCTCGACACCGGCCAGGTTGACGCCCAGATCCCGGGTCAGGGTGAGAATGATCTCCAGCCGCTCGATCGTGCCCGCATCGTAGAGACGCGTGTTTCCTTCGGTACGGGCCGGCCGCAGCAGCCCCTCCCGCTCATAGAGACGCAGGGTCTGGGGATGGATGCCAAACCGCTCCGAGATGGCCCCGATTCGGTAGACGCCCGGGCGACTGCGCGCTTTCATCGGGCCTTCTTCGACTCGACCGGGATCGGCTGGCCGCGGTCGCTCTTGGCTGCCGCGATCTTGAGCACCCCGGCGCGCAGCGTCGCCTTGATTTGCGCCGGATCGAGCGAAGCCGGAACCGCGAACTCGCGGGAGAAGTTGCCGTAGATCCGCTCCATCCGGACGAAGTTCTTCGGCTCGGCTCCGTTCTCCGGGCGCCGGTGCCCGGTCACCCTGAGCTTGCCCTCCAGAGACTCGAGCCGCACGTCCTCCAGCCGCACCCCGGGCAACTCGATGTGGAGGATGATTTCCTCCGGCGTTTCGTAGACATCGGCCGCGGGGGACCACAGCGCCGTCGACAGCCCCTCGTCGGGAAACTCGGTCCGGTGGATCGTCTCCTCGAAGAGCCGGTTCATCTTCTCCTGGATCCCGAAGAGATCCTGGAGCGAGTTCCAGCGGAAGTCGCTCATGGTTTGATCAACACAGTTTAGCGTCTCGTCGAATCCCTGTCATTCCGAGCGGGCTTCTCCCTCCCGCCCCGGGATGACCGGCTCGCCGCCGGTCACTTCTTGTCCGCATCGACGTACTCCGTGTCGATGACCTCGTCCTCCTTGGCGGCTCCGCCACCCGGGGGCGGCGCGCCGGCGCCGGCGCCCGCGGCCGACTGGGACGCGCTTCGGTACATGACCTCCGCCAGCTTGTGCGAGGCCTGCTGCAGGCGCTCGGCCGCTCCGTTCATGTTCTCCGTTCCTCCCGCCTCGAGCGCCTTCTTGGCCTCCGCCAGCGCCGACTCGAAACTGGAGATGTCGGCCGCGTCGAGCTTCGAACGGTTCTCGTTGAAGGACTTTTCCGTCGTGTAGATGATGCTGTCGAGGCGGTTCTTGGCCTCAATCTCCTCGCGGCGCTTGCGGTCCTCCTCGGAATGCGAGGCCGCCTCCTTGACCATGCGGTCGATCTCATCCTTGTTGAGACCGGAGGAAGCCGTGATGGTGATCCGCTGTTCCTTGCCGGTGCCGAGGTCCTTCGCCGACACGTTCAGGATGCCGTTGGCATCGATGTCGAACCCCACCTCGATCTGCGGCATGCCGCGGGGCGCGGACGGAATCCCGATCAGATGGAAGACGCCGATCGTCTTGTTGTCGCGGGCCATCTCGCGCTCGCCCTGGAGCACCTTGATCTCGACGGAGGTCTGGTTGTCCGAAGCGGTCGAGAACGTCTCGCTCTTCTTCGTCGGGATCGTCGTGTTGCGCTCGATGAGCCGCGTGGTCACACCGCCCAACGTCTCGATACCGAGAGAGAGCGGGGTCACGTCCAGAAGCAGGAGGTCCTTCACGTCTCCCGCGAGCACGCCCCCCTGGATCGCGGCGCCGACCGCCACGACCTCGTCCGGATTGACGCCCTGGTGGGGCTCCTTGCCGAAGAGCTCCTTGACGAGCGCCTGGATCCGCGGCATGCGCGTCTGGCCGCCCACGAGCACGACCTCGTCGATGTCCTTCGCCTCCAGACCCGCGTCCTTGAGCGCCTGCTTGCAGGGGCCCACGGACTTGACGATGACGTCCTCGACCAGCTGCTCGAGCTTCGAGCGGGTCAGCTTCAGCTGCAGATGCTTCGGCCCCGAGGCATCGGCCGTGATGAAGGGCAGATTGATCTCGGTCTCGACGACGTTGGAGAGCTCGATCTTGGCCTTCTCCGCCGCCTCCTTCAACCGCTGCATCGCCATCGGATCCTTGGACAGATCGACTCCCTGGTCCTTCTTGAACTCGGCGAGAATCCAATCGATGATCCGCTGGTCGATGTTGTCGCCGCCCAGATGCGTGTCGCCGTTGGTGGACTTGACCTCGACGACCCCCTCCCCGACCTCGAGGATCGAGATGTCGAAGGTTCCGCCCCCGAAGTCATAGACCGCGATCGTCTCGTCCTTCTTCTTGTCGAGGCCGTAGGCGAGCGCGGCGGCCGTGGGCTCGTTGACCAGACGCTCGACCGTCAGCCCGGCGATCTGCCCGGCGTCCTTGGTCGCCTGGCGCTGCGAGTCATTGAAGTACGCGGGAACGGTGATCACGGCGCGCGTGACTTTCTCGCCCAGGTAGGCCTCGGCGGCCTCCTTCATCTTGGTCAGGATCATCGCCGAGATCTCGGGCGGCGAGTACTCCTTGTCGCCGGCCTTGACGCGCGCATCGCCGTTGGGCGCCTGGATGACCTTGAAGGGAACCATCCTCATTTCGTCGGTCACCTCGGCGTACTTGCGTCCCATGAAGCGCTTGATCGAGAAGACCGTATTGGCCGGATTGGTGATGGCCTGGCGCTTGGCCACTTGTCCGACCAGGCGCTCTCCGGTCTTCGAGAATGCGACAACCGACGGTGTCGTCCGGTTGCCCTCCGCATTGGGGATGACGACGGGGTCTCCCCCTTCCATCACGGCAACGCACGAGTTCGTGGTGCCGAGGTCGATTCCGATGATCTTGCTCATTTCTGCTCTCCTTCCGCCTGTCGAACCGCAAGACCCTGCTTCTTGCGAATCAATTGGGAAGGCAAATTATGAAATCTTAGTATTCAATTGTCAAGATATAAGCACACATTTCTAAGTCTAGTTGACTCAGACTATTCGACAACCTTGACGGAGGGCTCGGCTTCGGGCGTTCGCGGCTTGGCTGCCCCCGGGCGAATCTCGGCGACGGGTGCCAGTGTCCGGTCGAAGGAAAGATCGAGGTCTATGTAGCCCCGCGGGTCCTTGCCGTAGAGTCCGAACTTCCCCTGCTCCGGCCGCACGATATAGCGGTAGGCGCGGCCCCAGGGATCGCGCAGGGCGCCTTCCCGGATGATGCCGCTCGCGGCGAGCTCCTCGAGGCTTCGGGGATAACGGCCCGTGGCGTCGTAGTGCACCCGAACCGCCCGCTCGATCGCGGAGAGCCGGTCGAGCGATACCGATTTGGAAAAGACGCCGAAGGGAGAGGTCTCCGCCCACGGGTGCATCAGGAAGTTCCACGGATTGGTCGGCACTTTCCACACTGCGAGGACGCCGAGAAAGAGCACGGCCAGCCAGGCTGCCAGCGCGCCGGGGGAAAACCCGCTCGGTCGCGCTACGGGCTCCACCTCCGGCGCCGGCGGCGGTTCTTCCGGCAAGATCGCGGCCAGCTCGAGTTCCGGCGCGCGGCCCTCGACGATGAGCTTGCGGTCCATCAGATCCGAGAGACCCTTCAACACGTCGAAATCCGACAGGAAAGCGGTCTCCAGGATCTGGCCCACCGTGCGCCTGCCATCGATCCACTTCCAGGTCTCCTGCTCGCTGCGCGAGGCCTGGAGCGCGCCCTCTTCCGGCGGAGTATCGCCGGCCGAAACGAGGCGGAGCGCCTCCTTTCCCTCCGCGCGCCGGAAGACGATGTCGTCGGAGCGGACTTTCTCCTTGAGCCTCGGCAGTTCGTCGTGAATCTGGGCCGCTTCCATCAGAACCGACTCGGTCGGAACCGGCGCCATGTGGTCGGCGTCGTACTCGATCTGCCCTTCCTGGCTGAACCGGAAGTTTCCGTCCGCCCACTGAAACGCGCGCTGGAGCGTTCGGAAGATCTGCAGCCGGAGCGCCTCCTTCAGGTCCTCCGGGGTCACCATCCGCTCGCGGATCAGAAGAAAGCCGAGCCTCTGCCGGGTTTCCTTCTGCAGCTCCAGGGCCCGGGCGAGCTCGCGCTCGCTCAATCGGCCCGCGCGCAGCAGGAGCTTTCCGATCTGGTTCTCGAGACGGTGCTTCTTCGAGTCCGCCGAAACGATCTGACCGCCGAGAAACGAGATCGTGATCGTGTCGTCCCCGCTCTCGACGATCAGAACGCCGCTCTTCCTCTGCAGGCCCAGCACCTGGAAGATGTCGGACAAGGAAAAGGCCCGGAGCGTTCCCTCAAGCCCCATGGGACCTCCTCCAGGCTCCGACGTTGCCCGCGAGCCAGAGGATCAGGGCGAGCGACCCGGCGCACACCGCGAGCGGGCTCAACGACGGCTGCGGCGCGAGCGGACGCACCTCGAAGAAGCGCCAACCCACCGCCGCCGCAGCCAGGGCGAAGAAGAAGAAGAAGAGGGCCGAAATGGCGCGAAGCGGCCTCTCCGAAAAATACGAATGCGCCCCCGGAAGCCCGAACGACAAGAAGCGGCAGGCGCGGTCGCGCGCTGCGATTCGCCGGCGCATTTCGCGGGTCTGCTGGACATGGGCGTCGATTCCCGGCTCCTCCCGGCGAATCTCCAGGCGGATGCAGGGCGAGCAGAACAGAGGAGGGTCCCCGAGGCGCTTGCAGAGCCTGCAGAAGGGGCGGCCGCAGCGCACGCATTCTCCGGCGACTCCCCGGCGGCTGCGCCACCAGGCCGCCAAGAGCGCCAGCACCAGCGCCGCCAGGGGTCCGATCGTCGCCGGCGAGCGAAGCGCCGACACAAGGGTCCGCTCCGGGAGATGCCCGGGCAGCCGCCGGCTCTTCGCCTGCGCGTTCCACATCTCGATCCGGCGTCTCGCCCGGGCCACGGAATACGCGGCCGGGACGACCCGCGAAAGCGTTAGGCGACTCGACCAGGCGTCCACACTCGATTCGGAGATGTCCCTCGCCTGCGCGATCGCGCGAGCCTGACCCTGGAAATCGTAGGACTCTCCGCGGGCCACCGACAGGTTGTAGAGAGCCTCGGCGGCGCGAGGATTGCGTTCGACGGCGGCCGAATAGTCCCGGATCGCCTCGCCATAATCCCCCTCCTCGAAGCGGACGTTGCCCCGGTTGACGAAGGCCCGATAGCCCTTGGGGTCCGCCGACACGGCGCGGTCGTAGGAGGCGATGGCGCGCGCCGAGTCGCCCGCGCGCTGCGCGTACATGCCGAGCAGGAACCAGACGTCGGAATCCTCGTCGAAGACCGAAGACACCTGCCGCAGCCCGTCCTCCGCGGCGCCGTCCTCGCGCTGCTCCTCCAGATCCACGGCCGCCACGTACAGCGGTGAGCGCCGAATGATGTTCTCGCGCCCGATCCCGGCCAGCAAGAGCGGCCCGAGCGCCATCAGGACCAGACCGACGGAGACGATCGCGCGCTCCGGCCCCAAGGCATAGGCAAAGGTCAGCACTCCCCACCACAGCAGCAGCCAGTACGGCCCCAGGCCCGCCGCCAGCGGAATCCCGAGCGCCAACAGCGCGAACGGAAGTCCCGCGCCCGCGCCGACTCGGCGGTCCGCCCACTCCCCCAGGTCATGCCGCAGCCGCGGCCAGACGCGGAAGAGCAGGATGAGAATCGTCGAGAGTGCCGCGGCGGAGGCGGCGGCGAAGGTCCACAGCCCGACGGAAGAAAACAGAGCAAACCGCGCCTCGCGGGTCTGGAGCAAGGCCGCGGCCGCGTCGGGGAGAAGCGACAGGGCCTTCCCGAAGTCCCGCTGCCGCATGAGGAACCCGATCTTGGAGGCCACCGCGTCGTAGCTCGTCTCGTCCAGCGCGATGGCGGCGTCATAGGCGCGCGCGGCCCGCGCCGTGAGTCCCTGCCGTTCGGCCTTACGGCCCTCGAACACCGCCGTCCGCGAAAAGTCGGAGAGATAGCGCACACCGACGGTTTGCGCCGAGCGGCGCAGGCGCGTCATCGCTTGAGTGGCAGCCGCGTCGTCATCCTCGAGGAGGGCATTCAAGAATTCGAACCAGCTCGAGCGGTAGAGCCCCCGCGTGACCGGCGGAGGCAGCGGCGACACCTTCTCCTGGGCGACGGCCGAGGCCCCGGGCCCGGCCGAGACGGCCAGCGAAGCAAGCAGGAGGATTCGGGTGAGCCAGCCGGCCGGCCCGCGTCTACTTGGCGGGCGGACGGCTCACCTCCACAAACGCGAGGCGCAGGTCGTACAGGACGCGCGAAAGAAAGGTGGATTCCTCGAAGGAGAGATTGCCTCGGGTCTTCTGCTCCAGGACGGCGAGCAAGTCGATGATCTCCTGCGCGGCCGGGCGGTCGATGCGTCGGCGTCCGGAGGCCGGGTCCGGGACCATCCCCAGCGCGGCGTAGGCCGGCATCGAAAGAAGTTGGACGATCAAGGCGAAAGCGCCGCGGGGCGTCGCGTCGGCGCGCTCCCCCGCGGGCGGCCGCTCGGTCTCGGGGGGGACTGAGGCGGAGGGGGGCGGCGGCTCGGAAGCCGGCTTCGGCGGACCGGGGGCTTCGGCGCCTCCCTCGGCGCGGTACTCGGGACGGAGCTCCCCGTCCGGCGTAAACATTCTGCGATCGACGACGCGGATTGGCTTTTCTTCTTCGTCGGCCATGACAGTGCCGGGTGAGGTGTCGAGGGGAAATCTTAGCAGGTTGGGCCGAGCCGGTCGCGGGCGGCCGGCTGCAGACGCTCGAGGCTCCGAGCGGGCTGCGATCGGGACGGCTTCTCTGCCGCGGCGACGACCCTTATGATCGGCCCGTGCCTGACGCCGCCGGACACACGGCAATCTCCCGGCCGCCGCTCGCCAGACTCGAAACGGGCGCCGGAGGGAAGCCGTGACACGAGCCGACACCCTCGAGCGTCTCGCCTCCTTGGTCGAGAAGCTCCGGCGGGAGTGCCCCTGGGACCGAGAGCAGACTCCGGACACGATCAAGACGTTCCTTCTCGAGGAGTGCTACGAGACACTCGCAGCGATCGACTCGGGAGACCCGGAAACGCTCCGGGGGGAGCTTGGCGACCTGCTCTTTCAGATCTTCTTTCTCTCGCGGCTCGCCGCCGAGCGCGGCTGGTTCAAGCTGGAGGACGTGGCTCGCGCGATCACCGACAAGATGACCGAGCGACATCCGCACGTCTTCGGCGACGTCGCGGCCCGAGACGCGCAGGAGGTCGCCCGGGGCTGGGAGGCGCGCAAACGCCGGGAGTCGCGGTCGGAATCGGATCCGCTCGGCACGATTCCGGCCTCGCTTCCCGCCCTGGCGGCCGCCCAACGGATGACCTCCCGCGCGGCCGACCTGGGTTTCGACTGGGAGCACGACGCCGACGTGGCCGACAAGATCGTCGAAGAGCTCGAGGAGTGGCGAGTGGCCGCCGGACGCGGCGATACGGCGGCGGAGACCCGGGAGTTGGGCGACCTGCTTCTCTCGGTCGTCAACCTCGCTCGGCGCCGGCGGATCGACCCGGAGGCCGCCTTGCGGCAGACCAACGCGCGTTTCCGCTCGCGATTCGCCGCCGTGTCGCGCCAGGCGCATGCCTCGGGACGCGAGATGAGCGCGATCCCCTTGGCCGAACTGGACGCCTTCTGGGAGGAGGCCAAGAAAGAGGAAACGGCGGAAGAGAAGGGCCGCTGACGGATTCGACGCCGGTGCCGGCCCTCTCTCCCGGAAGGCAACGGCCTCGACGTCACTGGACGAGGTCCCTGACCTTGACGAGCCGGACTCCCCGCCGGGCGAGTGTGGGCAGTTCCTGCTCAAGGACCGAGAGCGTGGCCGGGTGGGGGTGTCCAATCGCGAGGGCCGAGCCTTCCTCCCGCGCCCGCCCAAGGAGTTGCTCGAAGGACCGCTCCACTCCCTCGGGGGTCGCCACGTCGTCCAAGAACACCCGGCGCGACGTCGAAGGCACTCCTGCCGCCTCGGCGGCGTCCCGCGCTACCGTCGATCCCGTCGTCCGGCTATCGACGAAGTACAGCCCGCGGCGCGCGAGCACGGCGACCACGGCGCGCATGACGCGCGCATCCGCCGTCGCCGCGGAGCCCATGTGATTGTTCATGCCGCTCGCTCCCGGAACCGACTCGAGGTCCTCCTCCAGCGTGCGCTCGATCTCCGCGTCGCTCTGCGAGCGCAGAATCACTCCGGGTCCCGGCCGCACGGCGGGATACCCGTGGGGCTCCATGGGCAGGTGCAGGAGGACCTCCTTTCCCGACTCGGCCAGGGCGCGCGCGGCGGCTGGGCTTCCCGGCAAGTCCGGCAGAACCGCTCCGGCCACGGCAAACGGCCACGCCGCGATTCGGGCAACGGCCGCTCGGTCGTTACCGAGGTCGTCGATCAGGATGGCGACACTCGGCCCAGTCCTCTCGGCGGGTGCCGGCGAAGGGCGTGGGGAGCGGGACACCGGAGGACGGGGAGACCGGACGGCATGCGGAATGGCGGACGGCGAAACTGGAATCCGCGGCGGCCGGGGTAGAGCGGGGCGTGTCCGCCAAAGCCAGATCACGGCAATGGCCAGAACCAGGGAGAGGACGGCGAAGAAAGCGGTGGCCGCGGAGATCCGGCTCCGACGCGGCGGCAAGGGCGCCTAATCCGTCACGCGGCCTTGCGGACCGAGGCGGGATTCCGGGCGATCTCCAGGCCGCGCTCCAGAATCGGATCCTTGTCCTTGTCCCCCGCCCCGTCGCCCGGCAGCACCAGGACTCGCTCGTCGGGCGCCAGACCCTTGCCGCCGAGCGGGGTGCCGGCGGGCGAGACGTAGCGCCCGACCGTCATCCAGAGGGTCCCTCCCGAAGGAGTTGGCACCTGCCGCTGCACGACCGCCATGCCAACCGTGCCCTCGCCGACCGTCGTGGCCGGCGCGCGGTCGTGGAGGGCCGCCGCGAAGATCTCCGCGGCGCCGGCAGTCGAGTCGTCGATCAGCACGATGGTTTGTCCGCTCCAGAGCTTCTCGCCGACCGCATCCAAGGGCGCGACGGCGACCTTGCGGGACACGACACGCGCGACACTTCCCTTTCCAACGAAGGGGCCGGCCGCGGCCGCCGCGTTCTCCACGTCGCCGCCGATCGTTCCGCGGACGTCCACGATCAGCTTCGAGACGGACCGCTTGCCCGCCTCGCCGATCGCCTCCCGCAGTTGCGCCGCGGACGCCGGTGTAATGGCCGGCACCCGAATGATGCCGACGTCGCGATCCCAGCGCGTCGTGACCGGGGGAGGTTCCCAGCGCTCGCGGGGGACTCGGAGGCTGACCCGATTCTCGTCTCCCGCGCGGAAAACGATCAACGCGACGCTCGTGCCTTCGGGGCCCTCCAGAGCCGTCCGGATCCTCCACAATGGCGCATTGCGCACGTTCTTGCCGTCGATCGTGTCGATCAAGTCACCGGGGTGAACGCCGGCCTTTTCCCCGGGCGATCCCGGCAGGGCTCCGATCACGTAGGGGAACCCGCCCCGTCGGGCCACGACGATTCCCGGCCCGACCGCGCCTGAAACCTGCCCCGCCCGGTAAGCGGCCCGCTCGGATGCAGGCACGTAGAAGGAGAAGGGATCCAGGGCGTCGGACATGCCGTCGTAGGCGCCCTCCAGGAGCGTCCGACTCTCGACCGACTCGACGTAGTTTGAGCGGGTGAGCGACAGCACGTCGGAGAAGATCGACAGCGCCCGCGAGGCGGGGTCCCGGCCCGAAGCCTCGTTGCCCGATACGGCGCGCAACGAAAGCAGGGCGGCCACGGATCCCACGACGAAGAACAGGCGGGAGCGGTTGGATTTCATCGTGGGGATGGTAACAGACTGGGGCGTCACTCTCTTCCGTCGAGGCAGGTGTGGAGGCTCCTGGGTCGTCGGCCCCACACCCTCCGCCTTCTACCTCAGCCAGGCCACGGGATCGGACGCCTTTTGTCGGTCCCGCACCTCGAAATAGACACCGGCCTCCTCTCGTCCCGGGCCCACGCCGGCCAGGCCCACCGTCGAGCCTACCGGCACGTAAGAACCGGGCGCGACCGAGACGGCCTGAAGCCACGCGTAGAGCGTCAGCACGCCGTCGCCATGATCCAGGATCACGAGGTTTCCGTATTCGGCCAGCCACTGCGCGTAGACCGCCTTGCCGCTGTACACCGCGCGCACCGGCGTGCCCTCGGGCAGGGAGACGGCGATGCCATTGGAAAACGTCCAGGCGTCGAACTTGGGATGCCGGTGGCGGCCGAAGGTTTCGATCAGGGTTCCGCGCGCCGGCCAATCCAGAACCCCCTTCCAGGGCCGGATGCTTCCCGAGGGGCTCGTGGGTGCCTCGCTCGAGACGCGCGACAAGGTCTCGAGCAGCCGCTCGAGGCGCTCGGCCTTGTCGGTCAGGCTCGCGACTTCCTCGCGGCCCGACGCCGCCAGCCGCCGCTGCCGAGCCAGAAACTGCTCGCGCTCCTGCTTGAGCGCGGCCACCCGCACCGCCTCGCGGCGGCTCTTCGCGTAGACCTGGTCGATTTCCTTCTTGACCGTCTGCTCGCGGTCGAGATCCAGGGAAAGCCGCTCCCGCGCGGCGCGGTCGCGAGCGAGCAGGTCTCCGTCCCGGCGCGCCAGGACATCGAGCCGATCGATGCCCTCCAGGAAGGCATTCAGGTCGTTGGCCTCGAGCAGGATCCGGAAGTATCCGAAGCGCCCGAATCGATGAAGGACTCGCGCCCGGGCGACCAGCGCCCGACGACTCTTGTCCGCCGCCGCCGCCGCCGTTTCCCGTTCGGCCGACAGCCCGCGCAGCCGGACCGCGAGCTCCTCCCGGCGGGCCGACAGGGCCCGATTCTCCTCCGTCGAGAGCTCGAGCTTGAGGTCGAGGCGTTTCAACTCCCCCTCGGCGGTCGCAACGTTCTTCTCGCTCTCGGCGAGTTTCTTTTCGAGAGCCGCGATGCGGGCCTGGATGCGCGCCAGATCCGCCTGACGCTGCTCCCCGGCCGATGCCGGAGGCTCGGGCGCCTGGGCGAGGAGCGCGGAGGCCCGCAGGAGCAGAGCGGCAGCCGGCAGGAGCCTCACCAAAGCGACTTGCCCGCCGCGTCGGCGACCGGACCGGCGCCGAGAAGTTGGCGCACGGAGGCCGTCACGTCGGCGATTGCCGGAACGGGCGTGGCGCGGAACGGCTTGGAGGCGAAGAGAACTCCGCGCACCAGATCGGGATCGAGCGAACAGTGGTCACCCGACCAGACGTCGCGGTTGTCTTCGAAGACGCTCGGTGTTGGGACACCCAGAGACGATTGCCAGGAGACGCGGTAGGGCGGGCGGTTGGTCACGATCAGGTCCGGGATCAGCCGCGGGTCGAAGCGCCGATAGATTTGCTCGCGCTTGAAGACGCGCGAAACCGCGCGTGCGCCTCCGCTCGGGTCGGTCAAGGCCTCGAGCTTGGCGATCAATTCGTTCCGCAGCGCCTCGTACTCGGCGCCGGGCGCGACGATCCCATCAGCCTCTCTTCCGCGCAGGTTCACGTAGACGTCGCCCAGGCCCATCGCGTAGGCGCGGGACTTCGACCAGTCGACCGCTTCCCAGAACTGCCCGCGCGAGAAGAGGGCCTCGAGGCTCTTGCGCTCGGCTCCTCCCTTCAAGACCATGTAGCCGTTCTCGACGAGCCAGCTGTTGTAGTTGACGGATCGTCGCCAGGTGGCAAACCCGTGATCGGAGAGAACGATGAGAACGTCCTGCGGGGCGAGCGCCTGCGCGGTCTCACCGACGATCGCGTCCATGGTCTCGTAGGCCTTCTCGACGGCGTCGCCGAACCGCGCCGCGAGCGACGCGTCGTAGGCCGGGTGGTCCCGATCGCGCAGGCGCCAGAAGACGTGCGCGACGCGATCGGTGAACTCGAAGTACTGGAAAAGCAGGCGCGAGCGCTCGGACAGCAGGGCCCGAAACATCTTGCGCTCCTGCGCCACCGTGTCCGCGACGTCCTGGAGGAAGGCCGACTCGTCGAAGGTGCCCGATTGAATCGACCAGGTGTCGATCCCCCACCCCATCGTCTTGTAGCGGCCGAACCGCCGGACGAGATCCCGCGCGAAGCGCTCGGGCTCGGACAACGCGAATCCCGGCGGGAGCCTCTCGGGATCGAACTGGATCGGGGAAACGTACAGGGCGATCTCGGGATTCACCTTCTCCGCCAAGAAACGCGCATACCCGTGAACGGTGATCAACGGGTTCACGCGGAAGGGCGTCGAAAGCCAGCCGCTCCATGCTCCCGGGGCGAGCTCCACCCGCTGTCCGGCGACCTCGACGGTCAGCCGGTCCCGGGCGGGCGAGACCGCGAGAACGAGGGGAAGCTCGATGGCGCCTTCCCGCCCGAAGGGTTTTCCGGGGGGTCCGACCAGCTTCGTCGCGATCCTCCCCACGTTGGACTCCAGCCGGACGATCTCGACGGAAAAGTCATTGCCTTCGCGCGGCGCGAAGAAGGGATCCGACGTGTAGAAGGCCGGCTTGCCGATCCGCCCCGAGATGTCGGGCACGCCCAGCCCCGACAGCAGCGTGCCTTCCCGGAAGGGCTCCGGCGGAAAAGTCACCGGCATGCGCATGACCGTCGCCGGCCGGGCGCCGGCGACGCTCCAGAAGGTCTCGCCGCGGCGGTTGTTCTTGACGGCCGGGCGGGAGGGCGGCAACCAGGCCCGAATCGCGAGGAAAACGCCGGCGAAGGCCAAGGCTCCAGCGGCGCCCAGAATCAAGAGCGGTGCGAGTCCGCGCCGGCGGCGCCACAGAGCCACCGCGACGGCCCACAGAAGCAGCGCCGGTACCAGGCCCAGGGCGATCGGATTGGCCCTGCCGAAGAGGATGGGCGCGGTGGTTTCCTCGGCGACCGCGAAGGTCGGCACGCGGTCGGCCGGGTCGCGCTTCAAGAAGTCGAAGATCTCCGTGCCTCCGGGGTCGAGCCCGGTCGTGAACGTCGCCCAGGACACGGGCGTCTGGGCGGGCACGGTGGGCGTCAACGGCGAATAGCCGCCGCGGCGCTTCAGGGCGGCAAGGTTGGGAAGCCGGCCCGCGGCGAGCATCTGCTCGACCACCTGCGAATCGACGCCGTCGAAGCCGAGGATGACGACGCGGGGCGCCTCGGCCCCCCGCAACGGCGCCGCCAGCGCCAGCGCGAAAGCCGCCAGCGTGAGCGGGAGCCGCGCCGCTGCCGAGGGTCGCACCCGCAGAGTGTAGCAACCCGGCAGCGCGGCCGCACTATATCAAAAGTGATATAGCGGCGCGGTCGCCCGCCGCCGAGCCGGCTTAGAATTCCCCCGTGACGACGCGCACCGAGGCGCTACCGGAGCTGCTGGCCCGTATCCCCGATCCGGAGATCCGCGCCCTCTTCACGCCGGCCTTCATCCTCTGCTCGGAGCACTTCGACCGGTTCACCGTCGACGTGCTCTTGGAGCTCGTGCGGGAGCTCGAACTGGAGCCCCTCCTGCGCGAAGGCGCAACGGTCACCCGGCTGCGCGAGGCAAGGGGATACGCGCCCCGCGCGTCGGCCCCGCTCGCGTGGATCCTCGGCAAGCTCGCCTCCGAGGACTACCTGGACGTGGTGGCGCGGGAGCCGGAGCCGGCCTACCGCGCGCGAGGCCCGATTCCCGTCGGCGACCCCGACCGCGCCGAGCGGCAGGCGCAGGCAATCGATCCCGCCTCGATGCCCGCCTTCGCCGTCGTCCGGACGATGCGGCAACACGTGCCCGAGTTCTTGCGCGGCGAGAAGACCGGCGAAGAGATCCTCTTTGCGCCGCCGCGGCTGCCGCTCTGGTTCGACTATTTTTCCAACGACAACCTGCTCTACCAGATCAACAATCGGCTCGGGGCCGAAGCCGTGGCGCGAGCGCTTCCCGAACACGCGGCGACCGTCGTCGAGATCGGCGGCGGGTCGGGCTCGGCGGCGCTGGCGGTGGGCGAACGTCTCGCGCGCGACGCCGCGCTCCCCCGCATCGGGCGATACGTCTTCACGGAGATCGTCCCCACTTTCCTGCGGCGGGCCGAGCGGAGTCTCAAGGCGCGCTTCCCGGAACTCTCCATGGATTTCCGGCGCCTCGACATGGACCGCGACTTCGCGTCGCAGGGAGTTGCCGCCTCGACCGCCGACCTCGTCTATGCCGTCAACACGATTCACGTCGCCAAGAACCTCGGCGAGACGCTGGGGCGGATCCGCGAGACGCTCAAACCGGGCGGTACCGCCGTCTTCTCCGAGTGCGTGCGGCCCTACGAGGGACAGCCCATCTACGTCGAGTTCGTCTTCAACTTCCTCGAAAACTTCACCGGCGTTTCCACCGACCCGGCCACGCGGCCCAACCACGGGTTCTTGACGCCCGAGAGCTGGCGCCGGGCCCTGCGGGCCGCGGGATTCGAGAAGCCCGAGATCCTGCCCGACGTCGAAAGCCTGGCCAAGTACTACGACGCCTTCTTCGTGGCCGCGGTCACGGCCAGGAAGCCGAGGGGTTAGGGGCGAGGGGCGAGGGGCGAGGGAAAACGAGCTGTGGGCTTTCGTTTCTTCCCTCACACCTCACACCTCACACCTTCCTCGAAGGGTCGTCCCAAAAAGGATAGAAGCAGTACCACTGATCCGGGTATTGCCGCACATAGCGCTCCAGAATCGCAACGTAGCGCTCGAGGTTTCGCCGGAGGGCGGCGTCCCGGTCGCCGTTCGTGTCGATCGGCAACGGTTCCTCCACGATGGCGCGGTACCGGCCGGGACCCGCGCGGACGATGAAGGCGGGAAGCACCACCGCCCCCGTCGCCATTGCCACTCGCAGGGGCCCGCGCGGAAAGTAGGCCTCGCGGCCGAAAAACGGGATCGCCATGCCGGTATTGTTGAAATCGCGATCGCCTTGCATTCCGACGATGGCGTTCTCCGAGAGAGCGCGCATGACCGCCAGCGTGGGCAACACGCTGCGATCGATCGGGATCTCGACGACGCCCGACTGGAGGTGGAGCCGTCGCCGCGCGCGCTCGACACCGGGAAAGATGTCCGGCACGAGCACGACGTGGATCGGCTGACGAATCTCCGCGAGCATCAAACCGCCGATCTCCCAGTTCCCCAGATGGGCCGTCAGAAGCAGGACGCCTTTGCCTCGCTCCCGTCCCTCGAGGATTCTCCCGAAACCCACGACACTCTCCACCAGCCGCGACGCCTCGCCCGGCGGCCGCGTGGCGAAATGCAGAAAATCGGTCCAGGCGGCGAAATGGCTGCCCACCATGTCCTGCGCGGCGCGGCGCACGCGGGGCGAGTCGGCCGGCTCTCCCAGGATGACGGAAAGATTCGAGCGCGCGGCGGCCAGATACTTGGGTCGCAGCCGGTAGTACAGACGCGCCGTCGCGCGGGCCCCGGCCGCCAGGGAGCGGGGCGGCAGCGTGCGGCCGACGAAGAGGGCCGCGGGGAACCAGACGTGCGAGGTCGCCGAGGCCAGAACCCGCACCAAAGGATTGCGGCTGGCCATCTTCTCCTGCATGGAGGGATCGTGGTCAGTCGCGCGCCGGGAGTCAAGGCGCGTGCCCGATCCTCCGGGTTAACATCCGGCGGTGCCGTCCGCACGCCGCCGCGACGATCCGGCCCGGTCCTCCGCCACGGCGCGCGAGGCCCTCGCCGCGGCCTTCCCCTACGTGGTCTTGGTACTGCTCGCCCTGCTTTCCTGGAACCGCTGGATCGAGCCGTACGTGGATTCGGGCCGGGAGCTCGAAACGCCCTGGCGGATATCCACCGGACAGCGTCTCTACCGGGACGTCCGCTTCTATCACGGGCCGCTCGCGCCTTACCTGGCTGCCGCCGTCGATCGTGTGGCCGGCCCGTCCTTGCCCGCGCAGATCGGCCTGGCCGCCGCGATCGCTCTCGCCAACCTCGAGACGCTGCGACGGCTGGCGCGACGCCTGCTCTCTCCCGGGCGCGCAGCCCTGGCCACGGCGCTGATCGTCGCGGTGGCGTTCTTCCAGCGCCCGGGCGGCTGCCATCTCTTTCCTTTCAGTTTCGACACGGCGATTGCCGCCGCGGCAATCGCCCTGGCGATGCTTCACGCATCGGGCCGACAGAGCGCGGGCGGGGATCGCGTGGCGGCTCTCTGCCTGCTCGCGGCGCTGCTCTCGCGACCCGAAATGGGCCTCGCCGCGATTGCGGCCCTCGCGATCGAACGGCGCAGCGCGCGCCGGCTTCTCGTGCCGGCCGTTCTGCCTCTCGGCGTGGCCGCCGCCGTCTATGCAGGAATCTCCGCCGGCACGCCTCTGGGAACTCTGCGCCAGGAGGGTTGGCTGGCGATCATCGGGCCGCCGCAGACGTTTCGCGACATCTACTCCTCCTATGCGGGGCTCGACCGTCCGGCGCTGCGCCTGGCGGAGCTCGCCCTGGCGACGGTTGTTCTTCTGCTGGTGGCCTCTCTTCTCGCGGCCGCGTCGGCGATCGCCGCCCGAGTCCGCCGGGGCGGCGGCGCATTGGAAGTCGCCGCGGTCGCGGTCCTCGCCGCCCTCGCCGCGATCTCCTTGGACCCTCCCGGAGGGTTGGCCGCGACACTGTCATTGTTTCCGCCCCTGGTGCGCGTTGTGCCCCCGCTCGTCCTGGCGGCGGCCGGCTGCCGTTTGACGCTTCGCCTCGTCGGCCGAAGACCCGCCTCCGTGTTGGAAGAAGTTCCCGACGCCCTCCTGGTCATCTCGGGGCTGCTCGGGGCGCGCCTCTTGCTCGCGGCCGGCTACGTGGGGCCCTACAGCGCGTTTCTCCTTCCCCTGCCCCTCTTGATCGCCTTCGTCGCAGCCTTCCGTCTGGCGGATGGGGCCGCAACGGCCGTGGGGCCGCGGCTGCCGCGCTTGCTCTCCGCGGCGCTCGCGGTGTTCCTCCTCTGCCGAGCCGGTGACCTCGCCCGGATCTTTCGCCATTCGGGCTGGGCAAAAGTGGACACGCCGGCCGGATCGCTTTGGCTGACGGAGCCGGTGGCGTCGACGACCCGCGAGGTGCTCCAGGACCTGACCGCCCGCGTGCCGGCGGGGGGCTCGCTCACCGGCTTCCCCGAGGCCGGATTCTTCAACTACGTCCTGCGTCTCTCAAACCCGCTGCCGCAGGACCAGTTTTTCCCCGGTCACCTGGACGCCGCGGCCGAGGCGGATGCAATCGCGCGACTGTCGCGGCGGGCGCCGGACGCCATCCTTTACGCCAACGTCCTCGCCGTCGGCCACCGCGCAGTCCGCTTCGGAGCCGATTACCTGCCCGCGCTCGATCGGGCCGTGCGCCAGAACTTCGAGGTCGCGGCTTCCTACGGGCCCGGGGCCGGACCGCAGGCGCGCATCGGTGATCCCCAGTTCTTCGTGGAGGTCCGCGTGCCCCGCGCCGCGCGCCCCGCGCCGTGAGGCTCGACCTGGCCGTTTCGGGCCGGTTCGGGCTCTCGCGCCGCGCCGCGCGAGAGGCCGTGCGCGCCGGGAGGGTGGATCTGGCGGGAGTCCCCCAGGACCAGCCGGGCCTCGAGATCCCGGAGGAGGCGCCCCTCGCCTATCACCCCGAGCGGCCCGCTCGCCGCCGCGTCCGCACGCGCCTCGAGGTGCTCCACGAGGACGACGACCTGCTGGTGGTCGAGAAGCCCGCCGGGCTTCTCGCCGTGCCGACGGCGGAGCGGGAAAAGGACACCTTGCTGTCGCGGGTCTCGCTGTACCTCCAGCATCGCTACCGGAGGCGGCCCTACGTGGGTGTCGTGCACCGGCTCGACCGCGAAACCTCGGGAGCGCTCGTCTTCGCCCGAACACGCGAGGCGCTGCGGGTTCTCCAGCAGCACTTCCGCAACCACGAGATCGAGCGGGAGTACCTGGCGATCGTCACCGGGCAGCCTCCCTCGGCCGGGCGCTTCGACGCGGCGCTCGCCGGCGACGGCACCGTCCGCCGCCGCGCCGTGGCGCGCGTCGGCGAGCCGGGAAAGCGCGCCGTCACACGCTACCGGGTCTTGCAGAGGCTCTCGGGTGCCAGCCTCGTGGCCGTCGAGCTCGAGACGGGCCGCACGCACCAGATCCGGATCCACTTCGCGGCCGCGGGCCACCCGGTGCTGGGTGACCGCGTCTACCGCCGCCCGGGCGCTTCGGCGCCGATCGAGGTTGGCCGACAGATGCTTCACGCCCGCCGGCTCGGCGTCCCGCATCCCCGAACCGGCCGAATGGTGCGTGTCGAGGCTCCGATCCCGAAGGACTTCTCGGACGCCCTTGCGGCTCTGCGCCCGAGACCCGGGCAAAGAAAAAAGCGCCCCGGACCAGCCGGGGCGCTCGACCGACAATCGGTGACGACGAGCTAGGCAAGCACGACAACGACCACGCGGCGGTTCTTGGCCCGGCCATCCTTGGTCTTGTTGGAATCGACGGGCTCGTCCTTGCCATAGGAGATGGTCGACATCCGGTTCAGGGCGACCCCCTTCTGGTTGAGGTAGCGCCGAACGGCTTCCGCTCGCTCGCCGCCGAGCATGAAGTTGTACGCGTCCGACCCCGTCGAATCAGTGTGTCCTTGGATCTCGAGATACACGTTCTTGTTCTCCGACTTCAGGCGGTTGGCGAAGTCGTCGAGCTTCTCCATGGCGTCCTTGGAGAGTTCATGACCGTTGGTCGGAAACTTCACCGCGTCGTCGGAGAGCACCAGGCTGTAAACGAACTTGCCTTCGGCGAGCTTGCCTGCCGCCTGGGCGCGCTCGAGGGCTTCGCGCGTCGTCTTGTCGAGCTCCGTGATCTTGACGCCTTGCTCGCGAACCTTGGTCTGTGTCTGCTCGACCTGCGACTCCACCTGGCTGATGTGCTTCTCCGACGCAGCGCTGCTTTTAGAAACCTCCTCGCCCACGTAGGTCTTCGTCGCGCACCCCGTGAGTCCGAAAGCGCCTAGAAGGAGCGCTCCGCCCGCGACCGTCCACCGCTGCCACCTTGGGTTGACCATGGGCACCTCCTCTTTGAAAATGGTTATCTTCGCGCGCCTACGGGGCCGTACCCCGATAGCCGCGCCGCGTCCGCACGCCCCAGGAACCGGGCTTCAATACGGACACCACGACAACACGGTATTTTATATCTCCCTGACCCGATGGTGTAAAGCCCAACAGATACTGTTTTCGAACCTCCCGGTCGATCTGGGAGGCCAAGGGACGCAGGTCCTCCTCCCCGGCCGCCAGGTACATCTGGCCGCCGCTCGAGGAGGCGAGCATCTTCAGGTTGTCCAGAGCCAGCTCCTCCTTCTCCTTGTCCGAGAGCCGCTCGAACGCGGCGTTCTTGATGCCGATCGCGTAGACCGGCGTCGAAACCTGTTGCAGGATCTCTGCCATCTCCACATTCGAGAGATGGCTCGCGTTGTCGATCCCATCGGTAAAGAGCAGAATCGCCCGCTTGCTGTTCTTTCCCTCGACGAGCCGCGAGGGAGTCGCCGCGACAGCGTCGAAGAGAGCGGTTTGGCCATCGGGCTCGAGTCCGGCCAGGCCGCGTTGAAGGCGCGTCGGATCGCCGGAGAAAGACGCAATGGTCCGAACCTCCCCGTCGGAGAAGGCAAAGAGCGCGAAATCATCGCCGGCCTTTCGGTTGGCAATGATCTGGCGGATGGCGTCCTTCGCCATGTCGAGCTTGCCCCCGATGCTCATGCTGCCGGAGGTGTCCACGAGGAACGCGAAGGAGACCGGCGCGCTCTCGTCGCGGTCGAACGTGTCCAGCGGGACGGGCTTTCCCTCGACCGAGACGCGGAAGTCCTTCTGCTCGAGGCCCTGAGCAAACCGCCCCTTCCGGTCGAACACGACGGCCGGCAGAAGGACGTACTCGCTGCCAGCCGATTCCGTGTAGGTCGGCAGCTCCTCGGGCGTGGAACCGGCAGGACGGGGGTTCTGGGCCGGGGCAACCAAGCCGGGAAGGAGGGCAAAAACGAACGCCAGGAGGACCCGTTTCACCAAGAAATTATAAGGCCTTTCGGCTCGACGATAATCCCCGGGCGTGGGGACCCCCGATCTCTCGATTGTCCTCGTTCGGCCACACCTGCCCGCCAATCTGGGCTCCGTGGCCCGCGCCGCCCGCAATTTCGGCGTCCAGGACGTTCGACTGGTGGAGCCGGCGGCGGAGGCCGACGAGGAGTCCCACCGGCTCGCATCGGGGGCCGATGGCGTGCTCGCAAACTTGCGGCGGTACCCGCGGCTGCCCGACGCCGTGGCCGACCTCCAGGCCGTCGTGGCCACCTCCTCGCTGCGCGGACGGGAAGAACAGCGATTTCTGTCCCTCGGGGAACTTCCCGCCTTCCTCGAGGAGCTCGGAGGGAGAACCCGGGTCGCCTTCGTTTTCGGTCCGGAGCGAAGCGGGCTGACCGAGGAGGAGCGGGCGCAATCGAGCGCTTGCCTGCGCTTGCCGACCGAGCCGGAGTTCCCGACACTCAATCTGTCGCACGCGGTCGCCGTCGTGCTCGCGGTGGCGCGCCTCTCGGAGGGCCCTCGGAGCTCTCCCGAACAAGCCTGGGCGCCCGCCGGCGAGGTCGAGGCGGCGATCGGACACTGGGATCAGGCGCTCGACGCGATCGGCTTCTATGACACCGGGCACCGGGGACGGTCGCTCCGCGACTGGCGTCGGATCGTGGCCGCGCGGCCCATGAATCGCCGCGAGGTCGCGATGCTGCGGGGAGTGGCGAATCGGATCCTGGTGTCGCTCCGGAGGAGGTGACCCACCTGCCGGGGCTGCTTTGAAATTTCCCTCTGCGACGGGACGGCCCGGTCGCGACGGCGGGTCGGCGGTCCTCGCCCCGCCGGTCGGTCTGCTACAGCAACTCCGACTCGGAGAAGAAGAAGCCGATCTCCTTGGCCGCGTTCTCGGCCGAGTCGCTGCCGTGAATCGCGTTTCGCTCGATGTCGGTTCCGTGCAGTTGACGAACGGTGCCCACCTCGGCCTTCCGAGAGTCGGTCGACCCCATGGTCCGCCGCAGGTGCGCCACCGCGTCGGATCGCTCGAGCGCGGCCACCACGACCGGCCCCTCCGTCATGAATCGGACCAGCGCGTCGTAGAAGGGCCGGTCACGATGCACCGCGTAGAAGCCTCGGGCCTGCTCGGGCGACAGGCGCACCCGCTTCAAGCCCAGAAACCGGAAGCCCTCCCGCTCGAGATGCGCCAGGATCGACCCGACCTTGCCGGCCGCCACCGCGTCGGGCTTCAGAATCGTCAACGTGCGTTCCATCCGCCGGACTCCTTGAGCCTCGAATCTCAGAATTCTCGGACGTCGACCGGCAGCTTGTCCTCCGTCGCGACTCCCGCCATCGCCAGGGCCGCGAGCATCCGCCGGGGCTCCTGAGAGCCGACGAGCAGGGTGGACCCGTCGCGGCGCGTGATCCTGATCCCTCGGTTTCCGCGAGCGTTGACGGCCCGGCGGGTCCCCGCGCCCCGAAGGCCCCAGCCGCCGTAGTCGCGGACGGGTCGGTACACGACGGCCTCGGCGCGCGCGATCTCCCGCAGCGGCACACGAATCGAGCCCAGAAACCCGTAGCGGACCGTGACCGCTTCCGGCGTTACGGTCGTCTGCATCCGGAGTGTCAGGACGCCAAAGAGAAGCAGCAGCAACGCCGCCAGCAGGACGTATACCCACGGAGCGAAGCTCTGGGACTCCTCGTAGAGAATCGATCCGGCGCTCACCGCCCGAGGACCTCTCTCATACGGCTCCCGATGTCGGCCGGCGACCGGACGACCGCGATGCCGGCGGCCTCGAGGGCCTTGACCTTGTCGGCCGCGGTTCCCCGCCCGCCCGCGATGATCGCCCCGGCATGGCCCATCCGGCGTCCGGGCGGCGCGGTCTGCCCGGCGATGAAGGCCACCACGGGCTTGCGGAAGTGGCCGGCCACGAAACAGGCGGCTTCCTCCTCGGCCATGCCTCCGATCTCGCCGATCAAGACCACGGCTTCCGTGCCCGGATCCTCCTGGAAGGCGCGCAGGCAGTCGATGAAGCTCGTGCCATTGACCGGGTCGCCGCCGATCCCGATGACGGTGGATTGGCCGAGCTCGAGCCGTGTCAGCTGATCCACCGCCTCGTAGGTCAGCGTTCCGGACCGAGAGATCACGCCGATCGAGCCCGGACGGTGGATCCGGCCAGGCATGATGCCGATCTTGCATTGACCCGGCGTGATGATGCCGGGGCAATTCGGGCCGATCAATCGCACCGGTGTCTCCGCGGCGTCCCGCTGCGCGAGGTACGCGCGGACGCGCACCATGTCGTTGGTGGGAATCCCCTCGGTGATACAAGCGATGACGCCCACGCCGGCCTCGGCCGCCTCGCCAATCGCATCACCCGCCAGCGCCGGCGGCACGAAGATCATCGAGGCGTTCGCCCCCGTCTCCTTGACGGCTTGCGAGACCGTGTGGAAGACCGGGATCCCCTCGTGAAGAGTGCCGCCCTTGCCCGGGGTCACTCCGGCCACGACCTGCGTTCCGTAATCGCGACAGGCGAGCGCATGGAACGTTCCCTCACGCCCGGTCAGCCCCTGAACGAGGAGTCGCGTCTCCCGACCCACCCAGATGCTCATGTCCGCGTCGCCTCGACCGACTTGCGCGCCGCGTCGGCCAGTCCGTCGGCCGGAGTGATCTTCAGGTTCGACTCGCGAAGGATCCGTTTGCCCTCGTCCACGTTCGTGCCTTCCAGACGGACGACGACCGGAATCGAAAGGCCCATCTCGCGCACGGCCGCGACCACGCCCTTGGCGATGATGTCGCAGCGCATGATGCCGCCGAAGATGTTGATGAGCACCGCCCGGACGTTTCGGTCCGAGAGGATGATCCGGAAGGCGTTCTGGACCTGCTCCTCGTTGGCCCCGCCGCCGACATCCAAGAAGTTCGCCGGCTCCCCGCCCGCGAGCTTGACCAGGTCCATCGTCGCCATGGCGAGCCCGGCGCCATTGACCATGCAGCCCACGTTGCCGTCGAGCTTGATGTAGTTCAGGCCGTATTTCGACGCCTCCACCTCGAGCGGATCCTCCTCGGCCAGATCCCGCATGTCCTTGATGTCCGGATGGCGGAAGAGCGCGTTGTCGTCGAAGTTCATCTTCGCGTCGAGCGCGAGAACGTCGCCCGACCGGGTCACCAGCAGGGGATTGATCTCCGCGAGCGTGGCATCCGTTTCGACGTACGCGCGAAAGAGCGCGGGCATGAAGGAAAGCCCTTTCCGGTAGCTCTCGCCGGCGAGGCCGAGGGCGAAGGCGATCTTGCGCGCCTGGAAGGGGAACATGCCGAGAGCCGGATCGAGGACCTCGCGAATGATCGCGGAAGGGTCCTTCGCGGCCACTTCCTCGATCTCCATGCCGCCCGAGCGCGAAGCCATCATGGCCGGCAGCCCGCGCGTCCGATCGAGCGTGATTCCGAGGTACAGCTCGCGGTCGATGTCGAGGGCCTCCTCGACGAGCACCTTCTGGACGACGCGTCCCGAAGGCCCGGTCTGCGGCGTGACGAGATTCATGCCCAGCATGGCCCGGGTCAAGGCGAGCGCCTCCTCCGGATCCTTCGCGAGCCGGACGCCGCCTCCCTTGCCGCGCCCGCCGGCGTGGATCTGGGCCTTGATCACCGCGCGCCCCCCCAGCCGCTTGGCGATCTCGCGCGCCTCGCCGGGATTGTCGGTGACCTCGCCACGGGGCACGGCCACCCCGTAGCGCGACAGGATGGCCTTGGCTTGATACTCGTGAACCTTCATGCGTCTGAGAGAGCGAGGATTATAGGGGAAGGCGGGCGGCCGAGAAGGTGGGAGGTCAGAGGCGGGGATGCCCGCGGAGCGACACCGTTCTCTATCCTCCGAGCAGTTTCTTCAAGCCGTGGACCGTGCAGGCGCGGTACATCTCGGCGATGGCCGTCGTCAAGGGAATCTCCTTTGGACAGGCACGCACGCAGTTTTGGGCGTTGCCGCAGTCGTCGATGCCGCCATCGGCCATGAGGGCCTCCAGCCGCTCGGCGGCGTTGCCGGCGCCGGTCGGGTGACTGTTGAAGAGTCGCGCCTGGCCGATCGCCGAGGCGCCGATGAAGTTGGAGCGGTCGTTGATCTGAGGGCAGACGTCGAGGCAGTTTCCACAAGTGATGCAGCGCGAGTACTCGTAGGCCAGCCGGCGCTCCGCCTCCGCCATCCGGGGTCCCGGCCCCAGGTCGTGGGTGCCGTCGATCGGGATCCAGGCCCTGACGCGCTTCAAGGCGTCGAACATCGGCTGCCGGTCGACCGACAGGTCGCGCAGCACGGAGAACTTCGCCATGGGCTCCAGACGCACCGGCTGCTCCAGCTGGTCGATCAGGGCCGTGCAGGCCATCCGAGATACGCCATTGATCCGCATCGCGCACGAGCCGCAGACCTCCTCGAGGCAGGCCCGGTCGTAGACAACCGGGGAAGTCGGGCGGCCGTCGCGGGTCTTCGGGTCCTTCGCGATTTCCATGAGCGCCGAGACCACGTTCAGGCCAGGCCGGTGAGAAATTTCGTACTCCTCCCAGTAAGGCGCGGAGGTCGGCGTGTCCTGCCGTTTGACCCGAAACGCGATCTTGGCGGTCATGCTTTCCGATCTTACCCGCGGGCCGTCCCGTCAGTACTTCCGCGCCCGCGGTTTCACGAGCGACGTGTCCACCGGCGCGTAGGTGATTTTCGGTCCATCGGGTGAGTGCTCGGCCATCGTGGTCTTGAGGAAGTTCGCGTCGTCGCGCGGCAGGACGTTTTGCCCCTCGATGGGCGCGGCCAGGTCCCGAACCTTGAAATGCGCCCCGCGCGACTCCTCGCGCATCAGGGCGCCCCGCGTCATGACCCGTGCGAGCACGAGCATGTTCTTGAGCTGATTGACGAACGAGATCTCCCGGTTCGAGTAGGTCGAGCGGTCCGTCAGGCCGATCCGGTTCGAGCGGTCCGAGAGCTCCTGGAGTTTCGCCTCGGTCTCCCGGAGCTTCGCGTTTTCCCGGATCACCGTGACGTTGTCCGTCATCCAGTCGCCCATCTCTTCGGCGATCACATGAGGGTTCTCCGGGCCGGACATGCCCGCAATGCGTCGGAACTGCTCCTCCCAGCGCTGTCGCGCGGACGCGAAGGCGCGATCGTCGGCGGGCAGGCTCGGAGCCGTTTCGCGGGCGTAGCGCACCATCGCGGGACCGCCGATCTTGCCCGCGTAGAGGCAGGAGACGAGCGAGTTGGCCCCCAGGCGGTTGGCGCCGTGAATCGAGAAGTCGACCTCTCCCCCTGCGTAGAGCCCCGGGATGTTGGTCGATTGGTTGCGGGCGGAACGCTCCTCGAGCATTCCGGTCTTCTCGTCCTTCTGGAAGTCGACCCAGAGCCCGCCCATGGAGTAGTGCATTCCGGGAAAGACCTTCATCGGAACTACCCGCGGATCTTCCCCGACAAATTTCTCGTAGATCTCCAGGATTCCGCCGAGCTTGACGTCCAGGTCGCGGGCCGGGATGTGCGTCAGGTCCAGATACACCTGGCGTCTTCCGTCCACGCCGAAGCCGTTGCGGCAAACGAGGAAGATCTCCCTTGTCGCGATGTCGCGCGGCACGAGGTTGCCGTAGGCGGGGTATTTCTCCTCGAGGAAGTACCAGCGCTCCTTCTCCGGGATCGACGCGGGGTTGCGCCTGTCCCCCGGCGTGCGCGGCACCCAGATCCGGCCCCCTTCGCCCCGCGCCGACTCCGACATCAGCCGCAGCTTGTCGGATCCAGGGATCGACGTCGGGTGGACCTGGATGAACTCTCCGTTGGCGTAGATCGCGCCGTCCTGGTAGGCCGCCGCCGCCGCGGTGCCGGTGTTGATCACGGAGTTGGTCGAGCGTCCGAAGACGATGCCCGGGCCGCCGGTCGCGAGCATCACGGCCAGCGCCGGAAACGCCTCGATCCGCATGGAATACCAGTCGAGAGCGACGATTCCTCGGCAGCGTCCGGCCCCGTCGCGGACCAGCCCCAGAAACTCCCAGGCCTCGTACTTGCGCACGAGCCCCTCGACCTCGTGCCGGCGCACTTGCTCGTCGAGCGCGTACAGCAGCTGCTGTCCGGTCGTGGCGCCCGCGAATGCGGTGCGGTGATATTTCGTTCCGCCGAAGCGGCGGAAGTCGAGCAGACCCTCCGGCGTGCGGTTGAACATCACCCCCATGCGATCGAGCAGGTTGATGATCGCGGGCGCCGCGTAGCACATCGCTTTGACGGGAGGCTGGTCTGCCAGGAAGTCGCCCCCGTAAACCGTGTCGTCGAAGTGAATCTCGGGCGAATCTCCCTCTCCCTTGGTGTTAACCGCGCCGTTGATGCCGCCCTGGGCGCAGACCGAATGGCTCCGCTTGACGGGAACGATCGAGAAGAGGTCGACGCCGACGCCCATCTCCGCCACCCGGATCGTCGTCATGAGACCCGCGAGGCCGCCGCCGACGACGATGACGCGCTCCTTCGTTTCGACCACGCCCGGCTCCGGCTAAACGCGAAAGGCCGAGATCGAGCGGATTCCGATCACCGACAGGAGCACGAACACGACCGCCGACACGTACGCCATCCGGCGCTGGGCCGAAGGCGAGACCGTGATGCCCCAGACGATCGAGAAGGACCAGAGGCCGTTCGACAGGTGGAACGTCGCCGAGAGAATGCCGAGGACGTAGAAGGCGAAGATCCACGGATTGCCGACCGCCGCCCGAACCTGGCTGAAGAGGTTCAGGCTCTCGTGGTCGTGGAGCTGCACCAGCCGCGTCGTCCAATAGTGAAACAGGATGAACGCGAAGACGACCACGCCCGTCACGCGCTGGATCACGTACATGGCGTTGCGGATGTACGGGTTCGAAAAGAGATTCGGCTTGGCAGTCGAGGTCAGGAACAAGCCGACGATGCCGTGAAAGAAGAGCGGCACGGCGATCACGAAGATTTCGAGGCTCACCGCGAAGGGCAGCTCCTGAAGCCGGCGCGCCATCGCGTTGTAGGCCTCGGCTCCCCTCGTGGCGGCGAAATTCTCGTAGAGGTGAAACGCCAGGAAGCCGCCGATCGGGAGGAGGCCCGACAGCGAGTGCAGGCGCCGCAGCCAGAAATGCCCCAGGGGCATCTCCGCCGACGCGGTCATACCTTCAGGATCTTGAAGAGGTCCCGCACCGCTCCCGCGGACTTCTCAAGCGCCGCCTTTTCCTCGGGCTGCAGCGTGATCTCCACGATTCGCTCGGCGCCGCCCCGGCCGAGCTTCACCGGAACCCCCAGGTACACGTCGCGCAGGCCGTACTCTCCTTGCAGATAGACCGCGCAGGGCAGGATCTTCTTCTTGTCGCGAAGCACGGCGTCCACCATCTCGACGACCGCGGAAGCGGGCGCATACCAGGCCGAGGTCTTGAGCAAATTGACGACCTCCGCACCCCCGTCCCGCGTCCGCTTGACGATGGCATCCAGCTTCTCCCGCGGCAAGAGCTCGGTGACCGGGATGCCGGCAACCGTCGAATAGCGCGTCAGCGGCACCATCGTGTCGCCGTGCCCGCCGAGAACGAAGGCGTGGGTGTTCTCGACGGAGACCTCGAGCGCTTCGGCCAGAAACCAGCGGAACCGAGCGGAGTCGAGGACGCCGGCCATGCCGAAGACGCGCTCGCGCGGGAGCTTCGAGACTCGACGGGCGACTTCGCACATCGCGTCGAGCGGGTTGGAGACGACGATGAGAATCGCGTTGGGTGAGCCGGGAAGGACCTTTCGCACGACATCCGCCACGATCGCTTCGTTGGTGGCAACGAGATCGTCGCGGCTCATGCCCGGCTTGCGCGGAATCCCGGCGGTCACGACGACGATCTCCGAGCCCTGGGTTGCCTCGTAGTTGTTCGAGCCGGTCATCCGCGCGTCGAACCTCTCGACCGGAGACGACTCCATGATGTCGAGGGCCTTGCCCTGGGGAACACCTTCCAGGATGTCCACGAGGGCGACGTCGGCGAGCTGTTTCTCGACGATCCGCTGGGCAGCCGTGGCGCCAACGTTGCCGGCGCCAACGACGGTGACTTTGTGCTGCATGCGGCGGATCTTATCGAAGCGCCGGCGAATTCCGAAATCCATCCGGAGCGCCGGACCCGCTAGAATAGCCGCCATGACGGCGCCACCGGAGGGGGAACGGCCGGCCTACAAGGACCACCCTCTCTGGAATCGGGCGATCGCCCTGACGCGCGACGCCTACTCCCTCGCCGACGTAATTCGGGCGCGCGATGTCACGACCGCGATGACGCTGCGGCGCGCCGCCGTCTCGATCCCCGCGCACGTCGCGGGCGCCCTTACGGCCACCGGCCGCCGCCGTGAGGAGCAGGCGCTCGCCGCTCGAGGGGCGCTGGCCGAGGTCGCGCGGCAAGCCCGGCGGGACGATTCCGACCAGGCACGACGCCTCGAGAGCGCGGCGGCCGACCTGGACGCCCGAGTCCTGTTCGATTTCACCAGTGAGGCCGGAACCTTTTCGTGAGCGCGGATCCGGAGCGCCCGCGGCGAAGAACCTACGGCCTGGTTGCGGGGATCCTGCTCGCGGCGGCGGCGGCTCTCTGGCTTCCCCGCTGGTGGGAGTCGAGACTCTACCGCCAGGCGGAGGCCCTGACGGGCGTGGGAGCTCCGATCCTGCCGGGAACGCTCACCGACGCCCGTCGCAAGATCGATCCGGGTCGATCCGAGACGGACGTCCTGGCGGCTCTGGGCCGGCCTTCTCTCTCCGCGGCCTCCGACGCCAGCGCAAACCACGCGATCTGGACGTACTACTACGCGGATGGCACGATGACCGTGAACCTCACCGATCATTCCGTGATTCGGATCGCGGTCTCCTATGGTCCCCCCCAGATCCCCACGAGCCGGAGACGGTGAAAGCTGGGGCGAAGGGCGAGGCGCGAGGGGCGAGGGCCCGGACTTGAGCGCTGCTCCCGCCCGCGAGCCGTCGATTCGCGTCGTGATGATGCCCAAGGACACCAACGCGCACGGGACGATCTTCGGCGGTGTCATCCTCTCCTACATCGACCAGGCGGCGGCGGTCGAGGCCAAGCGGCAAGGAGCCTCCTTCATCGTGACCGTCGCCATGCGCGAGGTCGTGTTTCACGAGCCGGTGCTCGTCGGGGACCTGGTCAGTTTCTACACGAGCCTCGTCCGCCTCGGCCGGACGTCGATCACGGTGTCGGTGGAAGTGGTCTCGCAGCGCGACGAGCCGCGCGCCCAGCCCGTCAAGGTGACGCAGGCCGAGGTGACGTTCGTGAACCTCGACGCAAACCGAAAGCCTCTGCCCATCCCCCGCTAAGTGCTCAGCGACTCACCGCGCAACGCTGCTTCAAAACTTTCTTCTGAGGGCGGGCAGCGCAGTCGCGACAGCGGGGCACGAAGACTCGCCCGGCCTCGCTTCAGAGTTAACTCTCTTCCAGGGCCAGGCGGGAGGATCGTCACGGTGCGTTGGGGGGGGGTACTCGCCTGGCCCTGCAACAAGAAGGTCCCGAACATTCGGGACCTTCTCCTTTCCGCCAAGCCGGGCGAGAGCCCGGCAATGGTATCGGGTCAGACCAATACTACCACTCCGGCTCCTCTTCGGTGCCGCGCGGGACGTTTTCGCCAAGATCCTCCTCGTCGGAGTCCTCCAGGTCGTATTCGAGCTCCTCCTCGGCCTCGCGCCCCAGCTCCTCCGCCTCCTCGCTCTCCGCAAAGGCCTTCAGGCCCTCCTCCTCGTCCGCCTTCCAGTCTCCCTCGCCAAGGAGGTCGGCGCCGGTCGCCGCCGGCAAGGGGGGAGTCGGTTTCTTGCCCGCCGCCTTGCGCGGCTTCGACCGCGCGGCGGATTTTCTCGGCGCCCTCGATGCCGGTTTGCGTCGGGTCTTTCGGCCCTTGGAGCGGCCCGCCGCGCCGGAAGAGCGCGTCTTCGCGCCTTTCTTCACGACGCGCCGGCTCCGATGGCTCGCTCTCTGCTTCTTCCCCTTCTTGACCACCGTCTTCGACCTCCCTGTCGCCGCCTCTCTGAGCCGGGACCGGAATCATACAATCGGCCCTTGAGCAACACCGGGTCGCCGCGCGTCTTGACACAGGTGACGGCGGGAGGGGTGTCGATCGAAATCCGCCCGCTCGTGCGGACTCGCGGCGCGCGCTGGCGGCTCGGACTGGCCGGCGCCGTGATCCTCGCGGCGGCGCTGTCCGGCGGCGCGCGGCTCGGGCGCGTCTGGGAGACCGGCCTGCGCAAGGGATCCTTCGAGGAGCTGCCTCTGATGATCCTGCTTCCCGTCACGCTCGCGGTCGGTGTCTCGACCCCCCTTGCCCTGCTCGGCCTGGCCGCGCTCGCCTTCGCCGAAGAACGCATCGACGTGACACCCGACACGGTCACCATCCGAACGACCGCGTTCGAGGCAACGCTACAACGCGTCATCCCCCGTAAGGATCTGGTCGCCTGGGTCGAGACCTACAGGCCGCTCTCCCCGTGGTGGACGTGGGCCTTCCGCCGCCTGGCGGCCCGCGCGGAGGGCCGGCTGGTTCCGGTAGCCGGTTCGGCGGGCCAGGGCGAGAAAAGGGCGATCGGTCTCACACTCGCCCTCGTCACGGGCGTGCCGCTCCTGGCCGCATCGGGGCGACCCGTTCTGTCCGCCGAAACTGCTAAGATCCCGGAGCGACGACCAATTTGAGCGAGGAGCCTTCCACGCCTTCCCCGGATTCGACCAGCCATCACCTGACCGACACGCTTCTTGCCTCCTACGACCTGCCGGAGGAGGTCCGGTGGGGAATCACGGAGGCGGGGTTCGTCTTCGCCACTCCCATTCAGGAGCGAGTGCTCCCGATCGCGCTCGCCGGCCGCGACGTCGCCGGACAGGCGCAAACGGGAACGGGGAAGACCGCCGCCTTCCTCATCACGATTTTTACCCGCCTCCTGCGCCGGCGCCGGCCGGGGCCGACCCGCGGCCCTCGCGCACTGGTCGTCGCTCCGACGCGCGAGCTCGTCGTGCAGATTCGGGACGACGCCGAGCTGCTCGGCCGGCCGACCGGGCTCGCCACGCTCGCCGTCTTCGGCGGCATCGACTATCACCGCCAGCGGGACGCCGTGCGCAAGGTGCCGGACCTGCTCGTGGGGACACCCGGCCGCCTGCTCGACTACGAGCAACAGGGGGCCACCACGTTTCGCGACGTGGAGATCCTCGTCATCGACGAAGCGGACCGGATGTTCGACATGGGATTCATTCGGGATCTGCGCCGAATCCTGCGCCGCTGCCCGCCGTACAACCGGCGCCAGACCATGCTCTTCTCCGCCACGCTCTCGCTTCGGGTCATGGAGCTCGCTTACGAACACACAAACAATGCCGAGAAGATCGAGATCGAGCCCGAACGCGTGGGCGCCCACGGCATCCGCGAGATCCTCTACCACGTCTCGTCGGCCGAGAAGTTTCGCCTCCTGCTCGGCTTGCTCGAGCGGGAAGGCGGCCGCCGGATCCTGATCTTCGTCAACCGCCGCTCGACGGCGGCCGAGCTCGTGCGCGGGCTCGTCGCCAACGGCTATCCGGCGCGGGCGCTGGCGGGAGACGTGCCGCAAGAACGACGGCTGAAGATCCTGAAGGATTTCAAGGATGGACGTCTGGCCGTGCTGGTCGCCACCGACGTCGCTTCCCGCGGCCTCCACATCGAAGCGGTCTCGCACGTCATCAACTACGACCTGCCGGAGGACGCCGAGGACTATGTGCACCGGATCGGCCGCACCGCCCGCGCCGGGGCGGAGGGGACCGCCGTGTCCTTCGCCTGCGAAGACTACGTGTTCTCTCTCGATGCGATTCAGAAGCGGATCGGACGCGAAATCCCGGCGCAGTGGCCGACCGACGACTTGCTGCGCTCGGGCCCCATCTCCTCCTCGCCGCGGGCGCCACGCCCCCGCCGTCCGCCGCCGCGCCCGGAATCGAAACGACCCGCCTCGGCCCCCTCCGAGGACTCCTTCGGCCGGACCAAGCGCAAGAGCCGGCGGCGCTAGCCTCCACAGCCCGTCCAAGGCGGGCCGGTCCCGGACGTTTGAGACGGACGGTGTGTCGACCGACGAAGGGCGCTCGGGCCGATCAGGGCGCCTCGGCGATGAGGGCTCCTTGTTCGACCCAATGCGCGAGCAGGCGCCGGATTCGGTAGGCGTCGGTCCGAGTTTCCGCTTCGCACTCGAGGGGTGTCGCGCCTCGGCTGACCCGAGCCCAGAGCGTCTTCTGCAGCATCCCGTCCTTTTCGGCGGGATGGGGGGCCGGACGCACATCGGTCGACTTCAGTCGAACTCCGTCGGGCACGAGAGCGGAGGCCTGGCGCAGCTCGTCGTACCGCCTCATCGCCTCGAGCGTCAGGGGGAGGATCTCCTGGAGCGATCCCGTTCCCGTCTCCTCGAGGGCATCCGCCGACTTCACGAATTGGAACTGACCCGGGGCTGGCCGCTCCAGGAGCTGGTAGAAGGCGTCGTCGCCCGCGAGATTTCCGGTTTGACACGCCCGAAGCTTGCCCCCTTTGAGCCGCAGTGCGCCAAAGACCTCGCCCCGTGGGTCGCGAAGCGTCAGCGACCCGGAGACGCCGGTATCCGAAAGACTCTGCAAGAGCGCCGGCAAGCCGAAAACCTCGAGGTCTCCGGTGAGGCTGGCCGGCGCTGCCGGCGAGGGCGGTCCCGTTCCCCCGGCACTCCCCTTGCGATACCCGGCCAGCGCCCGGGCCGCGGCCTTCGAAATGTCCGTGTCGGGAAACCGCTTCACGATGTCTTCGAGGGCCGTGCGGACCGACGGGGCGGGAGTGCCGGAGAGCGCCTCGATGAGGCGCAGAAGGATCTGGTCGTTTTGATGGAGCGCCACACCGAACAGCTTGAACGGAAGGTTGGACTTCAGGACCTCGAGGATCTTTCCGATGAACTCGGCGTCCTCCGAAAGGTCCAGTCCCGACAACTCCGCCAGTCGCGCGGCGCAGTCGCCGAGCTTCGGATCCCTCTTGAGCGCATGCTCGAGCAGGGCGCGGCGCGCACCGGGCCTGCCCAAGCGACCCAACGACGAGGCAACGCGGTCGAGCAGCAGGAGGAGCTCCTTTGGTTCGGGAAGACCCTCCGAAGGCCGCAGGAGCGCCTTCTCGAAGTCCAGGAGCAGCCTCGCCAGGGCGACCTCCGACTTCTCGTGCTTCAGCTGCCCCAGGTTTGCAACGGCCTCCTTCAGCAGAGGCGGCGGAAGGTGCAACTCCGCGTGGCGAATGGTGACCTCCACCTCCTCCTCGAGTCGGGCCTCGGACGGCCGCGGGATCTTCCGGAGGAGGTAAAGCAGATTGCGCCGGAGGTACCACTGCTCGGCGGAAATCTCGCGAAACGGAACTGCCAGCGCCTCAAAGGCCGCCGCTCGTGCCGGCTCGCCGTGGACTTCCAAGAGGGCGAGAAGGAGCCGGCGCCGCTCCCGTTTGTCCTCGCGGGCGAGCTGCTCGAGTAGTCCCTCCGGCGAGAGCGACGAGAAGAAGCCGAGGAGCTTGCGCAGACCGGAATGTTGCGCCGGACTCTCCGCGGAGACCTTCAGCCGCTCGGGATCGAGCGTTTCGTCTCCCTTGCGGCGCGCCAGCTCAACCGTTCCCGGGTCCACGTTCTTCTCCGCAATGAGCCGTTCCGCCGCCTCCAGTGTCGACACCGCCTGCGGCAGCGAGCCCTCGTTGAAACGCTCCACGGCCGCCCGGACCAGCTCCTGAAACCGTCGGCCGCTCTCTCGCGGATCCTCGACGTCCGTGACCATGCGGCGCATCGCGTCTAAGGCCGGGCTCGCAGGCGCGGCCTTTTGCCAGTCGGCCGAAGGCGGCAGAACCCATGCCGGCAGGCTGCTCGCGAGGGCACGAAACACGTCGGCCGTTCCGACCTGGAGCCCCAGGTCTCGCAGCTTCGAGAGGTATCCCTCCACCTCCCCGGCGTTTTGCGACTCGCGCGCCGCCGCGGCGAGCGTCTCGGTCAGTTCCGCGCGACCGGACGGCGCCGCGAGGGCCAGGCGCGCCTGGGCTTCGAGCCGCTGGAGATAGAGGGAGAGGCGCCGGTGACTCGCCTCCTCGCCGCCCGGCGCGGGCGAACCCCGCGCTCCGGATGTCTGCCGGTGGAGGCTGACCACCGGAGCCGTCGTCGACGCCGTGGCCGTCTCCGCCAAGCGAGCCAGGTTCTCTTGCAGCAGCGGCCGGTCTTCCGCGGGGCAGTCGGCGAGGACCAGCGCCTTCAAGCCGTCGAGGTACGCCCCGAGGGCCTCGCGGGGCACGAGCTTGAACTCCCCCAGCATGTGGATCTTCTTGACGGCGTGAAAGAGGTAGTCGGAAACGGACGCCTCGCCCCCGCTCTTGGCGTACTGCGCCCCTGTCCAGGAGCGGATCGTCGCGGCGACCAGTCCGGGCGGATGGCGCAGCAGCAGGTCCGCGGACCCGGCGACCACCAACGGCGGGAGCGTATCCGAGAGGTACAGCTCCAGCTCGGTAAGCGCCTCGCGCACCTCCGGGTCCGCTGTCGGCTCTACCATGGCTCCCCTGCCTCTTTGGTGCTCGGGACTAGGGTAGCAGGTTGCGCCGGCAATGGCGGCGCGCCGTCGAGCGGCCCGGGCGGAAACGCCGCACGCTACCCGGCGACAAGGGCTAGAAGCTTTTCAGGAAGTCCGTGTTGGTGGGGAACTTGGCGAGGCGGCCGAGGACGAGCTCCATCGCCTGGATCTTGTCCACGGCGGCCAAAGCCCGTCGCAGCTTGACGATCTTCGGCAGCTGCTCCGGATCGTAGAGCTTCTCCTCCTTGCGGGTGCCGGACTGGGGAATGTTGATGCACGGAAAGATGCGCCGGTTGAAGAGATCCCGGTCGAGCACGATCTCGGTGTTGCCCGTCCCCTTGAACTCCTGGAAGATGATCTCGTCCATCCGAGAGCCGGTGTCGATCAGCGCCGTCGCGATGATCGTCAGCGACCCTCCCCCTTCCGCGTTGCGCGCGGCCCCGAAGAAGCGCCGCGGTTTCTCCATCGTGCGAGCGTCGATGCCGCCCGACATGATCTTGCCGCCGCCCTTCTGCATGTGGTTGTAGGCGCGCGCCATCCGGGTGATCGAGTCGAGGAAGATGATCGCGTGCTTGCCGCACTCGACCAGCCGGCGCGCCCGTTCCGCGACGATCTCGGCCACGGCGATGTGGTTCTCGGCCGAGAGGTCCGCCGACGAAGCGATGACCTCGCCCCGCACGCTCCGACGAAAATCGGTGATTTCCTCCGGGCGCTCGTCGATCAACAGCACGATGACCGTGACGTCCGGATCGTTGACGGAGACGGCATGAGCCATGCGTTTCAAGAGTGTCGTCTTGCCCGCCTTCGGGGGCGCCACGATCAGGCAACGCTGGCCGCGGCCGATCGGCGCGAGCAGATCCACCACGCGCCCGCACATCTCGTCCGCGGTGGTCTCGAGCTTCAAGTGGTCGTGCGGATCGATCGAGACGAGCTCGCTGAAGGCCGGCCGCTGTCGAAACGCTGCGGGCGATAGGCCCTCGACGGTCTCGATCCGCTTGACGACCGGCCGCCCGCCCTCGACGGCAAAGCCCGTGATCAGCGCGCCGGGTTCGAGGCCTTCCCGCACGATGAGCTCCCGGGGAACAAGCGGATCCCGCGGCGACGGCAAGTAGTTGGCTCGCGACGAGACGAGGACACCGGGAGCGGACTCCTTCGGAGGCAAGTACAGCACTCCTTCTGTGGGATGCTCCGGTCCCGACCCGACGAGCTCGGGAGCCCGCTCGAAGCCGGGATGCGGTCCGCCCGCGCCCGACCGGCCGCGGCGGCGACGGCGGCGCCGCCGCCGATGCGGGCGAGGCTCACCTTCGGCGGGCGAGGCGGGACTCTCCGTCTGAACGGAAACCGACGCAGCGCTGTCCGGGGCCAGGGGATCTTCGGACATGAACTCCCAACACCCGCCGCGCTGACCTCGGGGGCCCGGGCGGGAATGCCTCATTTTATCCAAACCGGGGCGAAATGGAAGCAAAAAAGAACTACCGGCAATGGCTCCTCGAGGACGCGGACCCGCCCCCCCCCCAAGCGACCTCGACGGCCTCAAGAAAACAGGCCCAACACCACCTGGGGCTCGGCCGGCGGGATCCTCGCCAGGGCGAAGTCCTCCAAAGCGTGTGCCGGAGTCGAAACACCGACCAGACTCGAGGTCATTCCCGGCGACGAGCGGGAAAACTGCAACGCCCTCTGGGCCCCCGATTGAGCCCGGGGGAAGGCCGCCTCGATTTCCTCGGGGAGCTCCTGCGCAAGCCTTCCCTGCAGGATCGAGGCGGACCCGAAGGTCGCGATGCCGCGCCGGGCCGCGGCTTCCAGGGCCGGCAGCCGTCCCCCCGTCACCTCTTGAGAGGGGTACGCGATCGCTTCCGGCATCGCCAGATTGACGGGCAGCTGGACTGCACGAAAGTGATGCCCCTCGCCCGCAACCTCGACCGAAACCGCGAGGATCAGCTCGAGGGAAAGATGCTCGGGATGCTCCGGAGGAACGCGCAAGCCATCCCAGGTCGCGATTCCCCACACCGCGATCTGTCCCCCCGAAACCGCTTCTTCCAAGACCTCGATTGCCGAGGCGAGCCGCTGCCGAAAAACGTCGGATCCGACGGACGTCCGCTGTGTCTCGACGTTGTGGAGGTAGTAGAGGTCGATGGTCTCGAATCCCAGGTTCTCGCGGCTGCGCCGGATCTGGTCACGCAGGTAGGCTGGAGAGATGCAGTGCCCGCCGCGGACGATCTCGGCCCGCGGGGCCAGCTGCGACTCGACGAATGTCTCGAGAATGTAGGCGCGTGCGTCGCGCGGGTCCTCCGAATCGTGCGGCAGGTATCCGCCCTTGGTGGACACGAAGACCTGGTCCCGCTCGACCCGGCCCGCGCCGATCGCCGCCGCGAGGGCCCTTCCGATGGCTCGCTCGCTTCGCTGGCCACGGTAGTTGATCGCCGTATCGAAGACGTTGACTCCCGAGGACAGCGCCGTCCCGACGCATTCCTCGTAGCCGCGATCGGTGGCCGCGTCCTCCTTGCCGAGATAGGTCCCGAGGCCGATCGAAGAAAGAAGCAGGCCCGACGCTTCCCGGAAGTGCGCCGGAGCGGCCGAGGAACCCTTCGCGAAGCGCTCTGTGCCCTCGATCGTCGCGCGGCCCGATATCACCGGGCGAGGCTATCAGAGCAGGGTCGACGGGAGAGGGGTGAGGGGCGAGCGTCAGACCACCGGCAGCGGGACGCCGTGAGTGCGCGAGGTTCCCTGGGCGCGCACGTCCCAGCGTCCTGCAATCCGCGCCCCGCAGTCGGGGCAAGCCCCCTCGCGCAGCCGGTTCTTCAACACTCGGAATCCGTAGCGCTCGATCACCGTCGCCCGGCACCGCGGACAGCGCGTGTTCTCCCACTCGCCCACGTGGCCGGGGATGTTTCCGGCGTAGACGTAGCGCAGTCCTTCGTCGGTCCCGATCTCGGCGGCTCGCAACAAGGTCGTAACCGGTGTCGAACCCCGATCGTTCATCTTGTAGTCGGGGTGAAAGGCGGTCACGTGCCACGGGATGTCTGGCGAAACCGAAGCGATGAATCGCGCGGCCTTCCGCAGCTCCTCCTCCGAGTCGTTGAATCCCGGTATCGTGAGGGTCAGCACCTCGAGCCAGATCCCGCGCTCGTGGATCCCCCGGATCGTCTCGAGGACGTTGTCGAGCACGCCCCCGAGTTGCCGGTAGTGCTTGTCGCTCATGGATTTCAAGTCCACCTTGTAGAAGTCGATCCAGGGGCGGATGTAGTCGAGGACCTGCGGCGTGCCGTTTCCGTTGGACACGTAGCCGGTGTATAGGCCACGGCGCTTCGCCTCCCGGAAGACCGCCACACCCCACTCGGACGTGATGAGCGGTTCGTTGTACGTCGAGACGACTGTTGGGGCTCCGGCCTTCACGGCCAGATCGGCCAGCAGGGACGCGTCGATGTCCTTGGGCTGCCCGACCGCCTCCGGATCCCGGATCGACTGGGAGGTGAACCAATTCTGGCAATACGCGCAGTGCAAGTCGCAACCCAGCATTCCGAAGGACAGCGCGTCGGAGCCGGGCAGCGCGTGGAAAAACGGCTTCTTCTCGATGGGGTCGCACTGCAACGCTCCGACATAACCCGACGGCACGCGCAGCGTGCCCCCCTGGTTGTAGCGCACCCGGCAAACGCCTTCCCGCCCTTCCGGGATCGGGCAGCGATGCCCGCAGGCGAAACAGCGCAGCCGGCCGTCGGGAAGGCGTTCCACTAACTCCGGCGCCGCCGGGACGGTGCGTCGGGAGAGGACTTCGGCCAGAGCGGATGCGGTCCCCATTTTCGGTTCCTTCCCAAAGATAACGTGCGGCGGCTTCGGGGAATGCCCTGGAGACCCGATGCGTTAGGATGCGCCGGTCAATGCTGAAGACGAGGGCCTTCCTCCTTTGCCTGGCGACGGCTCTGCCCGCGGCTGTCCGCGCGCAGACGCCGAGTCCGACCCCGACCCCCACGGTGACGGCCACCCCCGCCGTGACCGGGACTCCCACGCCGGCGCCGACCTTCACACCCACTCCCGCGCCCAACACCACACCGAGCGGGCAAGCCTGGACGACCGACGCTTCTACCAACGTCACCGGCGCTCGGATCGTCCCCGCCGCGGACGGGTCGACATGGTTTCTGACTCCCGCCAACGACCGCGTCATCAAGCTGCAGGGCACGGTCATGACACAGTTCCCCGTGCGCGACGCCAACAACATCGGCGCGAACCCCGTGGACATTCAGATGGACGGGAACACGCTCTGGATCATCGACAATGGCGAAAGCGAGATCGATGCGGGCAAGTCGATCATCGCCAGGCTCTGCACGGCCACGGCGCCTCTCGACTGCGGGGCGGCTGGAGCGCCGGGGGCACTTCGCGAATGGGTACTGCCGACCTCGCGCCCGGCAGGCCTCTACCGCGAGCCCGATGGGCAGAAGATCTGGGTGGCCCAGTCGGCCGGCTTGCTCGAGTCGCTCGACCTGACCACGCTCGAAGTCGCTGACTACCGCCCGGTGCCGACCGTGAACTTCGCGTCGACGCTCGTCCATGGGCCAGACGGCGGTCTCTGGATGACGGACTTCGGCAGTAACCGCATCATCCGGTTCGATCTCTCGGATCACTCCGAGAGAACTTGGACGCTCCTGGATCCTTCGCTGTTCCGCCTCAACCCATCGGACGCTCGATTCGACGAATCCGGATACCTCTGGATCACGGAGTCGGCCGGTGGGCGCGTCGATCGGCTCGATCCCTGCCCCTCTCAGAGTTCCTCGCAGCGCGCGGCGGGATGTTCGGGTGGCCTCGAAGACACGATAGAGCTCCACTCCTGGCTCGGATTCACAAACCCAGTCCATCTCGACCTTTTTGGCGGGCTCGTCTACGTTTCCGAACAGACGGGAAGCAACGGGCGCGTCACGATCCTCGATCCCCGCATCGCCCCGCACGGGCCTTCTCAGTTGCTGGCGGTTCAAGTTCTCCCCTTCCTCGGAGACCAGTCGAGCGCCCCGATCGGAGCCACGGGCGTCATCCGGACGATCCGGCCGGCGCCGAGCTCGACGACCTGCTCCACCACCCTGCCGCGACCCTCGACCAGCCCCTGCTTCGATTCCACCATCACGCCCGTCAACTTCACGCCGACCAACGCCGCCTTCGCGGCATCGGACTTGACGGTGGCGTCCGTCGTGCCGGGCCTGCTGTCGATCACGTTTGCGCGGACCAACGCCTATGGGATCGGCGTCCGGGGTGGGGCGGTCTGGGCCGGAAGCACCGCAAGCCTGGTGCGCCTGGTTCCGCAGACGATCGGCGGATCGACCGACCAGACTCTGCCGGTCGCCTTTCAGTTCGGCGCGCCTCCGGCCGACAAGGTGCGCGCGGACCTGACGCTCCACAACAAGGGAAGCGCGCGCGTGTCGGGGACCGCCCTCTTCCAGTACTCCCCAGCCGCCTTTCCCCATGCTCTGGCGTTCGACGTGGGACCGGGCGAGACCGCGCTCTTCTCCGACG